>Ga0209166_10000817_pt1 | contig 29650 bp, 23 predicted proteins | sample Coa_R1_3_FD_187151 | JGI IMG/M metagenome (GOLD analysis project Ga0209166, IMG submission 187151) | Surface soil microbial communities from Centralia Pennsylvania, which are recovering from an underground coalmine fire - Coalmine... | ecosystem: Environmental > Terrestrial > Soil >...
TTTCATCGCCCGCTCCATCGCGGCCTTCGGGTAGGATTCCATGCTCCGCATGGTCTCCTACCCTCGCCGCCCGCAAAGCGGACATATCACGTGCTATCTCAACCGGACATATCATGTGCTACCGACATGGCACAAATTTCCACTTGCCAGAAGGTGCCGCTCTGGTTACTATGGCGCATCCTGAAATGCTCCCTACCATGAATATCGGCGAGACCATCCGCAACTACCGGCTTGAGAAAGGTATGTCCCAGGGTGACATCGAGAAACGCACCGGCCTCCTCCGCTGCTACTTGTCTCGGGTCGAAAACGGCCACACCATCCCGTCGCTCGACACGCTTTCCAAGATCGCCGGCGCCATGGAATTGCCGCTCTCTCAATTTTTCGCGGAACCGGGCCACAGCAACGGCTCCAAGGGTCTCCCGCAACTCTCTGACGATGAAGTCCGCTTCCTGAGCCAGATCCGCCGCTATTCCACCAACCTGAACGACAGTGACCGCAAGCTCCTGCTGGCTATGATCAAGAAAATGGCCTCGAACGCCGCGAAATAAGCCTTCCGCCTTTCCGCCCGACCACTTAGATACCTGATAGCCGACAGCCCGACCCCTCGCTTACTTTCGTACCATCCCCTCTGTGACCCAGCGGTAACTCGCCTGCCCCGTCCCCGCTTACTACACTGTGCATGGAGATATTCGTGACCACCGACGAGGAACTGAACGTACTCGACACTCAGCTGCGCCGGCTGAAGATCGAGTACGAGATTTTTTTCAGCAACCCGAACAAGCGTCCTCCTACCGATATTGAGTGGAAGGTGCTCGCCATGTTGCGGAAATTTTCCGATGGCGGCCGCATGAATTTCTCCCAGCGCTACCGCTATAACGAAATGGCGCAGCGCTATGCCATCTACAGCGATCTCTGGCGCAAAAAATCCCGCATCCGCGAAGAAGGCTATCGCCGTCCCCAGGACGCCATCCTGTCCATCCAGGGAGTCCGGGAGGAGGAAGTCCACAAACCGCAGCACCACCCGGTTTATGGTGTCAGCCATGCCGCAGCCACAGCCTCTTCCCCGCATTTCACGCTGCACACCGTAGACGAAAGCGAGCAGGAACAGGTCGAGCGCCTTTACAACATTCTGGTCGCCGCTAAGAAAAAAGCTGGCGAAAACGTCTCCGGCAACATCGACTCCTTCACCGCCTTCGTCCAGAAAAAAACTGAGCAAATCCGAAAGCAATACCACTGCAACGACGTGGAATACTCCGTCGAAGTCACCAATGGCCATGTCAAGCTGAAGGCCAAAGCCAAGTAAATCCGATCCCCCGCCGTGACCCAGACTCCCATCCGGCTATAAGGACTTTCGACCTGGGGTCCTTTAATCCGTTGACTTTCCCATGCCCGGCAATACTATGTCCCCGCAGCTCAGGGCATTCCCCGTCGTTTTCCCAGGAACGCGTGGTCAATGACTACAAGGGCGGAATTCCGTCAGGACCCGTCTTTGCTGCCCTGCGACTCAAAAAATCTGGAGGATAGGAGAAAAGATGGTCACAAAGCGCGCACTCAGCAGCCTTTTCGTATTGGCCCTTTCGTCCGGCATGGTTGTGGCGCAAAATGCCGGCCTCAAGATCGCCCACACCACTCATTCGGGTCCTATCAAAGCAGCCCCCACGAATCTCGGACAGCTTCTGTTCAGCAACCTGGCCCCGCCGCCGGCGGCCGCTTACAACGACACGACCGGTTATTACGTTCTTGGGCCCACCAATTCTGTTGGCCTCTCGGAGCAGTGGATCGCGGTACCGTTCATTCCCAAGCGCAATGCGCACGTAAACCTTCTGCAGCTCGCCGTCCAATGGATTTCCGGAACCAATACGATCAACGTCGGCCTCTACAGCGATAACGGCGGTGTCGTCGGATCACCGTTGGCGGTCACATCCGCCCCAGTCACGTCCACCTTTGGCACTTGCTGTCAGCTGGTGAACGCCAGTATCGCGTCGACTGCCGTCACGCGCGGCACCCAATATTGGATCGTCGCCAGCTCCGACGATGTCAATGCTCCGGATTTTACCGGCGTATTCGACGCCTCGGCCACCGAGATCATTGGCGCCGATGTGAGCGTAACGGGATGGTTCTCCTTCACGACCCTTACGCCGGCAGCGGCGGCGTGGGGCACAATCCCTTAAATCTATTACCAAGGTTGATGTTTTCAAGGCCGCGAAAAAATCCGCGGCCTTTTCTTTGTCTAAAATGCCGATGGGGGACAGCCGCCTGATAGAATTTTTGGTTTCGCACATCCGCATTTTTTTGCAATCCGAGGCCCCGCATGCCTGCCCGCATCCAGCGCGCCATACTCAGCGTCACCGACAAAACCGGCCTGGTCGACTTCGCCCGCAAACTCGCCGCTCTCGGCATTGAACTCATTTCCACCGGAGGAACCGCCAAGCTTCTGCGCGACTCCGGCATTTCTGTGAAGGACATTTCCGACCTCACGGGATTCCCCGAAATGCTCGATGGCCGCGTCAAGACCCTTCATCCTAAGGTTCACGGCGGAATCCTTCATCGCCGCGACGATCCCAAACACGTCGCCGCCGTTGCCGAACACGGCATTCAAACGATCGACATGGTGGTCGTCAATCTCTATGCCTTCGAGAAAACCGCAGCCAAGCCCGGCGTTCGCTTCGAAGAACTGATTGAGAACATCGACATCGGCGGACCGTCGATGATCCGCTCCGCCGCCAAGAATTTTCAGGATGTCGCCGTCGTCACCTCTCCGGCCGATTACGAGTCCATTGCCGAAGAGCTCCAGCGTCAGGGCGGCTCTCTCACGCGCGATACCAAGTGGCGCCTCGCGCAGAAAGCCTTCGCGACCACCGCTGCCTACGATTCCGCCATCGCCTCGACTTTGGAACGCATCCCCGGCGATTCCTCTCAGCCACAACCTGAAACCGCTTTCCCCGCCAACTTGCGTTTTTCCTTCCACAAGACACTCGACCTCCGTTACGGCGAAAACCCTCACCAGAAAGCAGCCATGTATTCCGACGGCTCGGGCGCCGGAGTCGCCAATGCCCGCCAGTTGCAAGGCAAAGAGCTGTCTTACAACAACATTGTCGACCTGCAAGCCGCCTGGGACCTCGCCCAGGAATTCGAGGAAGCGGTGTGCGCCATCATCAAGCACACGAACCCTTGCGGCACCGCCACCGGCAAGACTCTCGCCGAAGCCTACAAGCGCGCGCTGGAGTGTGACCCCGTCTCTGCCTTTGGAGGAGTGATCGGCGTCAATCGTCCGGTAGACCTCGCCGCAGCCGAGGAGATGCACAAGCTTTTCCTGGAAGTCATCGCCGCACCCTCCTTCGACAAAGATGCCAAGGCCAGGTTCGCTTCGAAGAAAAGTCTGCGTTTGGTTGAGGTCGTGCCCGCGAATCAGAAGTGGATTCTGAAGAACGTCTCCGGAGGCATGCTCGTGCAGGACAGCGACACCCGCGCCCTCACCGATGCCGACCTCAAGGTCGTGACCAGGCGCCCGCCGACGCCTGAAGAAACCCGCGCCCTCTTATTCGCGTGGAAGGTGTGCAAGCACGTGAAATCGAATGCCATCGTTTACGCTCGCGACGGCCAAACCGTGGGCGTGGGCGCCGGCCAGATGTCCCGTGTGGACTCGGCTAAGATAGGCGCGATGAAAGCTCAACTCCCCCTCAAAGGCACGGTTGCGGCTTCCGACGCTTTCTTTCCCTTCCCGGATGGCGTCGAAGAAATCGCCAAAGCAGGGGCGACCGCCATCATCCAGCCCGGAGGCTCACAACGCGATCCCGAGGTAATCGAAGCCGCCGACCGCCTCGGCCTGGCGATGCTCTTCACCGGAGTCCGCCACTTCCGCCACTGAGGATTGCCGATTTTCGCGATTGTTGATTGTTGATCCACGAAAAGAAGCTTCGTAAAAGTAGAGTTTTTAATCAACCATCGGAAATCAACAATCATCAGTTTCCAGTGGTCCCTGACCTTCCGGGAATCCCCGATTTTTGCCACGGCGGCCTTCCCTCAAGGTAGAATAAAAGCACCTTTCCCCCGGCGGCTTTGCATCCAACTAAGCTGAGGTTCGGAAAAGCGCTTCCGCGCACACAGGTCGGCACAGTCAGCTCTCATGTCAGGTCTAATGATGAATAGAATTTGTCGCCTCTTCCTTCTCCTGATCTCAGTCACAACCCTCGCCGCTGCCCAGACCAGTGCCCCCGCGTCACAATCGCCGCAGCCTGATACGAAGCCGGCCCAGTCCTCGGCTCGCAAGGTCGACAAAGCGGCAGCTTACTATCACTACACCCTCGCCCATATGTATGAGGAAATGGTTACGGCCTACGGGCGCAGCGACTTGGCTACGAAAGCCACGGAAGAATATCGCCTGGCTATTGAGGCCGACCCGTCCTCCGAATTTCTGACCTCAAGCCTCGCCGAACTCTATGTCAAGACCGGCCGCATCGCCGACGCAGTTAAAGAAGCGCAAGATATCATCAAGCGCGATCCCAAGAACCTCGAGGCCCACAAGCTTCTCGGCCGCATCTATCTCCGTTCCCTTGGCGATATGCCCGGCGGTTCCGGCTCCGATAACATCCTCAAGCTCGCCATCGAACAATACGAGCAGATCGTCAAGCTCGATCCCGATAGCGTGGACGATCATCTTCTTCTCGGGCGCCTCTACCGCCTCAACAACGATCTTTCCAAAGCCGAAGCCGAACTGAAGACTGCGATCAAGATTGATCCCACTTCAGAAGAAGCCGTCACCACGCTGGCCATGCTTTACACCGACGAAGGCGACAGCTCGCAGGCGTTGAAAGTTCTGAGCTCGATTCCCGACTCCGCCCGCTCTGCGAAACTCTATTCCGCGCTGGGCGCGGCCTACGAGCAGCGCAAAGACTATAAGAAGGCCATTGACGCCTACAAGCACGCTATCGTTCTCGATCGCGACAACCTCGATGCCATCCGCGGCCTCGCCGAGAATTACCTCAACGACGGGCAACTTGATAAAGCCCTCGAGCAATACAAGATCATTGCCGATTCCAATCCCGAGGACGCTCAGACTTACGTTCGTATGGCCGAGATCTATCGCCGCCAGGGCAAATACGATCTCGCGCTCGAAAATCTGAAACGCGCGGACACGCTCGTTCCCGACACGATGGACGTCCCCTATAGCATGGCCGCTGTCTACCAGGCTCAGGGACGCTACGACGACGCCATCAAGCTCCTGCAGGATCTGCTCAAGAAGACCGAGAAGAGCGAGGCTGGAACCAGCCAGTCCGACCGCAACAACCGCGCCATCTTTATTGAGCGCCTGGGAATGATCTACCGCGAGCAGGAAAATTACAGCGCGGCGGTAGACACCTTCCGCAAGATGCTCACGCTCGGCGATGAAAATGCCCGCAGCGGTTATCAGGAAATCATCGACACCTACCGCGAAGCCAAGCAGTGGCCGCAAGCCACTGCTGTGGCCAAAGAAGCGGTCCAGAAATTGCCTGACGACCGCGACCTCCGCATGGTCCTTGACTCCCAGCTGGCAGACATGGGGCAGGTCGATGCCTCGGTGGCCGACGTTCGCTCCATGCTCAAAGGCGGGCCGGAAGATCGCGAAGTCTACGTGCGGCTTGCCATTATCTTCACCCGCGCCAAGCGCTGGAACGACGGGCTCGATGCGCTTGCCAAGGCCGAGCAACTCTCCACCAAGAACGACGACAAAGCCTACGTCAGCTTCCTGCGCGGCGATCTCTATCAGCGGCAGAAGATGTTCGATCAGGCCGAGGCGCAATTCCAGAAAGTGCTGTCCATGACTCCGCCCAGCGATCCCCAGGCCGCCGCCACCCTCAACTATCTCGGATACATGAATGCCGATCGCGGCGTGAAGCTGGACGAGTCCCTGAACTACATCAAGCAGGCTCTCACCTTCGAGCCCAATAACCCCGCCTATCTCGACTCCCTCGGCTGGGTCTACTTCAAACTAGGCAAGTACGACCTTGCCGAAGACAACCTGAACAAGGCCGCGGCTCACATGGGTTCCGACCCCACCGTGCAGGAACACCTCGGCGATCTGTACCAGAAAACCGGACGCCTGAAACTGGCCGCCGCCCACTGGGATCGCGCCGTCCAGGAATGGAACAAGACCGTTCCAGCCGAGCAAGACAGTGATGCCTTCGCCAAGGTCCAGCAAAAACTAGAGTCCGCCAAGATCAAGATAGCCAAAGAAGAATCAAACAAACAGCAGTAGCGCCGGCGTCCCGCCTGCTGTGCCGAGGGCGTTCTCGCCCTCGGCGCGTAAATCAGCACTAGCACCGTAATTGCCCCGCGCCGATCACCCGGGGTGCTACACATTGCCAAAAACTGAGTACTGAGTACCGAGTACTGCCAACTGCAACAATGCTATCCTTCCCCCATGCTGGCGCCCTACGCCGTGCACGTCGACCAATCCCGTGGACGCCGCTTTCCCGAATCCCCTCATCCCTACCGCAACGACTTCCAACGCGACCGCGACCGCGTCATCCATGCCCGCGCGTTTCGTCGCCTCGAAGCCAAAACCCAGGTCTTCACTCGTCGCTACTCCGACCACTTCCGCAATCGGCTTACCCACACGCTTGAAGTCACACAGATCTCCCGCACGATTGCCGGAGCGCTCTCTCTGAATGCCGACCTCGCCGAAACTCTCGCGCTTGTCCACGACATTGGCCACCCCCCTTTCGGACACGCGGGAGAAAAAGCCCTCAATGCCGCGATGCGCGAGCACGGCCTGACGTTCGACCACAACCTGCACGCGCTCCGCATCGTCGAAGACTTCGAGCAGCGTTATGCCGCCTTCCCCGGCCTCAATCTTACGTTCGAAGTGCGCGAAGGCATCATCAAGCACTCCCGCGATTACCACACGAAAGATCACCCAGAACTGGCCGAGTACCTACTCGACCAGCGCCCTCCGCTCGAAGCCCAAATCATCGACCTCACCGATGAGATCGCCTATAACACCGCGGACCTCGACGACGGATACGAAGCGCACTTAATTTCGTTGGAACAAATCCGCCGGGGCGTGCCTATGTTCGAAGGGCTTTACCCTGAGGTAGCACAACTCTATCCCCAGGCCTCGGAAAAACTGCAATTCAATGAAGTCCTCAAGCGGATGCTCAACCGGTTCGCGGATGACCTGATCGCGAACACACGAAAGCGCCTGACCCAATCTGCCATTCATTCGACCGAGGATGTCCGCAAGCACCCCGAGCGGCTCGCCGCCTTCAGTCCCGCAGTCGACGCCGAGCGCCAGCAGGCCAAAGACTTTCTTCATCAATGCGTCTATTTCAGCCCAAGCTTGGCGGACGAAAAGGACAATGCCGAGCGCGTTGTCACCGAACTATTCAATTTCTGGATGCAAAAACCCCAGACGCTGCCTCAGCATTACCAGGACAAAGCCAAAGAAGAATCCCTGCCCCGCATGGTTTGCGACTACATCGCCGGCATGACCGACCACTTCATCTTCGAGCAACACGAAAAATATTGCGCGCCTTAAATGTGGCGACAGCCGCCCTCGGCTGTCGGTCGAGCGCAGCTCGACTGCATTCATACTCAATCGCGCCTATTCGCGTGATCCGCGGCCTGATCACTTTGCCGCCACCTCAGCCACTACATCGAACAGGATCCGCGGCCCCCGCCTCACTTCCTCCACGCGAATGCGCTCATCGTTCCCATGCTCGGTATGCCCCTCTTCTTCGGTAGCCGTATACGGGTTGAAGCCATACGCAACCATCCCCAGCGGCCGGTAGCGCTGGTTCTCCGTATACCCACTGGTAATGTGCGGCACCACCGGCGTTCCCGGAAAGTATTTCCCGGACACGTCCTTGATCGCCGTAAACAGCGCATTATCGGTGCCGGAGAAATTCGCCAGCCGAAATTCCTTATTTAAAGGCTCGATCGTCACATTCGGATCGTTCACCGCCTTCCGCAGCCCTTCCAGCAGCGGCTTAGGATCTCCTCCCGGCAGAATGCGCACATCCAGATTCGCCCACGCCTCCGGAGGAATCACATTCGTCTGCTCCGACCCGCCCAGCATGGTCAGCGAGATCGTGTCGCGCAGCAGAAAATTCAGCGACTCATCCTCCTCGACCTCCTCCTGAAACTTCTTGTCCTGAACCGCCTTCCTCACGTCGCGGTAGTACGCCGCCCGCTGCGGGGGCTCATAGGGAGCCATATCCTTTAAGAACTCATCCACCACCGGCAGCACGTGCAGCGGCGTTTTGTAGGCGATGATCCGATCCAGCGCCCGCACCAGCCGGTTCGGCGCCGAGTCCGGATTCGGCCTCGACCCATGCCCTGGCCTCCCATGGGCCACCACATGCAGCCAGTACGTTGTCTTTTCTCCGACGTCAATTCCGATGAACTTTACTTTGCCATCCTGCAGCAGGTTCTCTCCGCCCTCATTGATCAGGAATTCCGCATTCTCCAGCCGGTCTTTCTGATTGTTGATGAACCAATCCGTCCCGGTCCCGTCCGCCTCTTCATCGGACACCGCCAGGAAGATCACGTCGCGATCGAGCGGCACCTTCTCGCGCTTGAGCATGACCATCACCACGAGTTGCGCGAGTCCTTCATCTTTCATATCCTGCGCCCCGCGCCCCCAGATGTATCCATCCTTGATCTCCCCGCTAAACGGAGGCACCCTCCAATGCGACGCATCGCTTGTCACCACATCCATGTGGTTGAGCAGAACAATGGGGCGTTTCCCCTCACCCGTCGTATGCGGCAGCCGCGCCCACAAATCCCCCCGCCCCGCCGCGTATTCGAATGTCCGATTCTCAATCCCTTCCGCATCGAGAATCTTTTTGTAAAACGCCACTGCCCGGGCTTCATTCCCCGGAGGGTTGGTCGTATCGATACGCAGGTATTCCTGCATCCACGCCACCGACAGATCGGAATATTCGTTCAAGTGCTGCGCCGAAATCCGCGAAGATGCCGTTCCGGTGACCGCGTCCTCTGCCCCGGCAGCATAAGCCAGCAATCCAGCCATGATTCCCAGCACAACTCCAATGCGACGCAGCGAAGCTGCGAAGTCCCCGCTACCCGACATGTGAAAGCCCAAAATTCCCTCCCTGACTGCCTCTCTGGTTACTCTGATTACCAGCGTGAAACGCGACATGGTTACTAGACCGGCAAACCCCGCAACTGCTGACTTAGACTAATTTTTTGCACGCAGTTTTTATATCAGGTCTCCCAAAATTACTCTCCGTTGCACACCCGACCCAATCCAGGGTCCCCGCCTGACGTTATAATACCTATAGCTTTCAATCGGTTAGCCCTTCAACCTTAGGGCTCGATTTGGCATCCGACATGATATGAAGCTATGCGGCGTCTCCGTATCGGCGCCGAGAGTTTAAGGCTGGCGTAGCGTCAGCGCCGGTCGGCTCAGCAAATCTGCTGGCTTTCTTTACGGTTCAGTGGGACGCAAACAAAAAATTTAAGCACGCCCAGGCGTGCCGGGGTGGCGACCAAGGCCTGAACCCAAACGCCCGCCCCTAACTTGGAGGAAGTCATTATGAATCACCGTCTCGTAATCGCCCTGCCCCTGGCCGCGATCCTTGCTGTTCCGGCTCTGGCGCAGTCCACCTCGTCCAGCTCTGATCAGAGCCAGCCCGCTGCTACCCAGCAGCAGACTCAGTCCAACTCGGCTCAGCCTTCCAGCGACAACAGCGGCAACGCGACTGGCAAAGCTCCTCTGGCAGCTCCTTCTCGCGAGGGCTTCTGGGGACGAATCAATCCCTTTGCCCGCAAGAAATATGTGCAGCGCCAGACCGAGCCCATCCGTGACCGCGTCAACGAGCTCGATGAGCTGACTTCCAACAATAGCAAGATGATTAAGGACGTCGATTCCCGTGCTACGCAGGGCATCAAGCTCGCCTCCGACAAGGCCAACGAAGCCGACCAGCACGCCCTCGATGCCGGCAACAAGGCCACCCAGGCGCAGCAGTCCGCCCAGCAGGTCACGACCCGCGTCCAGACCGTCGAGAACGTGGTCAGCAACATCGACCAGTACAAGGCCTCGAACCAGACTGAAATCCGCTTCCGCCCCGGCCAGACCGTCCTCAGCAAGAACGCTAAAGACGCTCTTGACCAAATGGCGGGCGGCGTGAAAGGTCAGCGCGGCTACATCATCGAAGTGCAGGGCTTCTCGTCCGGCAAGGGACAAACTGCCATCACCACTTCGCAGAAGATGGCCGAGTCCGTCGTGCGCTACCTGGTGCTCAATCACGACATCCCGGTCTACCGCATCTACCTCGTCGGAATGGGCAATGCTCCCACGCCGACGACGGATGAGACCGCGAAGTCGAAGCGCATCTCCGGTGGACGCGTCGAGATCAGCCTGCTGAAGAACGATCTGGAACAGCTCTCCAGCAGCGGCTCAGCCCCGGCAATGACCAACGACCAGCAACAGCAGCCGAAATAACTTCACAACCGAACTACGGGAACGAGCGGCCGCCCAAAAAGCGGCCGCTTTTTATGTGTGCATAGAAAGTGAGCGTCGCAAAGCAGCTTTTCAATTGCACCCAGGGCAACCCAATGAACGCGGCCGTTGAGCACCCGTGCTCGCTTCCACGAATGCAAAACCTTCCCCGGCTCTGACGTCTGATTCTCTGCACACCAAAAAAATGAGTCCGTTCGCCCAAGCATTCGCCCGCCTACACGAGTTTCTATGCTCTGGGCGAACAGATGGCGCAAGCTTGTGCTAAGGCTGGTTACGGCAATTGACTTCCGAATAGCCCGTCATTCGGCCACGGATGATTACGCAGCAGTTTGAGGACGTGGATTGGCTCACATTTTGGTCGGTGCTAGAGTTGTGCGTAACAGAGGTCTCATTTATGTCGACTACAGCTCCTTTGCGATTGGAGGACTACCTTGGGAATGGCAGCGATCGGCGCAGTTTCCTTAGACTCGCAGCCGGTGCTGTGGGAGGAACCGCCGTGTCTGGGTTCTTACGGCCTGAGCCTCAAACATCCAAGGTCCCAATCCGCCTGTTCGATGGATTCAAAGCCTTCAAGATTCAGACCGCGGGCGCAACTATCAATGTGGTTATGGCCGGGCAAGGTCCGCCATTGTTGCTGCTGCACGGCAACCCGCAAACGCATGTAATGTGGCATAAGATCGCACCTCAGCTTGCCAGAGAATTTACCGTGGTTGCCACTGATTTGCGCGGATACGGCGACAGCAGCAAACCACAAGATGGGGAGAATCATTCCAACTATTCGAAACGGAGCATGGCGTCGGATCAGGTCGAAGTCATGAAACAATTTGGCTTCGAGAAGTTCGCCGTGGTGGGGCATGACCGCGGAGGCCGTGTCGGACATCGGATGGCTCTCGACCATTCCGACCGGATCACTAAGTTGGTGGTACTTGATATCGTGCCTACCTACACGCTTTTGCACAGCGTCAACGCTGAGGTAGCGACTGCCTTTTATCACTGGTTTTTCCTGATTCAGCCGGCGCCGTTTCCCGAAACCATCATTGCAAATAATGCCGAGTTTTATCTGAAGTACATGATGTTCCGAAATCTGTCTTCGAGCCAGGTACCAGCCTGGATGGCGCCAGAGGCTTTCGCCGAATATCTGCGATGCTTCAATGATCAAGAGGCGATCCATGCCAATTGCGAAGATTACCGGGCGAGTGCTTCCATTGATTTGAAACACGACGAAGAAGATCTAACGCGCAAGATCACTTCTCCAGTGCTTGTTCTATGGGGCGAACACGGAGCCGTGGGTCGGTTGTTCGACGTGGTGGCTACGTGGCAAGAGCGCGCCGCTAGTGTGACAGGTGCGCCCTTGGCCGGAAGACATTTCTTGCCTGAGGAAGTGCCCGATGAAACGCTGAGCCGTTTGCGCGCATTCCTGCATTCGTAAGCGACCCTGCGGCAAATTTGGTTATGGCGCGGCACAATTTGGCGATCCAGGGCGGTTGGTCGGCCATCGAGAAACTAGTGCCGCTCGATAATTGGCGAAACATCGCGATAGCACTCAGAATGGGCTTTGCGGCTCAACGTGTGTAACCAACAGGGTTAAAATGGGTGCCGGATGACGGAGTCGTCCTCAGTCGTTGTTCGAGTAGACTTCTCCGGCTTCCTTCAACACGCAATACTACTGAATGATCTACCACGCTCAGGTGCTTGCGTTCGAATCGGATGATCGCTGGCGCACTCGACTCCAGTAAAATATTCTTCTTATCAGGTTGGAATGCCTGATAAGGAACGACAGCATTGGCCGATAGCGCAACGCGATGGGACTCCCATTCCTTTCGGCTGAGACGACGCGACCAAAACATTCCTCGGCGCTGATAGGGGGATCGATTCGCAAGTTCGCATCACCCCGCGTAAGTAGGTGTTGGCCCTGCCGCCCCAGAACGCGATGTGTACACAATCTACCGGCCTGAAAACAGACAATGATATCTCCCGAACTCATCTCATCCGCTCGCCCGGCTTCGACCGTAAGCAGGTCGCCGACCCACAGAGTGGGCAGCATACTGTTGCCTCCAACTATGGTTCGCACCTTCCCGGATGTCTTGAGGGCGTCCAGAAAAAGATCGTTCCTCGTTTGCTCGCCCGTTGCGAGAGCCATTGCATTCCAGTGGGGCCGCTCGTTTTCCATATCGAAGCTCATTAACCGGCATCGTAGGAGTCGATCAAGTCCATCTCAAAGCGTCGTTTTACCCGTCTGCCCTTCACTCTTCGCCATCGACAATCGTGGTCCGCGAGATCATTTGCTGATACCAATCGCGTGCCCCCAGTCTCCCTCATCTTTGTAGTGGGTGAGTTGAAAACCTGCTTCTCGCAGCTCGTCTTCCAATTCGTTGCGAGCGAAGGAGTGGAAGTAGCTCAAGCTGAGATGATCCCCCATTTCCACTGGAGCGCTTCTCGCGCGCACAAAAAACTGGGAAAATCGAGCGCATCGATAAACGACCCTGTCTACTCTCGAGTCCGCCGCCCTCGTAAAGAATGAAAGTAGAACAGGCGCGCGTGGCAAAGCTCGCCGCCGGAGAGCGGTGAGAAAAGAAACCCTCCTCTGTCTCGTTGGAATGTTCGTGTACGCTCCCCAGCCAATAACGAGTCCGCCGTAAGTTGGCGCCCCGGCTGGAACGGCGTCCGGCGGACAATAAATGACTCCACGCGTCTCGCCGAGTTGATCAAAGATCTGCCAGCCTGCTTCTATGAGGGATAAACTGCACTCAAATCCTTCTGCGTCGAATCCGGCCTTGCGAAAAGCCAGCACTTCACGCCCTCCACCTGCGCCAGCAACGAGAATGCGTGATCCGGGCTGGAAGTGACGCTCGATCAGCGGGGCTTCCCAAGCTAAGAAGCCACTAAGATTGTGCCCCGCAGATGCGTAAAATCGCGACTTGTCGAAATAATTTGCTGTGACCGCATTGAGATCGTCTGCGGTCAAACAGCCGAGCCAAAACCCCTGATACACCGCCTCCAAGAATCTGACCACGCGGGTAAGCCATCGATCGGTGAGCTGAAAGCACCGTGTCCGGGATGATTGAGCGATAGCAGGGTTTACATCGGTGCGCTGTTGCCGGTTTTGCAGAGGAGTAGATGTGTCAAAGCTGGACATGGAAGACAACGTTGAAGCCAACAAATTGTAATCTATCTATATGCCTCCGGTGCGCGCCGTAAGTGTTCAGAAGCGTCGTTGTCGAAATATCTCCATTGCACTCAGAATCGGCTTTGCGGCTCAAAGCGTTAAATCGCCTGCTATCATCCCTCGTCACAGTTAGCGTTTTACGAACTCCAAGGGAAAAACCAACATGAAGACAATCGCGCTGTTTGCTTCGCCTGGCTTCATCGAAAGCAACCTCGAAGCTCTGGAGGATCCCGCACGGGGAAACAGAATCTCGCAAACTCGACATGAGTCTTGAAATCACCACCCGAGAGTTCGACCGAGTCATTGTCGTGGACGTCGTTGGCAAACTCACGACAACCGACGGCCGCACGCAACTGCGGGACCTGATCCATGTTTTCTCCGAAACCGGCCACAAACGATTCCTGCTCAATCTCGCGGGAGTCGATTACGTGGACAGCAGCGGCATGGGCGAACTGGTGAGATGTTTCAGCACCGTCCGACAGAAGGGAGGCGAATTGAAACTTCTTCAGGTCAACAAGAAAGTTTCTGACCTCCTCCACATGACCCGGCTGCATACGATTTTCGAAATCTACAGCGACGAGCAAGTCGCGCTGGCCCCCTTTGGAAGAGGCGGGTAGGTCGGCGTAACATCGCCCTTGCGCTCATCATGACATTCCGCTGGGCACTTGAGTGCAATGGCGTGTTCTCGTCAGTTAACTGTGCTAACGTACCTACCATGAACGAGATAGACCCGAAAATCCTTGAGGTTGGCAAGCGGACCTACGGCGACGAGTGTGAACTCGTAAAGCGCACCGAATGGTCGTATTCCTACAAGTGCGGCGAGAAGTCATATTGCAGTATCTCTAGGTTCTTGGCCGAAACTGGCTTTCAAGTGAGCGCTTCGGATGTTCGTCAGAAATGGCCGAGGATGAGCGAACGGGAACGACTCGATTTCGCCTCTAACTTTCACGTCAGGGAAGATGGGAGCGATAACGACACGGAAATTCTCGAAATAATCATGCACGATGGTAGCGACCTCATTTGGAGTTCCTGTGCCCAAGCAATGTTGCGTCATCCAGATCGAAATCGGGCGATAGCGTTTCTAATCGATCGCATAGTATCCAGTGAATCGGAACATCCCCCACTCAACTACATGCAGGCACTCGGCCTGATGGAGGCGCAAAGTGCAGTGCCAGTGATCCGCCCGTACTACGAGAAATACTTGAAAGCTATGGAGGCGGAGACGGTGACAGGAGTTCCTGACGATGTATTCTTCGGTCCCATTCCTTACCACGCCTTCTTGGCCATAGCAGGCGATCTGTTCAGGATTACTCGGTCAGAGGAATATCGGGTGGCAATCTGCCGTTATTTTGAACATGCGGAAGAACAGGTGCGCTGGTGGGCAGAGCATGCATTGGACGTAAAGGGACCGACCACCCTGAAACGCAATGAGAAGTATGCGAAGACAGGACGATTTCCATAGCTGGACGTAACATCTCCATCTGACTCGCCCTCCCTGACAGCTATCGCCTGACTTAGCAATCACCCTCTCCTGAAATGTATCCATGCGTATGCAAACAAGGAAAAGATGCCTAGCCCCAGTATCGAAATGGCGGTAACTGGAGTCCAAAATAGAAGGATTCTGAGCGGCTTGCTGCTGAGCCGGCTTGCGGCGAAGAACAAAGCGAAAAACGAGACAGCGAGAATCCAGAACAAGGGAGAGAAAAGGCTTTCCAGAAAGCCTCCGGCAACTGCCGCCAGACCCGTTGCTTTGGAATTGTTGGTGCCCCGCAGCGCAAAGAACAGTCCGGGGCCAAGCAGGCCTGCCAATACAGCGGCCAGCGCGCTGAGCGTATCTCGCACCATCGTCATGGGTTCGCCTCACGGATCCCTACGGTGCGTATTCTACTCAGAAAGCGAGACTATTTAGGATCGCTGTTGCAAAATCGTAATAACCCTCGTCGACCGAACAGACGCCCCACAACACTCGTTCCCCCCAAAGAAAATGGGCGGCCTGCAGGCCGCCCACAAGAGAGTCAAACTGTCGCTGCTACGCTGTCGCAGGCCGCTCCCCGCCCTTGGCACGGCCAGGCTCCAGGTTCGGCTTGATCACGTGCTGCACTCCGTCGTCCGGCTTCGTCGGTGGAGGCTGGATCGGCGGCAATTCCTTGCCGTCCACCAGCAGCTTGATCTCGTTCGCATCCAGAACTTCGCGTTCAATCAGCGCCCGCGCAATTCTTTCCAGCGTGTCGCGATTGTCCGACAAGATCTGCTTGGCCATGTTGTAGCCGTTATTGACCAGCTTGCGGACTTCCTGGTCGATCTTAATGGCCGTATCTTCGCTGTAATCGCGATGCTGCGCGATTTCGCGTCCCAGGAAGATCTGCTCTTCCTTCTTGCCGAACGTCATCGGTCCCAGATCGCTCATGCCCCACTCGCAGACCATTTTGCGGGCCATGTCGGTGGCGCGCTCAATGTCGTTGCCGGCGCCGGTGCTCATCACTTTCAGGAACAATTCTTCCGCGATGCGCCCGCCCATCAGGATGGCGATCTCGGTTTCCAGATAGTTCTTGTAGTAGTTGTGCCGGTCGTCGATCGGCAACTGCATGGTCACGCCCAGCGCCATGCCGCGCGGAATGATCGTGACCTTGTGCAGCGGATCGGAGTTCGGCATCTTCGCCGCCACCAGCGCGTGTCCCGCCTCGTGGTAGGCCGTATTCTTCTTCTCTTCGTCGGTGAGCAGCAGCGATTTCCGCTCCACGCCCATCAACACCTTGTCCTTGGCCACCTCAAAGTCATACTGCAAGACGGCCTTGCGGTTCTGCCGGGCGGCTGCCAAAGCCGCTTCATTGACCATGTTGGCCAGGTCCGCTCCGGAGAATCCCGGTGTTCCTCGCGCCAGCACTGAGAGATCTACATCTTCAGCAAGAGGAATCTTCCGCGTATGCACGCGCAGAATTTCTTCGCGCCCGCGCACATCCGGACGGCTCACCACCACCCGCCGGTCAAAACGACCCGGCCGCAACAGCGCCGGATCAAGCACATCCGGCCGGTTCGTCGCTGCCATCAGGATGACGCCTTCGTTCGATTCGAAGCCGTCCATCTCGACCAGCAACTGGTTCAAAGTCTGCTCGCGCTCGTCGTGCCCGCCGCCTAATCCAGCGCCGCGGTGACGTCCAACCGCGTCAATTTCGTCGATAAAGATGATGCACGGGGCATTCTTCTTGCCCTGCTCAAACAGATCGCGAACGCGGCTCGCGCCCACGCCGACAAACATCTCCACGAAGTCGGAACCGGAAATCGAGAAGAACGGAACGTTCGCCTCACCCGCGACTGCCCGCGCCAGCAGCGTTTTGCCTGTTCCCGGAGGCCCTACCAGCAGCACGCCCTTGGGAATGCGTCCGCCCAGCTTCTGGAACTTCTGCGCCTCGCGCAGGAACTCAATGATTTCCCGTAATTCTTCCTTGGCCTCTTCCACCCCGGCCACGTCCTTGAACGTAACCTTCTTCTGCTGCATCGAGAGCAGCCGCGCCCGGCTCTTGCCAAAAGACAAAGCCTTATTGCCGCCGGTCTGCATCTGGCGGATCATGAAGAACCACAACGCTCCCAGCAGGATGAGCGGCGCCCAGGTTCCCAGCAACTGCAGCGGCAAACTCCCGCTGTTCACGTCGCGGAACGTAAGGTTGACGCCCTTATCCCGTAGCGTCTTGATCATGTCCGGATAGTTCTGAGGAGCCGTGGTGTGAAACGCCGTGCCATCCGTCAGCTTGCCCTTCACCTGCATCCCATCGACGGTGACTTCATGGACGCGTCCTGCCTCGACGTTCCCCATGAATTCGGTGAAATTTACCTCTTTGTCTTTTTGGGTATCGCGGGCGCCCTTCACAACCTCCCATAACAACAGGGCCGATACCCCGATCAGTAACCAGAACAGCACGGTTTTTACAGTTGAGTTCACCTAGAAGACTCCTAAATTCGTCACGCTCATACACTTCCCAATCACGCCTACAGGCATTAGATGCCCCGGCAGGAATTTTGATTGGGAAATCCTAAGTCCTTATTCTACCTTTTCTTCGCTAAAAACACCCTCTCTATCCGGAATGACCTAAGTCATAGGAGTCCTTGCGTTTGCGGCCGCCAGGTAGGGCAGATTGCGATTCGTCTGCTCCACCGCCCCCAGGCCATATCCCACCAGAAAGGCCTCATCCACCAGAAAGCCGAAATAATCGGGCTGCAGCGGTACCCGCCGCGCCGATTGCCGGTCCAGCAGGGTCACCAGCTTTACGGAAGCGGCCCCCCTGGACCTTAGGTCGCTCATCAGGAACTCGCTGGTCACACCCGAATGCACCAGCCCTTCCACCAGCAGAATGTGCTGCCCCTTGATCTCGGGCTCGTGGCTGAAGAAAATCTCCATCACCTCGCTGGCCGAACCGCCCTGCGTCTTGCTGTACTTCGGCTTTATAAATTGGCACACGACAGGAACCTGCATGGCCCGCACCAGGTCGGCCAGAAACATGAACGCATTTTCCAGCACCGCTAGCATCTGGACGGTCTGCCCCTTGTAGTCGTCGGAAATCTGCCTCCCCAGTTCCTTCACCCGCTTCTGGATCTGCTCCGTCGTGATGACCGGACGCAGTGGCTCGACTCTAGCAGCGCTCATCAAGTTGTGTGCCTCCCGCCAGCGGCATTTCTCAGCGTCCTCAGCGGCCTTTCTCAGCGTCCTCAGCGGCCTTTCTCAGCGAACTCTGCGGTATTTCTCAGTGCCCTCAGCGGCCTTTCTCACCGAACTCTGCGGTTAAACTCTTTCCATTCGCCGCTAATTCTGTCGCTCCGAGATCAGCCAGCCCTCCCGCCCGGGTTTAGCCTGAAATCGCGCCGGCAAGGCAAACCCGCGCATCCACACGATCTCGTCTCCGCTCACCACCACCGGCCACAACCTCCGCTCCGGCTGCGCGACATGGCGCTCCTGCAGCAGTTCCTTAACTTTCTTGGGGGACTTCGTATGGGCCGGCCAGAACCGATCTCCAGCGCGCCAGTTCCGCACCTTCAAGCGTCCCGGCAAAGAATCCGCATCCAACAGGTGCTCCGGATTATACGCCTCCCCACCCGCCGCCACGCGCCGTACTTCGATGCACGAACCAGTCTCGGAAATGGATACCTCGCCCGGCACCGGCAATTCATATTCATAATCCTGATCCGGCGCGGGCTCCCGCAAGTCCGGAGTCACGAACAGCAGTTCGTGCGGCTCGCGAACAACTTTCCACCCCAGCGGCAGCGAGACCTCTTTCCCGGACCCCGTCTCCTCCGCCGCAAAGCGCAAGACCTCCTCCACATGCTTGAACTCCAGCGGGATGCCCGCCTGCTCCCCAATCGCCTTGACCACCCTGCGCTGTACCGCAACCGGCTCTCCCAAAAACCACAACCGGTCCACCGAAGCGTTCATCACCAGCCATGGCACACGCTCGATTTTCGCCTGCAGTTCCCGGTACTCCGTTTCTCGCGCGTCTTGGGCGCGAGAAATGGGGCTTTTCTCCAGTTGCATGACCGATCCAATCTGCACCAGACCTTTGCGCTCGGGAGTCCGCGCCCACTCTGGCTCCGACCAATGCACCCCGGTTCCCATCCACCCCGCAACTTCGTTCTCCCAGTAATCTTCCTCTCCGCGCGCAATCTCCGCCAACTCCGCCAGATTCTCCGCGACCGCCGGATTGAATTCCTTCTCCAGCAGCGGCACCAGCAGCTTCCGCACACGGTTCCGCGTGAACTTCGGGTCAAGGTTGGTGGCATCCTCCCGCCAAACCTGCCCAATGTCCCTAAGATAGTGCTCCAACTCCCGCCGCCGGAATGCCAGCAGCGGCCGCACAATCTCGCCGCAGAATTCGCCGTCCTCCTCCTCAACCGCAAGCCGCGGATAAATCCCTCCCATCCCCCGCAGCCCCGTCCCGCGAATCATCCGCATGAGCACCGTCTCGGCCTGATCATCCAGCGTGTGCCCAGTACAGATCTTGTCAAGTCGCGCTCTGAGGGAAATTCGACCACGCGGGGTGCCCCATGTCTCGTCGGGTTTGCGAGATGTGGGAACTTCGACATCAGAAATAGCCGGGTTGCCCCACCCTTCTCGCGTATTTTGCGAGAGGGTGGGGCTTTTGACTTCTGACGCTTCGCCGATCACGTGCCGAAAGAACCCATAGCGCAACCGCCGTGCCGCCGTTTCCAGACTGACGCCCTCTTCTTTCGCATGTCCCACCACATCGTCGCTGTCGGCGAAGAACTCCAGATCATGCTCCCGCGCCAGATCCGAAACGAATTTCTCGTCCGCCTCCGCCTCCGCCCCGCGCAGCTTGTGATTGAAGTGAACAACAGAAAGGACAATCCCCAGCTCCCCGCGCAGCTCCAACAACAACCGCAGCAGCGCAACCGAATCAATCCCCCCGGAAACGGCCACCCCAACGCGCTGCCCCGCGCTCAGCAAATCCTGCTGCCGCAGAGGTTCGAGCACGCGTTGCGCCAGTGAATGCACGAAAACATGGTACAACTTGGCATATCCGTAGAAATAAAAAAGGGCAGCAACCGCTGCCCCTATTTTTTTTGGATTTGTCCGTGCCTCAGTGTCTCCGTGGTGAGTTCGTCCTACAACCCCGCGCTCTTCTCGGCGATCAGCTTCCGAATCTTCTCCACGAACTCAGTCGCCGGCATGTCTTCCGTCTTCTCTTTCCCCCGCGTGCGGACATTCACCTTCCCCGCCTCCGCTTCTTTATCCCCAACCACCAGCAGGAACGGCACCTTCTGCATAGCATGCTCGCGGATCTTCGCATTCATCTTTTCATTCCGCGCATCCACATCCACGCGCACGCCCACGGCCTTCAGCTGTGCCGCCACCTTATTCGCATACTCCGCATGCCGCTCGCTGATCGGAATCATCACCGCCTGCACCGGAGACAGCCACACCGGAAACGCTCCCGCATAGTGCTCGATCAGCACGCCAAAGAATCGCTCGATGGACCCATACAGCGCCCGATGCACCATCACCGGCTGCTTGCGCGATCCATCCTCGGCCACGTACTCCAATCCAAACCGCTGCGGCAAGTTGAAATCGAACTGCACCGTCGACAGCTGCCACAGCCGGCCGATCGCGTCCACCAGCTTGAGATCGATCTTCGGACCGTAGAATGCCGCCTCGCCCGGAATCGTCTTGTACTCGATCCCGAGCGCCTTCAGCACCTTTTCCAGCGACTGCGTGGCATGAGTCCACTGCTCCTCGCTGCCCACAAAATTTTTCCGGTCCTCCGGATTCCACGTCGAAAGCTCGGTCTGAAACTTGTCGAATCCAAAATGCTTCAGCACGTCGAGCCCAAACTCCAGGCATCCTTTGATCTCGTCTTCAATCTGCTCCGGCGTGCAGAAGATGTGCGAATCGTCCTGCGTAAATCCCCGCACCCGCAGCAACCCGTGCATCACTCCCGAGCGCTCGTAGCGGTACACCGTCCCCAGTTCGCCCAGCCGCACCGGCAAGTCGCGATACGACTTCAGCGAATCCCGATAAATAAGGATGTGTCCCGGGCAGTTCATCGGCTTCAGCCGGTACTCGGCATCGTCCAGTTCCATCGCGTCGAACATGTTCTGCGAGTAGTAACCCTCGTGCCCTGAGGTGAAGAACAGCTGCCGCCGCGCCACGTGAGGCGTGTACACCAGCGAATACCCGCGCTTGATGTACTGCTCGCGCATCCAGTCTTCCATCTCTTTGCGGATGATCCCACCCTTGGAGTGCCAGAAAATCAGCCCCGGCCCGGCCAGCTCCTGAATCGAAAACAGGTCTAGCTGCTTGCCCAGCACCCGGTGGTCGCGCTTCTTCGTCTCCTCGATGTGCTTCAGATAATCATCAAGATCTTTCTTCGAGAAGAACGACGTCCCATAAATCCGCTGCAGCTGCGGATTCTTCTCATCCCCCAGCCAGTACGCCCCCGCAATGTTGAGCAGCTTGAACGCCTTGATCTTCCCCGTCGACGGAATGTGCGGTCCGCGGCAGAAATCGGTGAACTTGCCGGTCCGGTAAATCGAAATCTTTTCATCGGGCTTGGTGAACTGCTCGATGAAATGGCACTTCATGAAGTCGCCTTCTTTTTTGAACTCGGCCAGCCCCTGGTCCCGTGGCAGAAACTCGCGCGCATACGGAATATTCTGCTGCACCAGCTCCTGCATCTTCTTTTCGATCTTTTCCAGGTCCTCGGGCGTAAACGGCGTCGGACGGTAGAAGTCGTAAAAAAATCCGCTCTCGGTCGCCGGCCCGTGCCCCAGCTTGGTCTCCGGAAAAAGCTCCAGCACCGCCGCCGCCAAAAGGTGCGCCGACGAATGCCGGTACACTTCCAGCGCCTCCGGATCCTTATCGGTCAAAAGCCGCAGATCGGTGTCGCTCTCCAGCGGCTTGACCAGATCGATCAGATTGCCATTCGTCTTCGCCGCCAGCGCCGCATCCGCCAGCCGCGGGCTGATGGACTTCGCAATGTCGAGCGCGGTCGTGCCCTTGGGAACTTCCTTCACGCTTCCATCCGGAAGCTTCACATGAATGCTGTCAGCCATAGTTTGAGCTCTGCAGGAATCCTGAATCTTTCAGTCTAAAGAAGGCTACAGGGAGGGTCAAACGGACGCGGGCAACCGCCGGACGAAATACAACTATGCAATTCGCATCGCTGCGTTGAAGTCGTCTGCGTCCTCGGCCGGAACTGACGCGTTGGCGCCGTGAATCGGCAACCTGATGGACACAGTCGTTCCCGGACTTGTCGAATGGACCTTCATTTCACCGCTGAGGTGCCGCACGCGCTCTCGCATCCCCCGGATTCCGACCCCCGGCGCGAATTCGTTCAACGCAGCCAAGTTCTCGTCTGAAATACCCTTACCTTGGTCCTTGATTTCCAGGGTGACCTGGTCCGAGCTCCGCGTGATTCGAATCTCGGCAGTCTCACTGCCCGAGTGACGAATGACATTGGTCAGGCTTTCTTGCACGATGCGGAACATGGTCAATTCGATCTCATGGTTGAGTCTTCCGAAATTGTCGGGAATGTTTAACGCAATCTTGAGCCGAGTCCGTTGCGTCAAGCCATCCACGTACATCTTGAGGGCCGCCGGAATTCCGCTCTCGTCGAGCAGGGGAGGATGGAGCAGGTAGGACGTAGTCCTGATCTCTTGCGTTACGCGTTGCACCAGTTCCCGCGCTTCCCCTACTTTTTGCGCCAGTGGCACATTGTTTTTCGACTCATCTTCCAATTGATCCAGGTTCATGCCGAGAACAGCCAGGAGCTGGCCTGCACTGTCATGCAAATCTCTCGCGATACGCCGCCTTTCATCGTCCTGCAGTAGAAGTAACTTGCCTGACAGATCGCGGAGGTCCTCTTGCACTCGCTCCAGTTCTTCGGTGCGTTCTCGCACTCGCAACTCGAGTTTGGTTTGCGCTTCGCGCAACTCCTCTTCAATGAGTTTGCGCGCTGTGATGTCGCTGGCCGCGCCAAACCATTCCTCAATCTCACCTTGTTCATCAAGCAACGGAATAGCTCGCGAAGACGTCCATCCCAGGGAACCGTCCGCCCGAAAAATGCGATGCTCCAGTTGAAACACGCTCTTGCTCTGGATCGCTTGCTTGATAACCGATGACACGCGCTCCTGATCGTCGGCCGGGATGTAGTCACTGAGCCAGATGCTGCTGGGCTTTTTTGTGTCGGCAATGAAGCCTTTGCCGTCCAGGTAGTACATCTCCGTCCAGTCCGGATTCATGCGAAAGACGACGTCGGCACTCGCGCTCACGAAGGCGCGCAATCGCTGCTCGTTTTTCCGCAGAAGCTCGTTCGATTCTTCCCGGACTCTGGCCAGCTCAAGGTGAGTCTGCACGCGCGCCAGGAGTTCGCGCGCGCTGAACGGTTTAACCAGATAATCATCGGCGCCTGCGTCGATCCCTTCGACGCGAGATTCTTCCCCCGCGCGCGCGGACAAAAGGATGACCGGAATTGTTTTGGTCTCGGCATCGGAACGCAGCGCCTGCAGTACCCCGAACCCGTCAAGATTCGGCATCATGATATCGCTGACGACGAGGTCTGGTGGCTGCTTCTGAACGGCTTCCAGTGCTAACTTCCCGTCGGCGACGGCCACCACGTCATAACGCTCCGCTAAAAGTCGACTCAGATACTGCCGCATATCTGCGTTGTCGTCCGCCACCAAGACCCGCCTGCGGTCCGATCCCACAGAGCCCGGGGGACATGGGACGGGCAGGAGCTCACTCTCGAGTGGCAGTTCCTCATAGCTGGACACCTCGCTATCCGGCAGCCAGCGCAGCGCCTCCTGAACGAACGGATTCGCTCCGGTCGCAGTCGATGCCATCGTGCGCTCCCCTCCAACCTGCTCCGAGGCCAGATGCGCTTGTCCCAGCGGGACATTCACGAAAAATGTGCTGCCTTTCCCTAACGTGCTGACGACCCGCATGGACCCGCTATGCAGCTTGACCAGTTCACACACCAGAGCCAGCCCGATCCCAGTGCCTTCGTGGGTCCGGCTACGCGTGCTTGGAACCCGGTGAAAGCGATCAAACAGGTGAGGAATTTCCTCCGGTGGAATTCCGACGCCGGTGTCGCGAACCCGGAGTTCTGCAGCACGGCCCACCTGCGTCAGAGTTACCTCAATCTCTCCCTCGAATGTGAACTTAAACGCGTTCGAAACCAGATTCAGAACGATCTTCTCCCACATGTCGCGATCCACGTAGGCGACTTCCTGGGTCGGCTGGCATTGAACCACGAGCCGCAAGCCGGCGCGCTCTGTCGCGGACCGGAACACACCCGCCAGCTCAGCCGTGAACGCCGCCAGGTCGGTTGCCTGGTAGACGGCTTTAACCCGGCCTGCCTCTATCCGGGAGAAATCAAGCAACGTGTTCACCAACCGCAACAATCGCGCCCCATTGCGGTTCACCAGTTCCAGTTGCTGGGCTGCGGTGGGCGAGAGATGCGTCTGGCTCCGCGACAATAAGTCTTGCAGCGGTCCCAGCATCAACGTCAATGGCGTACGAAATTCATGGCTGACGTTGCTGAAAAACGCAGTTTTGGCTCGATCGATTTCGGCCAGCGCCTCGGCACGCTTCTTCTCCTCCTGATACGCGCGGGCATTGGCGATGCTGGCGGCGATCTGTCCCGCGACGAGATTGAGAAATCCTCCATAGCTGACATCCAGTGGACGAAACGGATTCAGCGCAGCCACAATCACCCCTGCCGGACTGTCTTGCGTCTGGCCCGTGATGGGAAGAAGAATCGCGCGCGAGGGAGGTTCATCCCAGGCGCCGCATGGCACCTTCTCAAACCGCCTATTCAAATCCTCGACGAGGAAGAAGTCTTTGTGGTTGAGAACCTCTCCCAGAGGCCAAGTTGGGTTCTCTGCCCTCAGATCGATCCCTTCCGGCGCGGCAGGGTGTCCGGGGAGAATGCCCGTCCGGCACGCCAGTCGAACGTGACGCGGTTCTTTAAACAGGTACGTCAGCGTGAAGGGCATGTCCCGCTGATTCTCCCCCAGCACCCGAGCGATACAAGCGGTCACGTCGGCTTCTGTCGTACTTTGGCTGAGTTCCGCGGCCAGGGAACGGAGTGTGGCCAGCCGGCGCTCGCCAATGACACGGTCGGTTTCTTCCGTTACCACGCAGAGGTGGCCGCAAACCTTGGCGTCATCGCCCGACAATGGGCTATACGAAAAGGTGTGGTAGGTTTCTTCCCGGTAGCCGCTTCTCTCCAAAAACAACAGAAGACCTTCGTCCCACGTCGCTTCACCGGTGCGTAGAACTTTCTGAATTCGCGGGCCGATGTCGTCCCAAATCTCTTTCCAGACTTCCCACGATGGCTTCCCCAACGCCCAGGGATGTTTCTTGCCCAGCGTCATCTTGGCGTAGGCATCGTTATAAAGAAATGTGAGTTCCGGCCCCCAGCTCATCCACATCGCAAATCGCGAAGTAAGCAGGATGCGAACGGCGATTTTTAAGCTCTGCGGCCAGTTGTCAACGGGACCGAGCGGAGTTTTCTCCCAATCAAACTCCTGCACCAGTCGGCCCACCGCGCCTCCTCCCGATATCCATCCCTCCGTTGTTGGCGGGAGATTTTCAGAGCCATCCGCGTGACGTCCTCCCATCACAGTGTCGACCGTTGCTCGCAAATCCCGGGTCAGATCAGACTTCGTCACCGCCGCGCTCGCGTCAACGGATGCGGCTTGCTGTCGCGCAATCGTTGCATGGTTCTCAGTAACAATCACCACTTTGCAAGCGGGAAGTTCACGGCGTAGGATGCGAGTCGCCTCCAGCCCGTCCATGCGAGGCATGTTGATGTCCATCAGGACTATGTCAGGACGGAGCTGTTTCGCCTTTTCCAGGGCTTCGGCCCCATCAGTCGCCTCACCGCACACGTGCCAGTCGGGATGGTTCTCCATGAAACCCCTCAGCGTGCGCCGAAACAACTCGTGGTCGTCGGCAATCAGGATTTCGACCGTTCGATCCATGCTTGTCGTGCAACTGCAATGAAGATTCGCGGAAAGGGCCCGAAACTGGGGCGCAAGCAAACCAGTATTATGCAGGCGCATCGAGGGGTCTGAATCTACAGCACTTCATTTATTTACTAATCGGTAACTCCCATCGCGGGTGGAAACAGAAGGTAAGACGGCGCTGGTGGAACAGAAGGCTAAGAAACCCCATACCTCTTCTGCCAACAAGCCCTCCGGAATTGACGCTTGCCCTGGGATCATCCTTCTCTTCGAAGCCCGCCGACGCAATTGTGAGCACTATTGACCATTATCCGATCGGTTCGCAGTCCAATGTAGAGTTGCCAAAGCTAGGAAAGTAGTCAAATGGCTAAGCAAAAACGCGCCTTCAACCCGAAAATCTTCCTCTCCACGATAGGCGCCGGCCGGAAGTTGGTCTCCTTCAGGAAGGGCCAAACCATTTTCGCTCAGGGTGATGCCGCTGAATCCTTGTTTGTCATTCAAAAGGGAAGCGTCAAAGTAAGCGTAAAGTCCCGTGCCGGAAAGGAAGCAATCCTCGACATCTTGAGTGATGCGGATTTTGTTGGTAAAGATTCCATAGCCGGTCAGCCTTTCCGCAGCGCGTCTGCCAGTGCGTTAACCGACTGCAGCCTCCTGCGCATTACAAAGAAGGTCATGCTGCTCGCGCTGGAGCGCGAAGTGAAGTTGGCGAATGTGTTCTGGACCTATTTGTTGGCCACCAACATCCGGTACCAGCAGGACCTGGTCGACCAGCATTGCAACCTGAGCGAGAAAAGACTAGCTCGCATTCTTTTGCTGCTCGCCCACTACGATGGGCGCGGATCATCCGAGACCACGCTGCCGAAGATCAGCCATGGCACTTTGGCAGAAATGGTCGGGACCACACGATCGCGCATTTGTTTTTTCATGAACAGGTTCAAACAAGCGGGCTTTATCTACTACGCGCACAAAGGGAAGCTGTTACGAGTTCATCGCACCCTTCTTACTTTCTGCAGCCAATAGATTGCGCGGCGCCAGCCCGGCCACCCTTCCAGCCACAACGATCACCGTCTCTTTGTCACGCGCACGCCGGTGCACCGGCTTCGCCCCAAAACGGGGGCAGTATGGATAACGGCCTCGCACCCAATGGAACGGTTGCTCGCATGCTCGTCCCGCCACCGTCAGATTCGATTTCCAGCTTTCCGTTCAGTTCGTGCAACCGTTCCCGCATTCCGGCCAGACCGACGCCCGTTTCCGCAGTGACTCCATGCAGCAGGCGCAATCGTTCTTCGGGTATGCCTTTCCCGAAATCGCGCACTTCCAGAATCACCGCTCCTCCTTCATGTTGAAAGCGGATGGTGGCATCCAAAGCTCCGGAGTGGCGATGGATATTGGTAAGGCTCTCCTGCAATACACGGAACAGCGCAATCTCCACGCTCTGCGGTAGGCGTCCGCTCGAATGTGCGATCTCCGTTTGTACGTTGATTCCGCTCCGCTTCGCGAATCCCTCGATGTACCACTCGGCCGCGCAAGCGAATCCTACTTCATCCAACAGTGGCGGATGCAGCAGGTATGCCATCGTTCGAATCTCTTCGATGGCCCGATCCGCAAGTTGCTCGGCTTCTTGACTAAGTGCCACTGTGGCCGGGTTCTCGCAGGAATCCTTCAGGAACGACAGGCTTATCTTTAGCGCAGCCAGAGTCTGCCCGGTGCTGTCGTGCAAATCGCGCGCTAACTTTCGTCGTTCCTCGTCCTGCACTTTCAGCAGGCGCTGAGTTAGTTTTTGCAGCTCCGCGGTTCGTTCCGCAGTTAACGTTTCCAGTTCCGAGTAGGCGCGCGACAACCTCAAATGCTTGGCAATCCACATAATGTACTCCTGGGGAGCGGCTAGGAGATGTGAATCATCTTCCATTCCAACGTGTGCATTGTGACACTGCGGGAATCGCAAGGCTGCTCACTATTGCACAAGTTGCTGGGCCCGGCTAATTCGCTCAGCATAGAGGTGAAAAGCACGCTGGACCTTGAACCACCCAGTATTTACGAGCCGCATTGCACCGGGGTTTCGCGTGGGTTTGCAAACTGTATCAAAGTGAACAGTTCCAGATAAGCTGCAGCCCCAATATCTCTCTGCCATCCGTTGCAAATATTTGATTCGCCCTGACCCTGGCTGCGGGAACCCTCGCCTTGAGATCGGTTAGTCGTGCAGAACGATATTGAGCAGCGAACTGTGGATCTGCAGGCCGCCGTTGTAGTGGATGAAGCCCAATTTCCTGAACCGGTTCATGAAGAAACTAACTCGCGAGCGCGTTGTGCCGATCATCTCCGCCAGTGTCTGCTGGCTGATCTTGGGGATAACGGTTTCGGGAACGCCTTCCTTGCCGAAACGGGCAAGCAGCAGCAGAATCCGCGCCAGTCTCTTTTCGCTGGAGTTGAAAAGTTGGTCAACCAGATCCTCTTCGTAGCGGATGTTCCGTGCCAGCAGATACGCCACAAAAACATCGGAAAACGCGTGCCCGCGGTGAAGGGCATCCATCATTGCCTTCTTTTCTACCCGCAGCAGGTCGCAATCCGTCAGTGCAATCGCGGACCCCATCCGCAGCAGCTGGCCCGCTAGGGTCCCCTCGCCAAAAAAGTTTCTCTCACCCACGATGCCAACCGTCGCTTCCTTGCCGCCCTTGGACACTACCGTGAGCCGCACTTTGCCTTTCTGAACATAAAAGACGGCGTCCGCCCGGTCCCCTTGCGTGAATATGGTTTGCTTTTTCTGGACCGCGACAATCTTTCGGCCTTCGCCGATTGTCGCCAGGAAAGTGTTGGGATCGAACTCGCTCGCGATCTTGCGCCTTGCAACTCGGGCCATGTTTGGGTTCGGTTCTCTCTGCCTGAAGATTCCTGGGCGATGGCGGACAGATGGCAGCTCTCTCGAAGGCATTCCGAGCACCTGCAGGCAACACTACTCTATCGCTGCTCCTCCCCTACGGGTGAAGTCTTAACAAGTCTTAGTGCAACGCAGGAAAGATTCGATGAATGTTAGGTTTTGGGGGGGGGGACGTTACGTTTCGCATAGATTCTTGGTTGTAGGATATGATTTTTTGCGGTACGATTTCACGCATATACCGGGACGATGGCCGGAGGGCGCCATGGGACGAAACGGAAATGGAAACCATACCCACTATGCGGCAGTCGATCGCTCCGATGTTCCGCAGGGTCGTAAAGGGAAACACAGGAAGGCTGTGGCCGACATTCTCGCCGATCTTACAAAGCTGAAGGCTCAGCAGGCCGTCAAGATTCCCTTGAGCAGCCTCAATGGCGAGAAGATGCAGAATCTTCGCTCGGCTTTGAACCGCGTCACCCGCGAGAGGAACATACCCGTGGAAACCACGAGCGACGAGAAATACTTATACGTTTGGCGCGCGGACCAGCCTAACCTGCTTAATTCACCAGAACTGAGATTTGTTGGCGAGGATGTGCGATCGGGCATTGATGAAGGGCAGAGTCGTCGAGGTCATGAGCTTGGTGCGGGACAGTTCGGCGTCAAGACCTGAGAGAAAGGA
>Ga0209166_10000818_pt1 | contig 29593 bp, 26 predicted proteins | sample Coa_R1_3_FD_187151 | JGI IMG/M metagenome (GOLD analysis project Ga0209166, IMG submission 187151) | Surface soil microbial communities from Centralia Pennsylvania, which are recovering from an underground coalmine fire - Coalmine... | ecosystem: Environmental > Terrestrial > Soil >...
GGGGGCTGGCTGGCACCGATCCCGGTCCAGCCGGTACCACCGGCCCCGGCGCCGGTACCGGCCGCGCCGCCGGCGGGTTGCGCACCGGCCTGCCCGCCGCCGGATCCCGCGCCGAAGAGGCTGCCACCGCCCGCCTGGCGGGCGGCCATGACACCGCCGAGCCGCCTGGGCAAGGCGAGGCTTGGCCGCCGCACGGTGGGCACGGCTGGCTGGCTCGCGGCGGAATAACCCGGCGAGGCGGCAGCGGAACCGCTGGATGCCCCGGGCGCCCCAGTGCCGCCGGGCGGCGTGGTCCCGGCCGTCAGGCGGCCCTCGAAACCCGGGTGACCGATCGGGTCGGCGGGCGGCGGCACCGGGGGATGCGGTCCGGCCGCCTTGGGACCGCCCGGCCACACCTCCTGTGCCACGTCATCCCAGGACGGCAGTTCCGCGCGCAGTTGTTCGCGGTGTGGCAGCGAGCCCGCCCCGCCGTGGGACGGTGCGGGAGCCTGGGCCCAGGGAAGTTCGCTATCCGGTCTCGGCGCCGGCTCCCAGGGTGGCCGCCCGGATACCGGCGTGGTCCGTGGCTGGCGCGGCCCCGGAGTCAGCCGGGAGCCCATCCGGCCCAGGCCCGCGCCGCCCGCAGCACCGGGAACAGGTTCCGGCCCGGTGGCGCCTTCGTCGCCCGGCGCCGCAGGAGGCGCGCTGACGAACGCGGCACCGGGGAACGCGCTTTCCGGGATCGCCCTGCCGGACGCGTCCTGGGTGCGCCGGACCGGCTGGGCCGGTGCCCACGGTGCCGTACCGGTTTCGGCGGCGGCCGATCCACCCGGGCTCGCGGGCTGGGCCGGCTCGGCGGGGGCGTTCCGCGCGGCACCGCCAAACGGCGCACCAGTCCCCTCCGCCGCGCCGGGCCGCGCAGCCGCAAGGCCGGCGGCCCCGCCAACGCCTGCCGACCCGCCAAGCCCCGCAGTTCCGCCAGGTGCCGCGGTCCCGCCAGGCACTGGGGCCGGTGGTGCGGCCGCGAAACCAGAGGACGCGGACCCGGTGAAGCCGGACCCGGTGAAGGCGAAGCCGGCCCCCCTGAAGCCCGCCGCCGAGCCGGTGAATCCGGGCGATGCGGCCGACCCGGTGAACCCCGTTGATGCGGCCGACCCGGTGAACGCGCCCAGTCGCGGTGCCGGGCCGGAAGGACCGACCGGCGCGGGGATGAAACCGGCCGGCTGGAGTTGCGGCTCGTCGGCCGCGGGACCGCCGGTGCCCGCTGCCACCCCGGCATCGGCCGGGACACCCGCACCGGGCAGGGCACCCTTCTTTGCGCCGCCCTTCTTCCCCGTGCCCTTCTTTCCAGTCCCCCTTTTCGGCGCACCCTTCTTGGCGGTGCCCTTCGCCGCGGCCGGGCCGCCCTTGCGGACCGGAGGCTGAGCCGCCGCCCGCACCTCAGCGAGGCGGGCCGCCCGCGCGTGCCGCCGCCGCCAGGCTTTGACTGCGAACATGAGCACGAGCAGCAGCACGAAGATCACGCCGGCGATGACCGCATCCTTGATCAGGATGGGGCGGATGTTCCGGTGGATCGGGTTGCTGTGCACCGCCGGAGGAGAGGGCGGGGCCTGGCCGGCGCTGGCGCTCGAGACGGCTAGCGGGGATACGGTCTCCGCGATGCCCGCGGCTGCGGTGAGCGCCTTGGCCGCATCAACGGTGCCAAAACCGGAGCCATCGGCCCGCCCGCCGGCCGGCCGGTACACCGTGCTCCTGATGAGCGCCTTGGTGACCTGCGCCGGGGTCAGTGAGGGGAACTGGGCCCGGATGAGCGCGACGATGCCCGCGACCACCGCGCTCGCCGCGCTGGTGCTGTTGAGCTGAAAGTAGCTCCCGGACGGCCCGGCCGCGGTGACCCCGGCCCCAGCGGCGGTCACCGTGACGTACGGCTGACGGCTGCTGAACGGCGCCTTGTTGAACTGCTGGTCGAATGCGCCCACGGCGATGACCCCGCGGTAAGCGGCCGGGTAGTCCGGCGCGTCGCTGCCTGTCGCCCCGTCACCGGCCGGGGCGACCAGCACCACGTGCTTGGCGAGCGCGAAGGCGACGGCCGCCCGCTCGGCCGGGCTGCCGCCCGAGCCCGGCGCACCGGCCGTGGTCACCGGGTCGAGGGGCAGGTCGATGACGGTCGCGCCGTGCCGGACGGCCCAGTTGATGCCGTGGGCAACGGCGTTCGGCAGCCCGCTGGCAATGGCCGGGTCATTCAGCAGCGGGTCGTTGCTTTCCAGCGTCACCCGCACCGAGAGGATCTTGGCGGCCGGTGCGACGCCGATAATCCCATTGGCCTGGCTTGGGCCGTGCCCGTGGCCGGCGATAAGGCTCGCCACCTCGGTGCCGTGGATCCCCCAGAACTGCCCGCCGGGCGTGCGCCCCGAGTTGGTGAAGTCCGGCCCGTTGAGGACCGAGCCGGTCAGGTCGGCTTGCGCCGGGTTCACGCCGGTGTCGAGCACCGCGACGGTGACACCGGACCCGCGCGTGGCCTGCCACGCATTCGTGACGTGAAGGGTGGCCAGCCACCATTCATTCCGGCGGACCTGATCGGCGAGCGCCGGTGACCCGGCCGTCACGATAAATGCCACACTGACAGTCGTGGCCAGACCGGCCCGCGCACGACGGCGGAACCGGGGCAAAACGCCAGCTCGGATGCGCTGGGGGAGACCATGCGGCACGGCCGTCCTCCTCCCGGGATGCACGTGCACGTGCGAATTCTGTCACGTTCATGGCCGTTTGGTGGCCAGAGCTTGCGGCCTGACCGGGCTTGACCCGGGTTTGCCCGGCCTATGCCGGCGCCATGGCAAAACGCGGCGGGCTAGGACGGCGGTGCCGCCGCCAGCCGGACATGCGCACCCGGGGGCAGGCCGAGTTGCTGCGCGGCGTCGCCGGCGTTGACAGCAAGCGAGATGAGCCCGGCGCTGTCGGTGAACGCGACTAGTTCGCCGGGCGCGACGGCGGCGAAAGTCTCCAGGTAGGGCACCGTGAGCTGGCGCCGCCCACAGCGGACCACGACCTGGGAACCGAATCCGATGCCAATCCGGTCGGCGTCGGAGGCGGCGATGGACAGTTGCACGTTGCCGAACCGGTCCACCGACATCACCTCGCCCTCGGCCTCCCGGTCGTGCACGCGGCTGGTCGGCGCGGGCAGGGTTACCAGATCGCCACTATCCAGTTCGGTGCCCACCGAGGCGAGCTCCGCACCCGCGGCGAGGTGCGCCGCGACCGGGGTGAAAATGTCACGGCCGTGGAACGTCTGGGACACCGGGTGCAGCCAGAGCTCACCGTTGGTGAGCTGGAACGCGCGGCGGGCGCCCCCCAGCGCCGCGAACGCCCACGACAGCAGGCCGTTGTCCGGGCCCACAAGGATCGCCTCGCCCGCCTCCACCGCGATGCCGCGGCGTGCGGTGCCCACGCCGGGGTCGACGACCGCGACGTGCACGGCGGGCGGCAGGTAGGGCATGGTCTGCGCGAGCACGGCCGCGCCGCGGCGCACATCTCCCGGGGGCACCAGGTGGGTGATGTTGATGATGCGCACCCCGGGAGCGATCCGGGCGGCGACTCCGTGGCACGCGGCGACGAAGCCGTCATCCAGCCCGTAGTCGGTGAGGAGGGTAAGACAATCGAAGGTGGTCACGAACGGTGAGCGTACGACGTGCGGCCCGGCGCCGGAAGCCCCATCCCGCCGCGCGGAACCTGCGCCGGGCGCTGTCGGAAGGACCGGGGTACTGCCTACGATGGAGGGCCGGGCGGAATCAGGCCGATGCGGGGATTCGGGCCGGCCGGGATCGGATCGCGGGAGGAGCGTGAGGCAGGTGGCACCACTCTCCGAGCGCGAGACCCGGGTCCTGGCCTTCGAGCGGCATTGGTGGCGGCAGCCGGGCGCCAAGGAACAAGCCATCTCGGACCAGCTTCGGCTGTCCGCGACCCGCTACTACCAGATCCTCAACGAGCTCATTGACCGGCCGGAGGCGATGGCGGCGGATCCGGTCCTCGTCAAGCGGCTGCGCCGCCAGCGGGCTCGCCGTGAGCGGATCCGGACCGACCGCGGGGAGGGCGGCGCCGCGTGACATTCCCGCCGCCGCGGGTGCCGGTCCCCGAAGGAGCGGCGCCGGAAGCCGCGGCCGGCCTCGCCGCCATCGCGGCAGACCCTGGCCGCGCGCTGATCGCCCTGGACTTCGACGGCACGCTCGCGCCGATCGTGAGCGAGCCCTCCGCCGCCCGCCCGCACCCCGACGTGCTGCCCGCCCTGCGCCGGCTCGCGACGAGCGTCGGCACGCTCGCGATCATCACCGGCCGTCCGGCCCCGGTCGCCGTGGAACTCGGCGGGTTCGACGACATTCCCGGCCTGCTCGTGATCGGGCAGCACGGCTTCGAGCGCTGGGAGGCGGGCCGGCTCACCTCGCCCCCGCCGCCGCCCGAGGTCACCCTGGCCCGCGATCGGCTGCCCGGGATCCTGGCCAGGGTTGGCGCGCCCGACGGCATCCGGGTGGAAGACAAGGGCCACGCGCTCGTCGTCCACACCCGCCAGGCCGCCGACCCGCAGGCGGCGCTGGCGCTGCTGACCGCCCCGCTGGGCGAGTTCGCCGCCGAGGTGGGGCTGGATGCCAAGCCCGGGCGGCTGGTCATCGAACTGCGCCCGGACGGCGTCAACAAGGGCGCCGCGCTGACCACCCTGATCGCCGAGCGCGACCCTGCGGCCGTGTTGTTCGCCGGCGACGACCTCGGTGACCTGCCCGCCTTCGAAGCTGTTCGCGCGGCACGGGCCGCCGGGCGCGCGGGCGTCACGGTGTGCAGCGCCTCGGACGAGGTCACCGCGCTCGCCGGCCACGCCGACCTGGTGGTCGCCGGGCCGGCCGGGGTCGCGGCCCTGCTGGTTACGCTGGCTGACGCCGTGGCCCGGTCCCGAGCGCGCTGAGCTGCGCGGCCAGCCACTGCTGCGGCGGGCACGCGGCGCTCGCCTCGGCAAGCAGGTCACCACGGCGCTTGCGTTCTGCACTGTTCATGCTCAGAGCCTCGTGCAAGGCCTGTGCCGTGGCGGAGACGTCGTAAGGATTCACCAGCAGGGCGCCGTGCGCCAGCTCGGCGGCCGCGCCGGCCTCGCGGGACAGGACGACGGCGCAGGCGCGTTCGGACAGCAGCGGGCCCTCCTTGGCGACCAGGTTCATGCCGTCCCGCACCGGGTTGACCAGCAGCACGTCGGCCAGCCGGTACGCGGCGAGCGAGCGCGGGTAGTCGTCGTTGACCTGCAGCACCAGGGGGTCCCAGTCATCGGTGCCGAACTCGTCCACGATCTCCCGTGCCATCCGCTGCACACTGGCCGTGTACTCGCGGTATTCCGGCAGGTCATGCCGGGATGGGTAAGCGAAGGCCAGGTGCGTGACCCGGCCGCGCCACTGTGGCCGGGTGATCAGCAGCTCGCGGTAGGCGGCCAGGCCGCGGACGATGTTCTTGGACAGCTCGGTGCGGTCGATCCGGACAATCAGCTTCCGATCGCCCGCCACCTCGGTCAGCGCCGTGACGTGCGCCTGCACGTCGTCCGCGGCGGCCCGGGCGCGCAACTGCGGCGCGTCCACGCCGAGCGCGTGCACGCCGACCGTGGTGGTGTGACCGGCGTGCCGGACGGTCTGCGCCACCCGGTCAACCCCGGCGCCGAGCACGGCCTCACAGCAGTCGAGGAACGCGCTGGCCCACCGCTGCGCATGGAACCCGGCGTGGTCGGCGCCGAGGATGCCCTCGAGGACCTCCCGGGCGACGTCGTCGGGCAGCAGGCCGAAGTAGTCCGGCGGCGCCCACGGGGTGTGCGAGAAGTGCGCGATCGCCAGGTCGGGGCGGCGCTGCGCGAGCATCCGCGGGACCAGGGTCAGGTGGTAGTCCTGCACCATGGCGCGTGCGCCCGCGCGCGGTGGCCCGGCTCCTTGGGCCAGCGCGTCGGCGAACGCGGCGTTGTAGGCGCGGAACGACTCCCACTCTCGGCGGAACGCGAGCCCGAACAGCGGCTGGTTCGGGGTGTCGTAGAGCAGATGGTGGATGAACCAGAGGGTGGAGTTGGCGATCCCGTTGTAGGCGCGGTCGAACACGAGCGCCGGGATGTCGAGCATCCGCACCACGGACTCCGGGCCGCCCGGCGCCGCGTCATCGGCGGCCAGCGACACGTCCAACTGCCCGTCCGGCACGGCGCGGGCCGCGGCCCGGTCGGCGTCGTTCAGCGCGGCGCACACCCACAGCACCTCGGCCCGGCCCGCGAGTGCCGACAGCCCGGACACCATCCCGCCCCCGCCGCGGCGGCTGGTCAGCCGGCCGTCGTCGCCGAGGCTGAAGGACACCGGCCCCCGGTTGGACGCGATCAGGACCCGGCCTGCTGGTTCGGCGCTCATGCAAGGTGAGGTTAGGGCATCTGGCCGGGCCGGCCCTGGCGGGGTCAGCGGCCCGGGAAGCTGACCGCCCGGCCAGTTAACCGGTTGCCCCCGTCAGTTAAAGTTGTGAGCACAACTTCATAACGCTCATCCAGAGGGGTGGAGGGATACGGCCCTGTGAAGCCCCGGCAACCACCGTGACGGCGAAATGCTGCTGGTCGGCTCCGGCCGGCTGCGCGTGAGTCCGCAGTGCTAGCCCAGGGGGCGGCCCCTGGGCTCCCCGGCGATGACCGGGGTCTGCTGCACAGTGCGGGCCTGCTCCAGTGGGGCTCGTCACGGCAGGTGCCAACTCCGGCCCGCGGCCGTCCGGCCGCAGGGACAGATGAGGGAGAAAGGCCCCGCACTGTGACCACATCAGCAAGCACTCCGTCTCGTTTCGGCTTCGCAAGTCACCTCTTCTGCCGCGAATGCGGCGCCACGGCCGCGCTCGGCGCCAGCCACGCGTGCGCGGAGTGTTTCGGTCCGCTGGAGGTCGGCTACGAACTGCCGCCGGTTACCCGGGCCGCCATCGAGTCCGGGCCCACGAACATCTGGCGGTACGCGAGCCTGCTGCCGGTGCCGCCGGGCATCGCCGCCACGCCGAACACCGAGCCCGGCTGGACCAGGCTCGCCCGGGCCGACCAGCTCGCCAGGGAACTGGGGCTGCGCGCGCTCTGGCTGAAGGACGAGCGCGGCAACCCGACCCACTCGTTCAAGGACCGGGTGGTGGCGGTCGCCCTGGCCGCGGCCGTCGAGATGGGCTACAAGGTGCTGGCCTGCCCGTCCACCGGCAACCTGGCCAACGCGGTGGCCGCCGCGGCGGCCCGCGCCGGGATCCGCTCGGTGGTGCTGATCCCGGCCGACCTGGAGCCGCAGAAGATCGCCGCCACCGCCGTTTACGGCGGCACCCTGGTGCCCGTCAACGGCAGCTACGACGACGTGAACCGGCTCGCCTCCGAGCTCGCCGACGACCGCGAGGACTGGGCCTTCGTCAACGTCAACGTGCGCCCGTATTACGCCGAGGGTTCCAAGACCATCGGCTACGAGATCGCCGAGCAGCTCGGCTGGCGGCTGCCGGAGCAGATCGTGGTGCCGGTCGCGTCCGGCGCGCAGCTCGTCAAGATCGACAAGGCGTTCCGCGAGCTTATCGATCTGGGGCTGGTGGCCGACACCAGGTACCGGGTGTTCGGCGCGCAGGCGACCGGGTGCTCGCCGGTGGCCGCCGCGTTCCGCGCCGGGCACAACGTCGTGCAGCCGGTCAAGCCGGCCACCCTGGCCAAGTCGCTGGCTATCGGCAATCCCGCCGACGGCCCGTATGTCCTCGATGTCGTCCGGCGCACCGGCGGAGCGGTGGCGGACGTCGGCGACGATGAACTAGTGCATGCAATACGCTTGCTCGCCGCCACCGAGGGCATCTTCGGTGAGACGGCGTCCGGGGTGACCCTGGGGGTGCTGCGCCGGCTTCTAGCTGACGGCCTGCTCGACCCCGGCGCGGAAACGGTCATCATCAACTCGGGAGACGGGCTGAAGACCCTGGACGTGGTCGGGACCCCGGCCGGGGCCGGTGCTGGCTCCGGAACCGGATCGCCGGCCGGGGCCGGCCCGATCCGGCCCACGCTGGAGGCGTTCGAGGCATGGGAGTCGGCACATGCGGCGTGGCCGGCGCCCCCCGGTGGTGCTCATGAGATCGCTGCTGCCGGGAAAACGCTGATCTCATGATCACGGGCCCGATTACAGAGAAAGGCGGCCGCGGATGAGCGTCTCGGTCCGAATCCCGACAATCCTGCGCACGTTCACCGGCGGCTCGGCCGAGGTGAACGCGGACCCGGGCACCCTGCGGGAGGTTCTCGCCAGCCTGGACGCCTCATACCCGGGCCTGGCCGGCCGGATCATGGATGACACCGGCAATTTGCGCCGCTTCGTCAATGTATATGTGGGCGACGAAGATGTGCGGTTCGCCGAGGGGCTCGACACCCCGGTCCCGGCCGGGTCCCGCATTTCTGTGATTCCCGCGGTCGCCGGCGGCTGATCGCGGCAGCGGGCCGGGCCCGGGCGCGAGCCGGTTTACCCCAACTGACCAGCGTGTCCGCGTTTCACCATGCGGCCGGGCCAGTTTCCTGGCCGTGTTCAGCGAGTATCTGGTCACGCGAGCGCACGGCAGGGGGTATGGTCATACCCGGTCGCAGTCGGTCGGCGGGATCGACAAACCACATTTGTCGGCAACGCCTAGCACGCCGCGATCACTGGGTTCCGCATGAGCAAGGGCGGAATCTGAGAAAGCCCGAGCGTAGTTAGGGGTTGTTGAGTAATGGCTCAGGGCACCGTCAAGTGGTTCAACGCGGACAAGGGCTACGGCTTCATCGCGGTCGACGGTGGCAGGGACGTGTTCGTGCACCACACCGCCATCATGATGGATGGCTACCGCAGCCTTGAGGAGGGGCAGCGGGTCGAATTCGACATCACGCAGGGCGAGCGCGGACCGCAGGCGGAGTCCGTTCGCGCCGTGTGACGTAACTGCACATCAAGCCTGATCTGGCCCGGCACCCGGACGCGGGTGCCGGGCCATCGGTATTACGGGAGGGGCTCGATCTCCACCTCGGGGTGCATGGCCCGGATCGGGCCGGGGCGGGCGCTGACCACCGGCCAGCCACGGTCGGCGGCCAGGAACGCGGCATGCGCGGCCCCGGTGGAAGCCCGGGCGGGCAGTGCGTTCGACCGCAGCAGTCCGGTGCCGGTTGCCTCGGCGGTGCCGAACTCCTCCACCTTCGCCATGGGGGACTTCAGGAGGTCGAACAGCCGTGCCTGATGCTCCGGATCCCGGAGCCTTCCCAGAGCGTCGGCCAGGCACGGCGCGGGAATGACCAGCGGGATCAGATGCTCATGACTGATGTAGAGCAGCGCCTGCATGTACGGGGTCCCTCGGGCCGCCTGGATCAGGGCGCTGGTGTCGAGGATCCGGCCGCCGATCACCCGACGGTCTTGGCGCTGACGCCCAGCGCCCGGCGGGCCCAGGCAAAGTGCTTGGCCTCGGGGCCGGGGCACTGTTCGAAGATGCGGTCCAGGGTGGCCCGGGCATCGCGCCAGTCGTCCTCGCGGCGCAGGAGTTCGGCGATGTGCCCCGAAACCGAGTCGATCTGGCCCTCGTCCTTGGCCCGCCGCAGCTTCTCGATCAGGTCCTTGGGCAGGCTGATCGCCAGCTTCTCCGTTGCGGACATACTCTTGTTATACCGGTGACGATCAGGTCGCCTCAACCTGGCAGGCGTGGTTGCCGCCCCGGCGGCCCCGTCTGGCCGCTTTGCCCGGGCTGCCGCTGATCCGTCCCTGTGGCCTTGATCCGTCCCCATGGCCTGCAACGCCCTGTTCAGTGGGCTGCCGATCGGCCCGGACAGGGAGATCAGCTTGCACTCTCATGCTGAGAGTGCTAAACAGGTCGTTGGCACTCTCGGCATGAGAGTGACAGCGCCAAGGCGGGATCGGGGCGATGAGGCCTTACCTGTGCAGGAAGGGACTGCCACAGCGAGGGCCGGCCGTCGCGGGCGTCGGCTCGATCCGTCCGATAGCCACATAGTTTCCGGAGGACTGGAGCCTATGGCAGCCAAGATGATCGCGTTCAGCGAGGACGCAAGGCGCGGCCTCGAGCGCGGTATGAACCAACTAGCCGACGCCGTGAAAGTGACCCTCGGCCCGAAGGGCCGGAACGTCGTGCTCGAGAAGAAGTGGGGCGCTCCCACGATCACCAACGATGGCGTGTCCATCGCCAAGGAGATCGAGCTCGAGGACCCGTGGGAGAAGATCGGCGCCGAGCTGGTCAAGGAAGTCGCCAAGAAGACCGACGACGTCGCTGGTGACGGCACCACGACGGCGACGGTGCTGGCCCAGGCGCTGGTCCGCGAGGGCCTGCGCAACGTCGCAGCCGGCGCCAACCCGATGTCGCTCAAGCGCGGCATCGAGGCCGCGGTGGAGCGGGTGAGCGAGGAACTGTCCAAGCTCGCCAAGGATGTGGAGACCAAGGAGCAGATCGCTTCGACGGCCTCCATCTCCGCCGGTGACACCGCGATCGGCGAGATGATCGCCGAGGCGATGGACAAGGTCGGCAAGGAAGGCGTCATCACCGTCGAGGAGAGCAACACCTTCGGCCTCGAGCTCGAGCTCACCGAGGGCATGCGCTTCGACAAGGGGTACATCTCGCCCTACTTCGCCACCGACCCCGAGCGGATGGAAGCGGTCCTCGAGGACCCCTACATCCTGATCGTCAACTCCAAGGTCTCGGCGAACAAGGACCTGCTGCCGCTGCTGGACAAGGTTGTGCAGTCCGGCAAGCCGCTGGCCATCATCGCCGAGGACGTCGAGGGCGAGGCACTGGCGACCCTGGTCGTCAACAAGATCCGCGGCTTGTTCAAGTCGGTCGCGGTGAAGGCGCCCGGGTTCGGTGACCGGCGCAAGGCCATGCTCGGTGACATCGCCACCCTCACCGGTGGCCAGGTCATCAGCGAGGAGGTCGGTCTCAAGCTGGAGACCGCCGACCTCGACCTGCTCGGCCGCGCGCGCAAGGTGGTCGTCACCAAGGACGAGACGACGATCGTCGATGGTGCCGGCGACGCCGACCAGATCTCCGGCCGGGTCAACCAGATCCGCGCCGAGATCGAGAACACCGACTCCGACTACGACCGGGAGAAGCTGCAGGAGCGGCTGGCCAAGCTGGCCGGCGGCGTTGCGGTGATCAAGGCCGGTGCGGCCACCGAGGTCGAGCTGAAGGAGCGCAAGCACCGCATCGAGGACGCGGTGCGCAACGCCAAGGCCGCTGTGGAGGAAGGCATTGTCCCCGGTGGGGGCGCGGCCCTGCTCCAGGCGGGCACGGAAGCGTTCAAGAAGCTGGACCTGAGCGGCGACGAGGCCACTGGTGCCGCGATCGTGCGCCGGGCCCTGGAGGAGCCGCTCAAGCAGATCGCCGTGAACGCCGGCCTCGAAGGCGGCGTGGTGGTCGAGAAGGTGAAGACGCTCCCCGTCGCTCACGGCCTCAACGCCGCGACCGGCGAGTACGTCGACATGTTCAAGGCGGGGATCATCGACCCGGCTAAGGTCACCCGGTCCGCGCTGCAGAACGCCGCTTCGATCGCCGGTCTCTTCCTCACCACCGAGGCAGTGATCGTGGAGAAGCCGGAGAAGGAGAAGGCACCTGCCGCCCCCGGCGGCGGTGACATGGACTTCTAGTCCGTGCCATGGGCGCATAGCCCGTGCTGACGGGTGCATAGCCCGTGCCAGTGGGCGCTCCGGCGCCCAGAGTGAGGGGTGGCCCCGCATCGCGGGGCCACCCCTCCGGCCTTCGCGGTCCCGCCGGGCGGCCAACCCGCCATCCTGGCCCGGCCGTCGTTTGTCTTTCCGGCGTCGCCGGCGGTCATCCCCCTCGCCGGCCCAGGCCATTGGCCAGCCGCTACCTCGGTCCCGGCCGGTGGTCACCCCGCCGGACAGCCGGGTGCACATTCCTCCCCACGTTGCACAACAACGGAGCGCAGTAACGCTCCGTTTGCGCATGTGTATGCACTGCAACTTTCAGAACGTGCAAGGGTCTCCACATTTAGCGGATAAGAGGGGATGATCGGGGCATGAGGGCGCGTCCGAACCTCTCCGGCGATCAGATCGTCACGGACTACCTGGCGCGGGTGGCGCAGGCGGCGCGGTTGCTCCCCAAGGGCGCCAGGATGGCCTTTGTCGGGCGTACCCGGGGTCTCATCGAGCGCGAGGTCGGTCCGGCCGGCGCCCGGACCGATCCCGAGCGTGTCCGCGAGGTGCTCGCCAAGCTGGGCAAGCCCGAGGACCTCGTCATAGCCGAACGGACCCGGATCGATCAGCGCTGGGTCCAGAGCCGGGCGGCCACCAAGGAGGAGGGGGCGGCCGCGGCGGCCGCGCTCACCGGGCCGCGGCCGAGCCGGCCCCTGACCGCGCGGCGGCGGCCCAACTCCGACACGCAGCCGCTGCCCGGCAGGCCGGCGCAGCCGCAGCCGGAGGGCACCGTCATCGGGCCGGACGGCTCGGTCATCGGAACGCCTCCCGGGGCGCCGGGCACGGGCACGCGGCGACCCTTGTTGCGTGGCGCGGGCCCGTTGCGTGGCGCGGGCCCGTCGCGGGGCGCGGGCCCGTTGCGTGGCGCGGGCCCGCAAAGTGCCGGCGCACGGACCACCGGGCCACTCGGCACCGGTTCCCCGGGTACTGGTTCCCCGGGTACTGGTTCCCCGGGTACTAATTCCCCGGGTGCCAGCTCGCCGGGCGCCAGGTCGCCGGGCGCAGCGCCTGGCAGCGCAGGGCCCGGGAGCACGGGACCCCGGAGCCCTGGCCCGCGCAGGCTGCGGAGTGCGGATTCCCCAGCCAGCCGCCCCCCGGGCGCGACCCCGGGCACGGCACCGCGGGGCGTGAACACGCAGACGGCGGGCCCGCAGGGCACCGGTTCGCGAGGTGCCGGCACCGCGGACACCGGCCCGATCGACTGGCTGACCGGGCAGGCCCCGGGCAAGCGCGGCACGAGGGCCGAAACGCTCACCGCCAATGCCACCCGACTGGCCCGTGAGAACCCCCTGGAGACCATCGCGGTCCTGCTGCTCGGCCTCGGCGGGCTGATCCTGCCGTTCCCGTGCTGGCTGATCGGCGCCATCGTGGCGATGTTCTCCAAGCTCTGGGATGTAAAGGACAAGGCGCTCGCGGTCGTGGGGCCACTGCTGGTCACGCTGGTGGCCGCCATGCTCGCGGCCGTGTTCGTGGGCGGCAGCGGCAACGTCATCGTGGTCTACTTCCACGGCCTGCACGTCGCTTTCGGGGCCCTGCTCCGCGTGGGCTCCGTGCTCACCGCCGCCTACCTGGTCTGGCGGATCCTCAAGGGGCCGCGGCCCAAGGTGCCGCCCTGGAAGCGCATCACCCGCTGAGGATTCCCCTGCGGGCTTGTGCCGCGGCCCTCCGCCGGGGCGCCGCCGCGTCCCCGGCAGCCCGCACAGCCTTAACCCCGGCTAACCGGCCCGGCCGAGTATTTCGGTGATTACCAGTAACTATCCCGTGATTATCTGCGATAACTCCAGGGTATAAGCGTGACGAGACCTCCTGAATTTGAGCGAGCGGCGCACTGCGCTCCGATTCCCGGTCACTCACGCGATCCCGTCCCAGCACCATCTGAAGCGTGGGGGCCGCGGATGGCGTGACCCCGGCACGTCCTGCCGGGGTCACGCCGCTGTTACGAGCGCTGCCGGGGCTGACCTCGCGGAGGCAAGAGCGACTAACCTGGGATGGCGCTCGCGCGCGAACCTGCCCACCGCTAATCCCCGTGAGGTCTGTCCGTGCCCACTGGCAAGGTCAAATGGTATGACGCCGACAAAGGGTTCGGCTTCCTCAGTCGCGACGGAGGCGGTGAGGTGTTTGTCCACTCCTCCGCGCTCCCAACCGGCATCGTGCTGAGGTCTGGCCAGCGCGTGGAATTCGGCGTGGCCGAGGGCAGGCGGGGCGTGCAGGCGCTCCAGGTGCGGGTGCTCGACCCGGCGCCCACGGTGGCGAAGGCAAGCCGGAAGAACCCCGATGAGATGGTCGTCCTCGTGGAGGACCTGATCAAGCTGCTGGATGACCTGTCGGGTTCCTACCGGCGCAGCCGCCACCCGGACGCCCGCGAGGCGAAAAAGATCGCCGCACTGCTGCGCGCGGTGGCCGACGACGTGGAGCCCTGACCGCGCAGGGAAGCCTTCAGCGCCGCCGCATGCCCGGCAGTCGCGTGGCCGGCCGTACCAGGGTCAGTTCGACGCCACCTGTGGGCGGGAATGTCGCGCCGCGAGGATCCGCCGCCGCCGCTGGGAAAGCAGGAACAGGGACGAAAGGCACAGCCCGACCGCTGCCACGGTCATCCCCGCGACCCCGCTGGACGTCAGCGACAGGGCCACCCCGGCCAGCCCGCCGGCCACCCAGGCGAGCTGATGCAGGGTCTCCGACGCGGCGAAGGCGGACGACCTGATCTCCTCGCCGATCTCCTGCTGCACCGTCGAGTCCAGCGCCAGCTTGGCCAGAACCTGCCCGAACGCGGCCACCAGGGCCACCGCGAGCGCCGCCCACAGACCGAAGAACAGGGCGCAGACCGCTGTCACCACCGTGGCGGCGCCGAGCATGCCGAACGTGATGAGGTACGGGCGGCGGGACCGTACCCCCGACCCGACCGCCGTGCCAAGGAAGCCGCCGATGGTGGCCGCCGCGAGCAGCCCGCCGAGCGCCACCTTGTCGTTCACCCCGTGGAAGTGCACGATCCTGAGCAGGAACGCCAGGAAGAACACGGTGAAGCCGGAGAAAGCGCGCAGCGTCGCGTTGGCGCGCATCGCCTCGCCGACCACCGGGCCGACCTGGCGCAGCGTGCGCAGCCCCGGCCGTGGGGAGGCGGACCCTGCCCGGCCGCCTGGGGCCGGCCGGCCGGGGCCTGTGCCGCGGGCCCGGCCGGACCCGCGCGGCAGCGTCCCGTCCGGCCCGCGGGCCCCTGGTCTCCGCGCCGCCGGGCCGGCGGGCGTGGCCGGGCGGGCGGCTGTGGCCGGGCCGGGGTTCGGCACCGTGGCGGCCCGGCTGGCATCCTCGGCTCCGGGCTTGCGGTCGGGGGAGTCCACGTGGTCGGGCACCCGGAAGCTCAGCGCGGTGGCGGCGATGTAGACCACGGTCCCGACGCGCAGCACCCAGGCCGCGCCGTTGACGCCACCCCCGGCCAGGTAGTCGATGGCCAGCGCGACCAGGCCGGCCACGCTGGACGCGATCAGGGATGCCATGCCTGTGCGCGCGTTCGCCGTGACCAGGGTCAGATCCCTGGGCAGCAGCCTCGGTGTGACCGAGGCGCGGGTCACCGCGTAGGCCTTCTGCAGGACCAGCACGCCGAACGCGGCAGGGAGCAGTTCCACCACGTCGTTGTGCAGCACCGCGTCGACCATTCCCCAGCAGAGCAGGCCGCGCGCCATCAGCGTGCCCGCCAGCAGATACCTGCGGCCCTGCTGCACCCGGTCCAGCATCGGCCCGATCACCGGAGCCAGCACGGCGAACGGCGCCATCGTGATGAGCAGCGTCAGCGCGATCCGGCCCCGGGCCTGGTCGAGCGAGGTGCTGAAGAACAGCGTGCCCGCTAGGGCGATGGTCACGAAGGCGTCGCCGGCGCCCCCCGCCGCGGTGAGTTCGATGAGACTTCCCAGCCCGGTCCGGGAGGCTCCGGAGGCACCGGTGAGGCGGTGCACCAGCTGACTGGTACCACGCGCGGCCCCGGCTCCTGCCCGGCCGCTCGAACGGACGGCTGAAGAGACCGTCCCGGCCGCCTGCCGGGCCGCCGTCCGGGCCTCATCCCATCCCACAGTCCCAGTATTCTGTGTGAAGCCGGTCTTACGAAATGGCGGACCGGCCGGCGGCTGCCGATCTGGCCGCACTATCGTGCGAGCACGCACCCGAATGGGGAACAATTACTGACCGTGAGCCCAAGTCGCGCGCGCAACGCTGAACCGGACGAGATCTGCGCCCAGGCTGTCGACCTCGCCCGCGCCGCCGCCGCCGAGGTGGCGGGAGCCGAGCATGTCGGCGAGCACCTCGGTGTGGACGCCGAGGCGGACCGGGTGGTCACCCACCTGTTCGCCTGCCGCGATCCCGCCTATCGGGGCTGGCGGTGGGCAGTCACCCTGACCCGGGCGTCGCGCGCCAGGGCCGCAACGGTAAGCGAGAGCGTCCTGCTGCCCGGCCCGGAGTCCATCCTGGCGCCGGAATGGGTGCCCTGGCGGGAGCGTCTCCGCCCCGGGGACCTCGGGGTCGGCGACATCCTGCCCACCCCCGCCGACGACGAGCGGCTGGTGCCCGCGGTCCTGCTGGCCGGTGACGACGGCCTAGCCGACCTCGACGACCTGTCGGTGATCGTGGCGACGCTCGCCGAGCCGTTCGCCGGCAATCCCGCCGTGGCGGCCGGCCTGGTGCCGCCGCAGGCCAGGGTGCTGTCCGCCACGGGCCGCGACGAGACCGGGATGCGCTGGTACGCCAGCGAGCACGGGCCCAGGAGCCCGCTGGCGCATGCGGCGCCCGGGGTCTGTGCGGGCTGTGGGTTCTTCGTCCGGCTCGGCGGTCCCCTCGGGGCGGTGTTCGGCGTCTGCGCGAACGCGTTCGCTCCCGACGACGGCCGCGTGGTGTCCGTGGACCACGGCTGCGGTGCACACTCGGAGGCGCCGCTGCCCGGGAGCGCGGATCAGCCGGTACCGCCGGTGATCGACGAACTCGGGTACGACCTCATGGACCTGCCCGGCGTGTCCGTTGACGAGACCGTGTTCGAGTCGCTCGACCACAACTGAGTCAGCCGCGCCGCGCTTCCTGACCGCCCTCGTCCTCGACAGCGTGCAGCCGTGCGCCCGGCGGCCCCTTCGCCGAAGCCCTTGAGGACAAGCTCGAACTGATCGCTGCCGGGCAGGCGGTGGCCATCGTCTCGGCCGGATTGCGCGCCGACAGCCTGCGGCCCGACCTCACCACGATTCCCCTGCAAGGCGTCGAGCCGAGCCACGTCGTGCCGGCTACCCGAGCCGGCGACCGCAGCCGCCTCCTGGCGGCGTTCGGCACTACGCCCAGGCCCACCTCACCGGTCCCGGCCTGACCGGCTGGTCGGCCTAGCCCGGTGGGCCGGCCCGGTCCTGCGGGCCGGCCTGGTGCCGCCGCGCGGCGGCGCGGGCGCGGCCCCGCTTCATCCGGGGCACGTACCACATTCCGAACAGTCCCATCGCCAGGCCGGCCGCGCAGGTCCAGATCCACCACCGCTCCCCGGCCGGGAGCCGGTCGCGCAGCACCAGCAGCACGAGCAGCGTGACCACCCACCCCGCTGTGATGACGGCCGTCACGACCTGGTCGTTGGCCTCGAGCGGTGGCGGCGACGGGCGCTGGGTCCGGGTCACGGTTCCAGGTTAGGCCGCCCCGGCCGGGGGGTGGCCCGGAGCCGTTCGTGATCTACTGACAGGACGCCGGACGGGACCGCGGCGGCACCCCGGTTCGCGGAATACTTCGCTTTAGCGTACTGTTAGCAAAAGTAATGAGTCAGGCTAATGAATATGACGCAATCGGAGCACAGGTCCGACCCCGGCCTGGCCACGGCGCTGCGGATCGTGAGCCGCTTGGCGCGCCGCCTGCGCGTGGAGCGCGCAGCCGCCGGGCTGGGCGAGCCGGACCTCTCGGAAACCCAGCTCGCCGCGCTGGCCACGCTGGAGCGGCACGGCGCGATGACGCCGGGGGAACTGGCCGACCACGAGAAGGTGCAGCCGCCGTCCATGACGCGCGTCATCTCGGTGCTCGCCGACTCGCAGCTCGTGCGGCGCGAGCCACACATCTCCGACCGGCGGCAGGTGGTGCTCACCGTTACGGACGCCGGCCGGGACCTGGTGATCAAGGCGCGGCGGCGGCGGGAGGCATGGCTGGCGCAGCGGCTCAGGGAGCTGTCACCGGCCGAGCGGGCGACGCTGCGGGCGGCCGCGCCGATCCTGGAGAAGCTCAGCCAGTCCTGAACCGGCCCGGCGAGGCGCGGGAGGTCGCGGCCGGGGCGGGGGAACCCGCGGCCCGGGCAACCGCGGCCGGGGCAACGGCGGCGGGGGGCGGCCGCTGGGCGCGGTTCCAGACCTTCCGGTCGCTGTCCACCCGGAACTACAGGCTGTTCGCCACCGGGCAGGTCGTGTCCAACACCGGCACCTGGATGCAGCGGGTGGCCCAGGACTGGCTGGTCCTGGAGCTGACCCACGGCAGCGGGATCGCCCTGGGCATCGCCTCGGGCCTGCAGTTCCTGCCGCAGTTGCTGTTCAGCCTCTGGGGCGGGGTCATCGCCGACCGCTACCGCAAGCGCACCATCCTGCTGGCGACCCAGGCCATGATGGGGATGCTCGCGCTCATCCTGGGGGTGCTCGCACTCACCGGGGCCGTGGCCGTCTGGCAGGTGTACCTGCTCGCCTTCGCGCTCGGCATGGTCGCCGTGGTGGACAACCCGGCCAGGCAGACGTTCGTGGCCGAGATGGTCGGCAGCGAGGGGATGGCGAACGCCATCGCGCTGAACAGCGCCACGTTCAATCTCGCCAGGATCGTCGGCCCGGCCGTCGCGGGCCTGGTCATCGCCGCCGTCGGCACTCCGGCCGCCTTCCTGGTCAACGCCGCCTCCTACGGGGCGGTGCTGGCAGGGCTCAAGCTCATGCGGGAGAGCGAACTGCGGCCGATGGCCCGCGCGCCCAAGGCGCCGGGGCAGTTCATGGAGACGTTCAGTTACGTGCGGGCCCGCCCCGACCTCTGGCTGACCCTGCTGCTGGTGTTCTTCGTGGCCACGTTCGGGATGAACTTCCAGGTGACCACCGCGCTGATGTCCAGGGGCGTGTTTCACGCCGGGGCATCGGAGTTCGGGCTGGCCTCGGCCATGTTCGCGCTGGGCGCGCTGGGCGGCGCCCTGACCGCCGCCCGCCGGGCCAGGCCCAGCATGCGGCTGATGGTGGCCACGGCGTTCGCGTTCGGCGTGCTCGAGGTGGCCACCGGGTTGATGCCGGTCTTCTGGTCGTTCCTGGCGCTGCTGGTGCCGACCGGAATGGCCGTGCTGATGTTCAGCACCGCCGCCAACTCCACCACACAGCTCAGCACCACGCCCGCGGTGCGCGGCCGGGTGATGGGCCTTTACATGCTGGTATTCCTGGGCGGGACACCGCTCGGCTCGCCGCTGGTCGGCTGGGTGGCCGAGCAGTTCGGCGCGCGGGCGGGCCTGATCGGCGGCGGGATCATATCGGCGGCCGCGGCACTTGGCGTGGCCCTGCTGCTAGCGCGGGCGCGCGGCGCCCGGCTTCGGTCCTACCTGCGCCCGGCTGCGCTGGCCCGGGCGCGAGCCTGACGCCGCTGGTACATATGCCCTATGAACAGGCCGGCCCGGCGGTAACGTCCGGGCGAGCGGGCCCCCCTGCTGCTAACAATGCATCATGAGGCTGTTCGTGGCGATCGCGCTGCCCCATGAGGCAGCCGGCGAACTGGACGAGGTGGTGGCGCCGTTGCGGCCCGCCTGGCCAGACCTGCGCTGGACGGTCCGCGACGCCTGGCACCTCACCCTGGCCTTCCTCGGCGAGGTCGACGACGCGGTCATCGCCAGGCTGGCGGTGCGGCTGGAACGCGCCGCCCGGCGCCATCCCCGGCTGTCCCTGTCGCTGGCCGGGGCGGGCGCCTTCCCCGGTGCTGCCCGGGCCCGGGTGCTGTGGACCGGCATTCAGGGGGACCGGCGCGAACTGGGGCTGCTGGCCGCCTCCGCGTGTGCCGGCGCACGGCGGGCCGGCGCCCCGCCCGCGACAAGCGGGCGGGGTTACCAGCCGCACCTGACCCTGGCCCGGTGCCGCGCGCCGGCCGACGTGAAACCACTGGTGGAGACGCTCGCCGACTTCACCGGGACCCCGTGGGTCGCCACGGAGGTTCACCTGATCCACAGCCGGCTGGCCGCGCAGCCGCGCTACGAGGTCATCGGCACCTGGCCGTTGCACGGTGCCCTAGGCTCCTGATGTGAACCGCACCACGCGCTGGCTCCTCCCCACCGTGCTCGTGCTCCTGGTACTGGTGGCGCTGGCGGGGGCCCTCATCCACTGATCTGCTCTAAAGCCGCTCGACGACGTAATCCACGCACGCCGTGAGCGCTTCCACGTCCGCCGGGTCCACCGCCGGGAACATGGCGATGCGCAGCTGGTTACGGCCGAGCTTGCGATACGGCTCGGTGTCCACGATCCCATTGGCCCGCAGCGTCGCCGCGACCTGCGCGGCGTCCACCGTGTCGGCGAAATCGATGGTGCCGACCACTTGGGAGCGCTGCGCCGGGTCGGCCACGAATGGGGCCGCGTATGGCGCCTTATCGGCCCAGGTGTACAGCCGGGAGGACGAGTCGGCGGTGCGCGCGACGGCCCAGGACAGGCCGCCCTCGGCGAGCACCCAGTCCAGTTGCTCGGCCAGCAGCAGCAGGGTCGCCACCGACGGGGTGTTGTACGTCTGCTGCTTCGCCGAGTTCTCGATCGCGGTCTGGAGGGAGAGGAACCCGGGTATGTACCGGCCACTGGCCGCTATCGCACCGGCACGCTCCAGCGCCGCGGGCGACATGACGGCGAGCCAGAGCCCTCCGTCGGAGCCGAAGCACTTCTGTGGCGCGAAGTAATAGGTGTCGGTCTCGGTGACATCCACGGGCAGCCCGCCGGCGCCGCTGGTGGCATCCACGATCACCAGGGCGCCGCCGTCCGCCCCGGGTACCCGGCGGATGGGCATGGCCACGCCGGTCGAGGTCTCGTTGTGCGTGAGCGCGTAAGTGTCGACTCCGGGCTCCGCCCGCGGCTGCGGGTGGCTGCCCACCGGTGCCTCGATGACAACCGGGTCTTGCAGCCACGGCGCGCCCCGGGTGACCTGCGCGAACTTGCTGGAGAACTCGCCGAACGACAGGTGCGACGACCGCTCGCGCACCAGGCTGAACGCGGCCACGTCCCAGAACGCCGTGGTGCCCCCGTTGCCCAGCACCACCTGGTAACCGTCGGGCAGCCGGAACAGTGCGCTGATCCCCTCGCGCACCCGCTGCACCAGCGAACGCACCGGCGCCTGCCGGTGTGACGTGCCGAGGTAGGCCGCGCCGGAGTCGGCCAGCGCGGCCAGTTGCTCGGCGCGGACCTTCGACGGGCCGCTGCCGAATCGTCCGTCGGCAGGGCGCAGACCAGCGGGAATCTGGATTTGGGCCATACCTTCAGCCTATCGAGACTCGCATCCCAGCCCGGGCCTTGGTGCGCCTGCCACCGCTGTGACACCGCCCACAACGCTCCGGCCGCGCCCGAGCTTATGTGATGCCGCGCCGACCTGCACTGGAAGGGCCCGTAGGACGGATGGGCGGTGGTCAGACCTCGCCGAGGACCCCTTCGGCACCGGGGACCTCTTTCACCGGCCGGGCTTTCGGGCCCACGTAGCGGGCGCTCGGCCGGATCAACCGCCCGGTTGCCTTCTGCTCCAGGATGTGCGCGGACCAGCCCGCGGTGCGGGCGCAGGTGAACAGCGCGGTGAACATGTGCGCGGGCACCTCGGCGAAGTCAAGGACGATCGCCGCCCAGTACTCGACGTTGGTCGCCAGCACCCGGTCCGGCCTGCGGGCGTGCAGTTCGGCGAGGGCGGCCTCCTCAAGCGCCGCCGCCACCTCATACCGTGGCGCGCCCAGTTCCCTGGCGGTGCGCCGCAGCACCCTGGCCCGGGGGTCCTCAGCCCGGTAGACGCGGTGCCCGAACCCCATGAGCCGACCGCCCTTGTCCAGTTCTGCCTTGACGTAGCGGGTCGCGTCCCCGATCCTCTCGACCTCCTCGACCATGTGCAGCACCCGGGCGGGGGCGCCACCGTGCAGCGGCCCGGACATAGCGCCGACCGCACCCGAGAGCGCCGCCGCCACGTCCGCGCCGGTGGACGCGATCACCCGGGCGGTGAACGTGGAGGCGTTCATGCCGTGCTCGGCGGCCGAGGTCCAGTAGGCATCCACCGCCTTGACGTGCCGGGGGTCCGGGTCGCCGCGCCAGCGGATCATGAACCGCTCGACGATGTTGCCCGACTCTTCCACCCGCTCCTGCGGGATCGGGGGCAGGCCGGTGCCGCGGGCGGACTGCGCGACGAACGACAGCGTCATGACCGACGCGCGGGCCAGGTCGTCGCGGGCCTGCTCGTCACTGATGTCCAGCAGCGGCCGCATGCCCTTGGCGGGCGCCAGTATCGCCAGGGCGCTTTGCACATCCACCCGGATGTCGCCGGACCGGACCGGGATCGGGTACGGCCCGGCGGGCGGCAGCCCGGGCGTGAACGCGTTGTCCACCAGCAGGCCCCAGACGTGCCCGTAGGACACCTGGCCAACCAAGTCCTCGATGTCGACTCCCCGGTAGCGGAGTGCACCACCCTCGCGGTCGGGCTCGGCGATCTCCGTCTCGAATGCGACAACACCTTCGAGCCCGGGCTTGAAGTCGGACATCTGAGTTCTCCTCGTGTCTGCGATGAACGCCGGCACCGGGACTCGGAGCAGGCGTCCGGGCCGGGCGGTGGGTCGCACTCGCCGCGTGCCGCTTTATTGAACAACGCGACTGCCATGTCCGGGTAGCGCAGATTTCCGTGATGCGCGCCACCACCACCTGCTCGCCGGGCACAGAGCCTGTGTGATGATCGGTACCCGTGGATACCAATCAGCACCCGCCCCGGGCCGGGAGATCTGCGGGCACCGACTCTGGCCTGGATGAATCCATGCTCGCCCCGGACCCGGCGGACCAGTTCTCCGCGTGGCTCGCCGACGCCACCGCGGCAGGCCTGCCCGAACCGAACGCCATGGTGCTGTCCACCGTGTCGGCGGCCGGGCGGCCACGGTCCCGGTCGGTGCTGCTCAAGGAGCACGGCCCGGCGGGCTTTGTGTTCTACACCAACCGCACCTCCGCGAAGGCCCAGGACCTGGCCGCGAACGGATACGCCAGCGCCCTGTTTCCCTGGTACGCGCTGCGCCGGCAGGTCATCGTGCACGGCGCGGTGACGGCGATGTCGCAGGCCGAGAGCGAGCCGTACTTCCACTCCCGCACGCATGGCTCCCAGCTCGGCGCCTGGGCGAGCAGGCAGTCCTCGGTGATCTCCTCCCGGGCCGTGCTCGAAAACGCATATGCGCGGCTGCAAGAGCGCTGGCCGGAGGGGACCACCGTGCCGATGCCGGATTTCTGGGGCGGGTACCGGTTGGTGCCTGATTTGGTGGAGTTCTGGCAGGGCCGCGTCAACCGGCTGCACGACCGGCTGCGCTACCGCCGCGACGGGGCGCACTGGCTGGTGGAACGCCTGTCACCCTGACCGGGCGCTCTCCCCGCGAGGTCCCGCCCGGCGAATACCATCGGGTGGGAGGGAGGCTCCGTGACCGCCTACGGGCTTATCGACACCACAGAGATGTATTTGCGTACCCTCTTCGAACTGGAGGAGGAGGGCATCCCGCCGCTGCGGGCGCGCATCGTCGAACGGCTGTCGCAGAGCGGTCCCACGGTGAGCCAGACCGTCGCCCGGATGGAACGCGACGAGCTGCTGCGGGTGGAGGATGACCGGCGCCTGGTGCTGACACCCACCGGCCAGGCACTCGCGACGCGGGTCATGCGCAAACACAGGCTGGCCGAGTGCCTGCTGGTGAGCGTCATCGGGCTGCCCTGGGAAGAGGTCCACGCCGAGGCCTGCCGCTGGGAGCACGTGATCTCCGAGCAGGTCGAGCGGCGGCTGGTGGAACTGCTCGACTACCCGGTGCACTGCCCGCACGGCAACGTCATCCCCGGCCTCGCCGAGCTCGGCGTCCCCGCAGCCGCCTCTGACCAGGCCGAACAGGCCCGGCGTGAGCTGGTCCAGCCGATGCTCAGCGTCGCTTCCGAGCGCCCGGCACCTGTCGTTATCCAGCGCATCAGTGAACAAGTTCAAAGTGATATCGACCTGATGCTTAAACTCAAGCGGAGCGGGATACAACCGGGACGCAAGGTTACGCTCTCGGTGACCGACGACGGTGTGCGGGTGACAAGTGACGACGGTGCGGGGAGCATCACGGCGGATCTGTCCCGCCGCGTTGCCGCGCACGTTTTTGTCGCCGAGCCCTGAGGGCCGCCCTGCCCCTGGCGGCAGCCCGTGAGCGGGTGGGACGAGAGCGTTGTGGGAGCTTACCTGCCGGCAGACGCGGTGCTGGGGCAGATCGAGGCCGCCGTCGTGGTGACCGACCGGCTGAGCAACCTGCTGTACGCCAACGCCTACGCGGCCAAGCTGTTCGACTTCCCCGACGCCCCCGAGCGCCTGGTCGGCCGGTCGCTGCTCTCCCTCGGTTTCGAGGAGGAGGATCTCGGCACGGCTGCGGAACTGGCCAGGCAGGTGCTCCGCGGGCGGGCCTGGGATGGCACGTTCGCCTCGGTCCGGTCCGGCGGATCCCGGGTGTTCGTGCGGGCCCAGGCGGTCCCGCTTAGGCACCCCTCCGGCGCGATCGACGGCATCGTCATCATCGGCCGCCAGGCGAGCAAGCGCAGCAGCCAGCAGGAGCGGGACCGGATCGGGCTGCTTGAGCGCATCGGGGAGCGGCTGGCCCGGTCCCTGGAACTCGGCATCACGCTGCGGCACGTCGCCGAAAGCCTGGTCCCGCAGTTCGCCGACCACTGCTTCATCGACCTGTTCCAGGGCGAGAAGCTGTTCCGCCGGGTCCAGATCAACGCCGGCGGCTGGGAAGCGGCGCCCGGTACCTGGGCGGCCGTAGGGGAGCAGATCAACTACCCCGAAGGGCACTTCTGCCAGCAGGCCATGGCCCGCCGGGATCCCATCCTGGTGTCGAACCTGGTCTACACCGAGTTCCCGGCGCCGCACGCGCACAGCCTGCGGGCCAGCGAGGACGTGGGGCTGACCTCGATCGTGGCCGCGCCACTGGTCGCCCGGGGCGAACTGCTCGGCGTGATCTCCCTGGCCCTGTCCCGGCTCACCGAGCGGGAAGAATCCCACTACGACATCGACGACAGGGACTTCCTCGGCGCGGTCGCCAGCCGGGTGGCGGTCGCCATCGATAACGCGATGCTGTTCGAGGAGGAGCGGCGCACCGCGCTGGCCTTCCAGACCAGCCTGCTGCCCCAGGTCAAGCCCAGCTTCGACGGCCTGGATGTGGCCTGGCGCTATGTGCCGGCCAAGCCGCTGGAGACTCACGGCCAGGGCATCCAGACCCAGGTCGGCGGCGACTGGTATGACCTGATCCCGCTGTCCGCGGGCCGGGTCGGCATCGTCATCGGCGACGTGGAGGGCCGTGGCGCCCGGGCCGCGGCGATCATGGGTCAGCTCCGCGCCACCTTGCGGGCCTTCGCGCAGGACGACAAGTCACCCGCGGAGATCCTGCGCAAGCTGGACGACTGGTGCCGGACGCTGAGCACACCGCCGTCCGGGGACGGGGGGGACTTCGACTCACCCCGGGCCAGCTGCACCTACCTGGTGTACGACGCCTGGTCCCGCAGCCTGTCGTTTGCCAACGCCGGCCACGACGCGCCGCTGGTGGTGACCGACGGCGACGTCGCGGAACTGGACATCGAGCACCACGGCGTGCTGCTCGGCGTCCGTGGCACCGGCGTGGCGGGCCTGCCCACCTACCGGGAGGAGACGCGCATCCTCAAGCCCGGCACGACCCTGGTGCTCTACACCGACGGGCTGACCGACCGCAGGCAGCGCGCCGACGGCAGCGGCCACTACACCGAGGCGGAGGCCCGGCAGATGCTGCGTGCCGCCGTCGAGGGTGCGGCCGGCGCGCCGGCGGAGGCCATCGCCGACGCGGCCGAGAAGGCGGTGCCCGGCGACATCGACGACGACATGGCCATCGTCGTGGTCAGCACCTCGCGCGAGAACCTGGCCTCGTGGCAGGCCACCTTCCCGGCCGAGGCGATCCGGGTCTCCGAGGCGCGCCGCCAGGCACAGCTCACCTTCGACCGCTGGGGCCTGCCGCGCGACCAGGCCGAACTAGCCTGCCTGCTGGTGTCGGAGGTGGTCACGAACGTGGTGCTGCACACGGCGGCCCCGGTGCGGCGCCGTCACCGGATGGCGCTGGAGCCGGCGGGCGCGCCGGCCGGGGCGGGAGCGGGCACCGGGCTCACGGGTGTCCCGCCGGCCTGGGACGACGGCGACTTCGGCGACGATTACCCGGAGCGGCCCAAGCGGACCTTCACGCTGCGCCTGCGGCGCGGAGCGGCGGCGATCTGGGTGGAGGTGTTCGACCCGGACATGCGGCTGCCGCGGATCCGCAGCGCGGGGGAGACCGACGAGGGCGGGCGCGGCCTGTACCTGGTGGATCAGCTTGCCGCCCGGTGGGGTTCCCGGCCGACCAAGGACGGCAAGGCAGTCTGGTTCGAGGTGCCGATCGGGCCCAGGCGGGATGCCACCTGACGGGTCCCGGTCGGCTGGTTCCCGTGCGACGGGTGCCTGCGACGAAGTGCCTGCGCGGGTGGGTGTCAGTGCCTGACGGTGGACACCCACAGCAGGAGCAGGAAGAAGCCAACCACGACGACCGTGGTCACCCAGGTGCTCCAGGTCACCCCGAGGCCCATGCGCCTGCGGACCCGGGCCACGCCGAACCCGATGAGGATGCCGATCAGCAGCAGCAGGATCAGCCCGCTTATCACCCTGGCCTCCCGGACCGGCGTTCGCACGTCCCTGGCTCTCCGAGCATAAGCGCCAGCGCCCATTCGCGGGAGCACGGAGGGTTCCCGGTCCGCTGCGTTCGGCACAATAGGGCGAGTTGAAACTGGGCGGTAACATCTGCACTAGACGGGCGGCGGCGAGCCTGTCCCGAGAACCCGGAGGGTGTCGTGGCTGAGGCGTATATCGTCGGAGCGGTCCGGACCCCGGTCGGGAAGCGGAACGGCGGGCTCGCGGGGCTCAATCCGGTGGATCTCGCCGCGCATGTGCTGCGCGAACTGGTAGTGCGCACCGGCATCGACGCGGCCGCGGTCGAGGACGTGATCATGGGATGCGTCTCCCAGATCGGCCCGCAGTCGCTCGACATCGCGAGGCAGGCGTGGCTGTCCGCCGGGCTGCCGGAGAGCGTGCCCGGGGTCACCATCGACCGGCAGTGCGGTTCCTCACAGCAGGCGCTGCACTTTGCCGCGCAGGCCGTGCTGTCCGGCACGCAGGACCTGGTCGTCGCGGCTGGCGTGGAGAGCATGAGCGTGGTCCCGATGGGCTCGTCCGTCATGCTGCCGCTGGAGAAGGGCATGCCACCGCCGTTCGGCACCGGGTGGAAGGAACGGTACGGCGACCAGGAGATCTCCCAGTTCCGCGGGGCCCAGCTGATGTGCGAGAAGTGGGGGATCACCCGCCGCCAGCTCGAGGAGTTCGCGCTCGCCAGCCACCAGCGGGCGATCCGCGCGATCGACGAGGGCCGGTTCGAGCGGGAGATCACACCGGTCGGCGGCGCCGGCGTGGACGAGGGCCCGCGCCGGGACACGACGCTGGAGAAGATGGCCGGGCTGGCGCCACTGCGGGAGGGCTGGGAGATCACCGCCGCCACCGCGTCCCAGATCTCCGACGGCTCGGCAGCACTGCTGGTCGCCTCGGAGGAGGCGGTGCGGCGGCATGGGCTGACCCCGCGTGCCCGGATCGTGTCCCTGGCCGTCGCGGGCGCCGACCCGGTGTTCATGCTCACCGGCCCGATCCCGGCCACCGAGCAGGCCCTGGCCAAGGCGGGGCTCAAGATCGGCGACATCGACGTGTTCGAGGTCAACGAGGCGTTCGCACCGGTGCTCATCGCATGGTCGGCGGACACGGGCGCGTCCCTCGACAAGACCAACCCGAACGGTGGCGCCATCGCGCTCGGCCATCCGCTCGGTGCGACGGGTGCGGTGCTGGCCACCAAGCTGCTGCACGAGCTTGAGCGGGCCGGCGGCCGTTACGGTCTGCAGACCATGTGCGAGGGTGGCGGCCAGGCCAACGCCACCATCATCGAGCGCCTCTGACCTGCGCCGCCGGTTTTCCTGTGCTCCTTCACCCGCCGCCTGTACCTCGGCGACACGCTCGACACTGACAAGACCGAGGCCCTCTCGTTAGCTCGGTGCGCACCCGGCTGCCCGGTGCGGGCCGGGCCCGGCGGGCTCGCCGTCCGCGCCTGGCCTCCCGCTGGTTCCGGTACGATGTCGGGGCGAGCCGGGTCCTGGTTCAGCCCGGGCCGCGCGGGTGTAGTTCAATGGCAGAACGTCAGCTTCCCAAGCTGATAGTGCGGGTTCGATTCCCGTCACCCGCTCCACTAGAAATCCGCAGGTCAGCGCCGTAATCCCGCGTCTCACGTCTCTCGTCATGAAGCCTTGTTCCGTGCGCGTGCCCGTTGTGTGCCCGATGAGCCGGTGAGCAGGCTCAGTTCTTGCTCGGCCAGCTTGCTCATACCGTCAGCGATGAGGCGGTCCCGCTCGGTGGTGCGGTGCTGGTAGATCAGGGCGGCGCGGGTGGTGCTGTGACCCATGCGGCCCATCAACTCTCGGAGGCTGGCGCCGGTCGCGGCGGCGAAGTGGTTGCCCGCATGGCGGAGGTCATGGAAGTGGACGCCAGTGAGCCCGGCTGACGCGGTGGCCCGCCGCCAGGTGCGGGTGAAGTTGGGCCGCCGCAGTGGCGCGTTCTTGGGGCCGATGAACAGCAGATCATCGCTGCCGCCCTGGGTGAAGTTCTCGATATGTGAGGCGATTTCGGGGAGCAGAAACGAAGGGATGGAGACGACGCGCTTGCCAGCCTCGGACTTGGGCGGGCCGGTAATGCGGGAGCCGTCGATCAGTTCCACGACGGAGGCTTCTATGTAGACCGTTGCGCGGGTCAGGTCGATATGGCGCAGGCGCAGCGCGGCCAGCTCGCCCCAGCGCAGGCTACAGAACGCCGCGAGCAGAACCAGCAGCCGATGACGTGGGTCGATCGCGTCGGCCAGGTCGAGCACCTGACGAATGGTGAGCACCGGGCGCTCGGGTGACTTCTCCTGCCCTGCGCCCTTGATCCGGCACGGGTTGCGGCGGATCATCCCGTCGTCTACGGCGGTGTTGAGAATGGCTTTGAGCAGCCGGTACGCCTTGGCGACCGTCACGTCGCCGACGCCGGAATCGAGCAGCGTCTTGCGCCACTTACGCACGCGAGGTTCGGTGATCTCCTGGACCACGAGCGCGCCGAGCACCGGGGACAGGTGCAGCCGCACGAGCCCTTCGTACAGTTGCTTGGTCTTGGGCCGCAGGTTCGGTCGCTCGGCCACCCATGCCTTCGCGTAGTCAGCGAATGGCACCCGCCCGCAGTCGGGGTTGAGCCATTCGCCCCGTACAGTGAGCGTTTTTCATCCTTCGATCTCGTGGGCCTGAAGTACGTGGATGGCTTTGGCGAGTTGCCCGGCTTTCCAGGGGCAGCAGCGGAGTTTACGCAGGATGCGCCAGGTTTTGAGCTGGGCGTTGGCGCGCTCGCCGGGGCTGCGTAGCTTGACGTGGGCACGGTTGGCGGCCTTCTGCGATTCCGGCTTGTTCTTCCCCTTGTAAGGGGTGCGGATGTGGTCCCCGCCGCCGTAGTAGCCCTTGTCCGCCAGTACCACCAGCCCCGCGGCGGCCAGTTCGCGCACGATGCCCCAGATCCGGGCGGCGGTCAGGTCGTGGACGGCGCCGGTCAGCGGCCCCGACACCCAGAGGATGTCCCCGTCTGGGCTGGCG
>Ga0209166_10000820_pt1 | contig 29536 bp, 18 predicted proteins | sample Coa_R1_3_FD_187151 | JGI IMG/M metagenome (GOLD analysis project Ga0209166, IMG submission 187151) | Surface soil microbial communities from Centralia Pennsylvania, which are recovering from an underground coalmine fire - Coalmine... | ecosystem: Environmental > Terrestrial > Soil >...
ATTCTCACCGAATGGGCCACCGAGGAAGAGCGCGCCCATTTTCTCGGCGGCCTTGCCGGCGTGGACCAACATAGCAAGGAACTGTTCGGAAAAGACTTCGTCGATGCCTCGCCCGCGCAACAAACTGGGCTCATGCGCGCCATGGATGATGCCGCGATGGCCGAGCACAACCGGCCACCTCGTGCCATGGGCATGCCGCGAAAATTCGACACCCAAATGGAGGGAGATTTCTGGGTCGTTTTCAAAGGCATCACCCTCCACGGGTACTACACCTCCGAAATTGGATTCACTCAGGAATTGAAACTAGAGATCATTCCCGGCGCCCAGCATGGCTGCGCACCGATTGGAACGAGTCGTGGTGTCGCTTAATCAAAGGGAGCCACAATGGCAACGCCAACTTACGACGCAATAGTCATCGGTTCAGGAATCACGGGGGGTTGGGCGGCAAAGGAACTCACCGAGAAAGGGCTCAACGTCCTGCTTCTCGAAGCCGGACGTACCATCGTTCCGGAAAAGGACTACGTCGAGCACGTTCCGGTATGGGAGCTTAAATACCGCCACTGGGACGACCGCGCCGAGCGTGCGAAAACGCAGCCCATCCAGCGCGAGTGCTACTACGCTTGCGACGAATTCTCGCACAAGTTCTTCGTCAGCGACGTTGAAAACCCCTACACCTGCGAGGAAGGCAAACACTTTTCCTGGATTCGCGGCCGCCAAGTGGGCGGAAAGTCCATCACCTGGGGACGTCAGAGCTACCGCTGGAGCGATCTCGATTTTGAGGCCAACTTGAAGGACGGAATAGCCGTGGATTGGCCGATCCGCTATGCCGATATCGCGCCCTGGTATGACTACGTCGAGGACTTCGCCGGGATCAGCGGACAGGCCGAAGGGTTGCCGCAATTGCCCGACGGAAAATTTCTCCCGCCGATGGAGATGACCTGCGTCGAGCAGGATTTCCGCGATGCCCTCGCCAAGCACTTTGACGATCGCATGATGACCATTGGCCGCGCTGCCGTGCTCACGCGCACACATAAAGGGCGCGCCGCTTGCCATTACTGCGGCATTTGCCACCGCGGCTGCATCACGCAATCCTATTTCAGCAGCCTGAATTCGACTTTGCCGGCGGCGCAGAAAACCGGACGGCTCACCCTTCGGCCATACAGCGTCGTTCGCAACCTCAGCTACGATTCCAAGACTGGCCGGGTGACGGGCGCAAACGTCATCGACGCCCAGACGAAAAACGAACTCGAATTCAAGGCGCGAATCTTTTTCGTTTGTTGTTCTACTCTGGAATCCACGCGCCTTCTGCTGAACTCCGCGACTCCGGATATGCCCAACGGTCTCGCGAACAGCAGCGGAGAACTCGGCCACAACCTCATGGACCACCACATGGGCGCGGGCGCGAGCGGCATCATGCCCGGACATGCAGACAAAATGCCGTTCGGCAATCGTCCGAATGGGATTTATATTCCCCGCTTCCGCAACGTGAAATCCAAACAACGGGATTTTATTCGCGGCTACGGTTACCAGGGTGGCGGAAGCCGCGACGGCTGGACGCGCGGCATGTCCATGCCGGGCTTCGGCGCGGACTTCAAGAATGCCCTGAAGCAGCCTGGGCCGTGGCGCATGGGCATGGGTGGATTCGGCGAGTGCCTGCCCAATCACAACAACTACGTCGAAATAAACAAGAACAAGCTCGATGCCTGGGGCATTCCCACGCTGACCATCCACTGTGCCTGGGGAGAAAACGAGCAAACGATGTCGAAAGACATCGCCGTCCAGGCCGCCGAGATGCTGGCCGCCGCCGGCGCGAAGAACATTTCCGTTCGTCAGGAAATTTCCAGCCCCGGTCTCGGAATCCATGAGATGGGCACTGCCCGCATGGGCCGTGATCCCAAGACTTCGGTCCTGAACGAGCACAATCAGGCGCATGACGTGAAGAATCTTTTCCTTCCCGACGGGGCTTGCATGGTTTCGAGCTCGTGCGTCAATCCTTCGCTCACTTACATGGCTTTGACGGCTCGCGCTTGCGATTACGCCGTTTCTCGGATGAAAAGGAACGAACTGTAGGCAGGGGTCCACGAAATGTCTCAAGTGATTCGCTCGCCGAAAATGTATGACGTGTGCGTCATCGGGTCCGGCGCTGGAGGCGGCACGGCCGCGAAAATCTTGACAGAAGGCGGTCTCAGCGTGGCGCTGCTCGAGGCCGGCCCGCCAGTCAATCCGGAAAAAGATTTCAAGATGTTCGTGTGGCCGTATGAGTTGCCGCACCGGGGAGCGGGCGTCGGCGGCCGCGCATCAGAAAATTTTAGTGAATTCCTGGCTCCCAACGGCGCCTGGAACATCGAAGGCGAACCATACACCTCTGCTCCCGGCGCAAACTTCCAGTGGTTCCGCTCGCGGGTTGTTGGGGGCCGGACAAATCATTGGGGGCGCATCGCCTTGCGCTTCGCACCGATCGACTTCAAGTCCGGTACGCGCGATGGCTTGGGCGATGATTGGCCGATTACTTACGACGACCTCGCGCCGTATTACGACAAAGTGGAGTCTTACATCGGCGTCTTCGGCACGCACGAAAATGTTTCGAGCGCTCCCGACGGTGTCTTCCTCCCCCCTCCGAAACCACGCTGCACCGATTTGATCGTTAAGAAAGCCTGCGACAAGCTCAACATCACCTGCATTCCCTCGCGGCTGGCTATTCTGACGCGCTCCGTGAATGGCCGGCTTCCCTGCCACTACTGCGGCCAATGCGGCCGCGGATGCGTGACCGCCTCAAACTTCAGCTCCAGCCAGGTAATGATTCCTCCGGCCATGAAAACCGGCAAACTCACCATGATCACCGGCGCGATGGCCCGCGAAGTCCTTCTTGGCAAGGATGGCAAGGCGGAAGGCGTCTCCTACATCGACAAGGCCACGCGCACCGAGAAGCGCGTGAACGCCCGTGCCGTCGTCCTGGCGGCGAGCGCATGCGAATCCGCGCGCTTGCTTCTGAACTCCAAATCCTCGCAATTTCCAGACGGCCTGGCCAACTCCTCCGGCGTGGTCGGACGATACCTAACGGATTCCGTGGGCAGCAGCGGTTGGGGAATTATCCCGCAGCTCGAAAAAATGCCGCCACACAATCATGATGGCGTCGGCGGGATGCACATGTACATTCCCTGGTGGAAGTTCGACCGGAAGAATGATTTCCCGCGCGGCTATCACATTGAATTTGGCGGCGGCCGCGAAATGCCCGGCCTAGGCGAGTTCAATGATCTTTTGCACGAAGAAGAAGGCTACGGCGCCAGCCTGAAGAAGCGTGCAAGAGAAACCTACGGGACCGGCATCGGTCTCGCTGGACGCGGCGAAATGATTCCCAATCCGGACACCTACTGCGAGATCGACCCCAACGTTGTCGATAAATGGGGCATTCCCGTTCTGCGGTTCCACTTCAAGTGGAGCGACTACGAGCTGCGCCAGGCCCAAGACATGCAGGAAACCTTTCGTGCCATTATTGAGGCTGCGGGCGGCGAATACAAAACCAAGACCTCCATCCACGGCCAGTATCCTTTCGGCATCGAGGAAGGTGGAAAAATCATCCACGAAGTTGGCACGGCCCGCATGGGCGCCGATCCCAAAACCTCCGTGCTAAACGGCTATTGCCAGTCGCACGATGTGAAAAATGTATTCGTCATGGATGGCGCTCCTCTGGTCACCAACCCGGATAAAAATCCCACCCTTACGATCATGGCTCTCGCCTGGCGCGCGTCCGACTATCTGCTCGACGAAGCCAAGAAAGGCAACCTGTAATTTCGCCAGAATCTCAGAAACTCTACAGGGAGACACTGATATGAGCGAGAACTCCGTACCGCGACGTGACATCCTCAGAACCCTGGCTGTGGGCGCCGTGGGCGGGTCAGTCCTGCAAGTCATCCCCGCGAAAGCCGCGGAATATGCTCACCAGGTGATTCACAGCGAAAAAGCGGCATCTCCATCCGGAAAATACGTTCCGAAATATTTTTCTCCGCACCAATACGAGACACTCACCACGCTTTGCGACACGATTATCCCGAAGGACGACAAATCCGGCGGCGCCGTGGAAGCTGGTGCGCCGGAATTTATCGATCTGCTCACCAGTGAAAATGAGGAGTATCAACTCGCCCTTGGCGGAGGGCTGATGTGGCTGGACGGTTTTTGCTCCGACCGCTACTCCCATCCATTTCTAGATTGCACTCCGGCACAACGCAAAGAAGTGCTGGACTTGATTGCGTTCCGCAAAAACGCGAAACAGGATTTATCCCTGAGCCACGGCGTGTCTTTCTTTGCCTTCTTGCGCAGGATGACCTGCGACGGCTTCTACACCAGCAAAATCGGCATCGCGGATTTGCAATACATCGGAAACACTTCTCTGCGCGAATTCCCAGGCTGTCCTCCGCTGCCGGAGGCCTAACTCATAGCTCTCCGGCATGGACGACAGTCGTCGAACGCCTTTGTTCCCTCTTTGCAGCTACGCTCAGTGAGGCTTCCCTCCGCCGCCCCCGTGATGTTGGGCAGCCTGCGGCGCGCGCGGTCTGCTCTCTGCGCGCGGCTGATTCCTCGGTGCGTTGCCCGCGTTATTTACGCGCGGGGAGTAATGTTCGGCGTTTCCCATGTGGGAAGGCGCACGATCCATTTTGTGGAATTCAGCCGCGTTGTTCACATGCGCGTTTCCGCCGCGCGGCGCATCATTGCGCGAATACGCCCGAGCCCCGGCCACATCGTGACCTCGGAACTCTCCGGGCCTCGCCGTAGCCGCAATCGCCGGCCTCCCGTGATTCTCGGAAGCGCGCAGTTCGCGGTTCGAACTTGCGAAATGCTCGTGTTGCGTCTGCACGGAGGTCGGCCCGAAATGACGCTCGTGCTCGAACTCCCTTTCCCGTTCGTTGGGACGCGCGCCGATTCCGCCTCTCCCGCCGTTATAGCTCACGCGATTCACGGTCACGTTTCGGATGACCGTGCGATCCACGTACGTGTTATGAATCTCTCTGGTGTTTACGCGCATCACGGCGGTGTTGTACGCAAAATGACCATGCTCCCAGCGTCCGCCGACGAATCCTACTCCGGTGTACCCAAATCCATAATTAATTCCGCCGTAGAATCCGACGTGAGGACCCCAATACCCCGCGTGCCAAATATATCCGCCGCCGCCCCAGCCCCAATATCCGGGCGTCCAAAGCAAACCAACTTCAGGCGCCATCACCCATGTTCCCGGCACCCAATAATATCCGTCCGGTCCATAAGCCCAGTACCCAGGCGTCCAGAGATAGCCCGGACCCGGGCAGATTGGCTGCTCATACACCGGCAACGCCGGCGGACCGATGTGCACCGCGACGCCCACGCTAACCTGCGCGGACGATCCGGCTGGCAGCGCCAGCATCAGCGCTGCGAATAAAAACAGGACAAGAAAGTGAATCTTTCGCATTTGCCACACTCCTCGGTGGATTACTCTGATTATAAAACCCGCGTAATCCGAGGAAGTTGCTCTGCGGCTCACTCATCACTGTCCCAATGGACAGGTCCTCCATTCGAGCTTCTGGATCGCAACTGCCGGCGTTTGATAGTCGTTGGAGAGTGCATGTCGCAAACTCCGCAGGCCTCAAAAAAAGTGGCGCCTCCAAATCGCTAGGGAGAGGCGCCACAATCATCAACAAGCTGTTCCGTTCGCCAGCGGGACTGGCCCATCCGTGCCGCTAGGCCGACTTGATTGTCCCAGAGGCCGCGTCCCACGTGACCGCGCTTTTGCGGAAGTAGGATTCGTTCGCCATGTGGCAAGCCAGCGCGGCGTTATTTCCAAACACCGCGTCCTCGGTCACCGGCTGGCGGCTCTTCACGGCCTGGAAGTATCTCCACAAATGCGGCTTCTCGTCATCCCAGGAGTCGCCACGATACGTGTACCCTTCCAGCGCCGGTTCCTTGCCGGGAACCGGATCATGCTCCTTATGCCATTCCGCAAGGTAGGCCTCCCGCATCTTCTGCGGATAGCCGGAGGTGTAGTAGCTCGGCGCGGAATCTTCGCCCGTCTGCGGATAGTAGTTAATCGCAAATTCAGTGACTTCCAGAATCCCCTTCGATCCCTGAAAGCGATAGGTCTCTGGAGTTTCGCAGCCTAAATTGAGCCGCAGGTAAACCGGCGCGCCTCCGTAATCGAAGAGCGTGGCGTGCACATCCGGCATGTTTCGTCCATCCGGGAAGCGCAGGATGGCGCCCAGCGCCATCGCCTTTTTCGGCGGAGCGTTCCAGCCCAGCATGAAATTCATGCCGCTCACGAGATGCACGAGCAAGTCGCCCGCAAGGCCGGTCCCGTACTCCTTCCAGCAGCGCCACCGCGCAAAAATCTTCGGATTGAAGGGCACTTTGGGCACCGTGCCTTGCCACGTGTCCCAATCAAGATTCTCGGGAGAAAGATCCGGCGGCGGCGGATATTCCCACGCTCCCGTTGGATCGTTGCGCCCCAGCGAGCCTTCCACCAGCGTCAATGTCCCGATGATTCCCTGCGAAATCATCTCCTTGGCCTTCGCGCAAATCACCGAACTCACGCGCTGCGAACCGATCTGCACGAAGCGTCCCGTTTTCTGCGCCGCGGCCACCATCGCCAGGCCGTCCGCCGCGGAATGCGACATCGGCTTCTCGCAGTAGATGTCTTTCCCGGCATTCACCGCGTCCACCACCACTTGCTTGTGCCAGTGGTCCGGCACGGCCGCCACGATGCAATCGATCTCCTTGTTATCCAGCAGCTCGTGATAGCGCCGCGTCACTGGAATACTCTTCCCGACAATTTCTCTCGCAAGCAGGTGCCGCCCGTCGTATAGATCGCACGCCGCCACGCATTCCACCCCGGGTAATTGGATGGAATTCGTCAGCAATCCTGAGCCCTGCATCCCGATGCCGATTATGCCGAAGCGCACGCGATCGCTCGGCGCCACCGCTTCGAGCGCGGAAGGAATATACTCCGGCTTCAGGAAGATGCTCGGAGCCGCCGCAAGCGCTCCCGTAGCCCCGGCCGTGCTCTGCAGAAATCTACGCCGCGAAAAAAGGTTCTTGCTCATCTCATCCCCCTGTTCTGATTTTCATCCTTTTGATTCCGGAAATCCTTACTTCAAAGATTGCACGCTGACTTCTTTGAAAAACACGATGTCGTTGTCGCTGTGGTTTTGCAACCCGATGTAGCCTTCGTCCGGCCTCCTGCCCCGCTGCGGCTCGAAATCAAACTTGCGCTCCGGAACCGGCTGGCCTTCGGTGTAATCGGTGACCTTCACATCGTTCAGAACCACAACCGTGTGCGGGCCATCGAGAGTGATTTCCATCGTGTTCCATTCGGGTCCGGGTTTGCCCGGTTTGGCGAGCGGCTTGGTCAGCGAATAAAGCGTCCCCGTGACGTGATATTCGTCTTCCTTCGAGGTCTCGGGATGATTGTCGATCTGCACTTCATACCCGTAGTTCACGGGCATCCAAGGTTCCCGCGGCTCGACTGGAATACGAATGAACACGCCCGAATTGTCGTTGAAGTCGCGCATCTTGTAGACCACGCGTATGCGGCAGTTGCTCAGCTTGCCGCCCGTCCAATAAAGCAGCCCCATTCCGCCGTGCGTGCGGATTAAGCCGTCCTCGACCGTCATCTCGCCCGGCCCCACGTGCTTCCAGCCCGTCAAGTCCTTGCCATTGAAAAGCTGTTTCCACGCGGGCGACTGCGCCCGCGCCGCAAGCAAAACGAACGCACTGGCCAGAACAAAAGCCACAGATACAGCTGCTTTACGCAAGATCGTTCCTCCCTCAAATGGCATCGTCCGGAACTAGAATCGCAGACCGGACAGGTAGTCGTAACTGATCTTTATGTCCTCGAACGGCGTCTTCGCATCGTCATTCTCAACAAAGTAGTGCTTAATGCCGCCCTTTTCCGAATGCGAGAAAATCCGCTTGAAGTCGATGGTCCCCTTCCCAACGTCAGCCAGGCGGCCCTTGAAGACTACAGAGCCCGTCGCTCCCGCGTAGCTGCTCGTCGCATTGGGGTCGTTCACATAGTCCTTTACGTGAACCAGCGGAAAGCGCCCCGGATGTTTGTCGAAATAGCTCACGGGATCTTTCCCGGCCACGCTGATCCAGCACAAGTCCATTTCCATTTTCACGAACTTGGGATTTGTCTCCGCCAGCAGATAGTCGTACGCAAGTTTCCCGCCCAGGCCTTCGACGGGCGAAAACTCGAAAGAGTGATTGTGGTAGCAGAACTGGATTCCCGCCTTCTCGCAGGCTTCTCCGGCCTTGTTGAAAAGTTCCGCCGCGCGCTTCCAGCCATCCGCGGTCCGCTGCTTCTCGTCGATCCACGGGCACACAATGTATTTGCACCCGATAACGTGCGCGTCTTCCAGCGTCTCCGGCAATTTATGTTCGATCAGATCGTAGCCGATGTGCGTCGAGGGCGCCGTCAGCCCGTGCTTGTCCACGATGGCGCGAACGTCTTTCGGCGAATGCTTGAAGTAGCCCGCGAATTCCACCTCTTTGTAGCCCGTCTCGGCGACCTTGCCGATGGTTCCCTCGAAATCCTTTGGCATTTCCGAACGGACGGTGTAAAGCTGCAAACCCACTCTCTTGATCTCGTGTGCGCTCTCAGCGGCCCACGAAGGGCGTGCCGCATACAGCGCCGCTGCTGCAACGGATGTTTCAATAAAGGTTCTTCGTTTCATGGTGTTTTTCACTCCTCCTTAATAGCTGGAGCGAGTATACAAAAAAGTGATGGCGGTAATCAGAAAAAAAGGCGGCGCTTGGGAAAAAGCGCCGCCCTCTTCTTTTCATTCTCGGTTAGAACTGGAACCGCAGCCCGAACTGCATGGTGCGCGGTCGATGCGCCCCGTCGAGATGCAGGAAGCCCGAACTGTCGAGGCTCCCGCCAGGATTGGTTGTGTCCATCGAACTGCCGATGGAATTAAATTGTGTATGGTTGAACAGGTTGAAGGTCTCCCAGCGGAAATCCAACTCCCTGCTTTCGCCGAAACTGAACTTCTTGAACAACCCGAAGTCGAAGTTGAGACGTCCGGGAAGATAGAGCGTGTTCCGTCCGACGTCGCCAAACGTCAGTCCTGTGGGCACCGCGAACGCCGCCGCGTTGTAGAAAACCGGGCCGCGCGCATCGGGAAACTCCGTCTGCGTAAGGCTCGCATGGGGGTTGCCCACCAAATCGGGGCGCGACCCTGTGCCTACGCCGTTTCCGACGCCCGCATTGTCGCCGAAGTTGGTTCCATTCGTTACGCTGAACGGTGTGCCCGTCTGCGCAATGGTGATACCCGAAACCTGCCATCCTCCAAGAAGGGTGTGGGAGAGTCCGGACCCTTTGAAAAGGGGCAGCGCGTAGACGTAGCTAATGGAAAAGGAATGTCTTTGGTCAAAGTTGGAAGAAGCCCGGTTGCTCGCGATGTCGTATGTATTCACGAAGGCATTGTCAAATCGATCCGAGGAATCGTCGATCGAGTGGCTATAGCTGTAAGAAAGGCTGAGCGTTAAGTCGCCAACCGTGCGCTGCGCTGTCGCCTGCAACGCGTTGTAGATCGAATTTGCCTGGTTTTCGAGCTGTGTGATGTTGCCGTAGCCGAGCAGAGGCCGCAGCGTATCGGGGTTTCCACCGCAAGCGATGAAAAGCCGCGTGGCCACCGCGGCGGTCAGAGGCGTGCCATTTGCCAATGCTCCGCCTGTCGGCTGCCCCGTGGTTGGGTCGGTCACGACACCGTTACAATCGTTGCTCGAAATCGCCTGACCCGCCGTGTACGGATTCCCGGATGTGATTGGGGTCAATTGGTTGAGGTTATTCTGTAACGTCAGATGGGTTCCCTTGCTGCCCACATAGGCCACCGAGGCGACGATGTGCATCGGCAGTTCTTTCTGAATGCCAAGGTTCCATTGCTGCATGTAAGGCCAGATCGCCGTGGTAGGAATCGAAGTAACACCAAGCGGGAAAAATGCTCCCCCGCCGGCGCCGATCGCGTCAAACCCGGTGACGTTAAATTGCGAGGAAGTTAGGACGAATGGCGCGGATCCTTCCAGCGATTCGGAATTGCCTTCATTCCCATTCGTATGCTCGAAGAAGATGCCATAGCCGCCGCGAATGGCCATCTTGCCGTCGCCCTTCGGATCCCACGCGAACCCGATGCGGGGCGCGGGATTGAAGAGATGCCCCTTCAGACAGCCGGGGTACTTGGAAGCGCCAACGGTTGCCCCAGGGAACGATGCTAGTACAGCCCCGGGTATGGATGACGTTCCGCCCGAGCCACCGCATTGCACGACTCCATTGAACGGGTTGCCACCGACAAGCGAGCCATTCAGCGGGTTGCTTGAGTCGTTCGGGTCGTTGAAAAACCCAGGAGTGCTGGCCGAGCTGAACTGCGTTGGATCAAAACTAAACGCGTGCTGGTACCGCTCGCGATACGTTCCGAACAAACTCACCCGCAGTCCGAGGTTCAAAGTAAGGTTCTTACTGATTCTCCAATCGTCCTGGAAATACGGCTCAACGATCCTGTACCGGTTGTAGTATTTCACTACCTGGTTCGTCTGCTGATATCTCGCCACGTTCCCAAGCAGCAAATCGGCGAACGCGTTTCCTGTGCTGACCGTCGAATTGCTCGAATCAAAGGTCAGGATGCCCTGGACGTAGGGCGAGTTATCTTCATTCTTCTGCGCGAAGGCCGAATAGAATCCGAATTGTAGCGTGTGCGTGCCCACAATCTTCGTTAAGTTGTCGCGGTAGGTGTAAACCGGATTCGCGTTGTTCCAGGGGAAATATCCTGTGTCTGCGCTGAAACCCCCGCCATAAGCAACGTTGTTTCCCAGGGAAATGGCCGGAAGTTTTCCTCCAAAGCCGTTGTTGAAGAGCGCCCCCATTGCAAAACCGGAAGGAAGCGGCGGATTGTTAAGGGCCGTCAAGATAATGTGATCCGCCGTGTAGCTGGCCACAAATTCATTCAAGAGTGTGGGCGAAATGTTCGCGTTCAGACGAGCCACAAAGCTCGTACCCGGTCCCACAAAGTTCGTGTTGATGTCCTGAAAACTTGAGCCGTTGCCCCACAGCGCGTTCGGCGTTTGTGTCTGCCACGAGTCGTGGATATACCGGAACGTCAGGCGGTAATTGTCCGTGATATTGTGGTCCACGCGAATCAATTCTTCCCGCCAGGTCGTCGGAAGCGAAACAGTCTGTAGGACGGCAGGGAACCCGTTGTTCGTTGTATTGGCTTTAGGGATAAGCGCCTCGAGGGCTTGGCCAACCGGAGTAATCGTAACGGCTGCGGGGTTTGCAACGGGATTGGGGCCGGTGGTAGGACAATCGGCGGGGGACGCAACACAGAGAGCCGAGAAATTCCCACCCCGCTCGGCATCCGACGGCACGTTTTGCAAAATGGTCGAAGGGTTCTTCTCTCGCCGCCACTCTTCGGAGAAGAAAAAGAATGTCTTCTTCTTATCGGAGTTGTAGTGATTCGGAATGTACACCGGCCCGCCAATCGTATAGCCGAAGTCGTGCTTCTTATAGGGCGCGATCTTTGCCGTTGGATCGGCGCCTTCTTCCCACGACTTGGCGTTGAAGAACTCGTTCCTCAAATATTCAAATGCGCTTCCGTGGAAGGAACTCCCGCCCGACTTGGTCTCCACTTCCACCGTGCCCGAACCGTTGCGGCCGTACTGCGCGCCATAGTTCGAAGTAAGCACTTTGAATTCCGCGATGGCTTCGACGTTCGGATAAACGTTCAGCGTGGAGTTGCTCCCGTTATCCATGTTGTCGCCGCCGTCCAGCTCCCAGTTGTTGTACTCCGTCCGGCCGCCGTTCATGCTGTACGCCACGTTTCCATAAACGCCAACTCTTCCTTCATCCGTCCCGGTCTGGTTGACTACGCCAGGCGAGAGGGTCACGAGCTGAGTGAAGTTGCGGCCGTTCAGCATCAACTGATCGATTTGCTTGCCAGTGATCGTCGAGGACAGTTCCGAGGATTGCGTCTCGACCTGCGCCACGCTCTCGCCGGTCACCACCACTTCTTCCGTGACCGCGCCAACCGTTAGCACAATGTCCACGCGAATCTTCTGCGCCACATCCAGCACGACATTCGTCGCCGAATATCGGGAGAATCCTTTCGCCGTCACCACGATGTTGTACGAACCGCCCGGCAATCCGGCGACAACGTATGCGCCGTCCGCGTTTGTGGTTGTTGCGTGCGTCGCGCTGCCGACCGTGCTGGAGATCACCACATCCGCCCCAACAACCGCCGCACCGGTCTTGTCCGTAACGGTCCCGCTGATGTAACCCGTGTCTTGCGCCTTCGCAACGTACGCGGTGCAGAGCATCGCGAGCATCGCGCAAAGCAACAGCCGCGCTGCTCTCGGCAGGTTTTTCAAAAGACAGAAAGGATTAGAACTAAGACTGTGTCCCCTCACTTTGTTACCTCCGGAATTTTGAAATGAAGAACCGGTCTGGTGTGGGCATAATTACGCCTGCTACAGCGGGCACCCCTGTTTCTGCCGCTCATAGAAGGCAACTCATAGGAGGCAGCCCCCACCACTCGACGATTGAAAACGCACCAATGTCACTTATTAAATCGGATTAATAAAGCATCCCTGCGTCCGTGTCAAGCTGAAAATCGGGTTGTCGGTCCAAGACTCGCAGGCGACTCCCCTCTCCTTTCCGCGTTTACGTTCACGCTCCCCGCTTGAATTCCTCCTTCCTCTGCTGGACACTACGCAAGGATGTCTTCGACCAGCCATCTCGGCCCTGCTTTCCTTCGATCGATCCTCCTAGTTGTTGCTTTCACGACCTTGTTCACTGTCGCCGCCACCAACGCATCTCCGTTTCCCGCCACGCAACAGCCCGGCGCAACTAGCTCCGCCTCAGCCAGTCCCGCAGCTTGGTTTGCCCAGGGCCAAGCCGCCCTTACGAGCGGCGATCTATCTGCCGCGGAATCCGCTTTCCGTCGCGTTCTCTCCGTCGATCCGCAATCCGGCGCTGCCTACGCCAATCTTGGCGTGATCGCCATGCGCCGAAAACAATGGGACCACGCCCTCTCACTTCTGCAGAAAGCCGAAAAGCTGGAACCCAGGATGTCCGGCATCCGCCTAAACATCGGCCTGGTCGATTACCATCGTGGCGACTATGCGGGCGCCGTGGCACCCCTAGCCTCGGTCGTACGCGATCAGCCGGACTCTCAACAGGCCCGCTATCTCCTTGGCTTGTGCCACGTCTTCACGCAGCACTACGGCGACGCCGTCGCTACTCTCGAGCCGCTTTGGACCCAAATGTCCAACGACTTCACGTATCTCTACGTGCTTGGGATTGCCGCGCACAACGCCGGCAAAAACGATTTGGACGCGAAGGCGCTGAGCCGCCTCGTGAAAGTCGGAGGCGAGACTCCCGAATTCCATCTCATCCTCGGCAAGGCTTACCTGAATCGCGAAGAGATCGACAAAGCCATCTCGGAACTGGAACTCGCCGCCTCGAAGAATGCCAACTTGCCGTTCGTGCACTTCAGCCTTGGAGTTGCGTACATGAGGAAGGAGGACAACGAACGCGCGGAAGCCGAATTTCGCAAAGACATCACCATCGAGCCGGACCTCCCGGACAATTACGAGCAACTCGGCTTGCTTTATCTACAAATGCAGAAGGACGAGGACGCGGAGCGCTCTTTTCGCAAAGCGCTGCACTACAACCCACGGCTGCCGGCTACTTATCTGGCCTTAGGGCGGCTCTATCAACGCCAAGGAAAAAATCGCGAAGCTCTCACCGCTCTCAATTCCGCGGAAAAACTCGTGCCAGACAATCAAAACGTCCATTTCGTTCGCGGGCAGGTTCTTCTCCGGTTAGGCCGCCGACAAGAAGCCCAGGCCGAACTCGCCACATCCAAAAAACTGCTCGATGCCGGTCTGAACAAACAACGGACAAAGTACGGAGATTCGCCCGTTCCTAATCCCGAACTGAAGCAACCGCCACAACCCTAAATGTTCGGCGGCTGCCATGGACCGCGCCCGCGCTCAATCGCTTCCGCAACTTCCAGCACCACTTCGTCTTCATAAGGCCGGCCGATGATTTGCACGCCAATCGGCAATCCCTCGCTCGAAATGCCTACCGGCACAACCGCGCCCGGAAATCCCGCCAAATTCAGCCACTGCGAATATCGCATCGTGTCTCGATAGTTTTCCTTCTCACCGCTCCGCCAATTCCCTTCCCCATGCCGAAACGCCGGCCCCGCCGAAACTGGCGAGAGCAAAATCTTCACGACTTCCATCTGCCGCAGAATTTCCCCGCGCAAGCTATCGCGCTCTCCGCAGGCTTTCAGGAAGCCTTCGTACGTCAACGTCGTTTCCGCTGTCGCCAGCGCAACATACTCGCGCAGCATCGGGCTCATCTCTTTTTCACGACCAGCCGCGCCTTTTTGAATCAAGTCCGCTATGACCGGTCCAAAAAAATACCACCACAACTCAATCGCGCGGTCGAGACCGCTGATTCGCTTCTTCCCCACGGCAATTCCTTGCTCGCTGAGCAACTTTGCGGCGCGCTCAACTGCCGCCGTGGTCTCCGGCGTCGCTCTACCCAGCGCGTCGCTTTCCAGAATCCCGACTTTCAAACCGCGCAATTCGCTCCCATTAATTTTTCGTATGGGCACGGGCGCGGAGAGCGCGTCTCCCGCGTCCGGTCCTGCCATCACTTCAAACAGCGCGCGCACGTCTGAAATGGTTCTGGCCATGGGGCCGACAACTCCGATCCAGCCGAATGCGCCTCCTCCGCCCGGGAAATGCCCCGTCGCGGGAATCCGTCCCGGCGTCGGCTTTAATCCGCAGATCCCGCAAAAATGTGCCGGCACGCGGATCGATCCGCCGCCGTCGCTTCCCACTCCGCCAGCCGAACACCCGGAAGCAATCGCCGCGGCCTCGCCGCCGCTCGAGCCGCCCGCCGACCGCGCTACATCCCAGGGATTGCTGGTCTTGCCGCTCAAAGAATTGTCGGTCTCGTACGCCATTAAATATTCCGGCGTATTGGTGTTTCCCAAAATAATCGCGCCCGCAGCACGCAGCCGTGCAACCAGCGGCGCATCCTCCCGCGCCACATAGTCCTTCCGCAGCCACGATCCCGCCGGTGCCGGCCATCCCGCGGCGTCGATGCAACTTTTGATCGTCAGCGGTACGCCGTGCAGTGGCCCGGCTGCCTCTCCGCGTAGCACCGCTGCTTCCGCGGTTCTTGCTTGTTTGCGTGCGCCGTCCGCATCGAAGTGCACAAACGCATTCAGCTTCAGCTGCAGAGCCGCAGCTCGTTCGAGGTGCGCATCCACAACTTCGACTGGTGAAAATTTCTTTGCGCGGATTCCGGCGGCGATTTCCGCAATCGTTCCAAAAATTATCTTGTTCATGGTCAGGCGTTCGAGCGTATGTGTCCGGCCTCGTGGGGTCAAGCGGGATGGAAAGGTCGATAGCCGACCGTTGCAAGTCGAAGGTTGGGAAGTGAAGAGCGGAAAAGGATAACGCAGCGACGTCCCGAGCGGATGGGGGCAGGCGCCGTTCGCGGAGACGCGGAGCGGAGATGAATCGTGACAGTTGATCGGCGGTGATGACTTGTGGCGTGAGAGCGTCGAGATTTGGAAGAGGACAGCCAGGATTGGCTGTCCCACTGTGGTTGACCAACCATGTCCCCCCCCGCACCCTGGGTGTTTTTCGTAAGAGTGGCAGACACAGGGGTTATGGGTGACGCGGCTCGTAAGAGTGGCAGTAGCAGGACTTAAAGTGGCTGGATTTTCAGTCAGTTGCAGATCTGCTGTAAGAGTAGCAAGGAAAGGACTTAGAGAAGCAGCGGCGCGTGGTGAGTGGCAAGCGGCTCGAGTAAATGGGAGGAACTTGGCGGCTCGCGCCAGGTGGGTGCGTGCGCCGGGCACGGAGTACCCCGAGTGCAGGCTTAGGGGCGAGAGATGGGGACCAAAATAGCGGGAGGAGGAAGAGGAAGAAGTCGTCGAGCGAAACATACGAAATGGTAGCACCCAAGTACCTGAAGGTAAAGTATTTTACAGTGAATGGTCGAATTTCGAGGTTGAACGGTCGTTTGGAGAGGTCGATTGTCGAAGTCCGAAGCCCGGAAGCAAAACGCGGTAGGTGAGGAGGACGCTTGCGAGAGGCAGGCCCACCCTTGCAAAAGCCACGAGGATGGGCCACCCAGCATTTGCGCGCGGACATAGGGGGCGGCCAACCGCCGATCGTCGGAACGTTGGAACTATTAGGCGAAGGCAAGGCGGCCGCGCGGGCGGGGATGGGGCGGCCGAGTTCTTTGGCGGTTTCGATCCATTCCTGGATGATGATTTCTACGTTGGCGAGAGCTTCCTTGTAGGTCTTTCCATCGGCGGCGCAGCCGGGAAGTTCGGGGACTTCGGCGATAAACGCTTCGTCGGCCTGACTCCAATAGATGATGATTTCGTATCTAGGCATCAGCTTTTCCCGCCAAGCGGTAATTGATTATAACATTCCGGACCTGTTTCACATGGTATGGTTTGCACTTCCCGGAATGAGGCTGCAAGTTGAGGATTTCGGCGACGCCATGGCGGACAAATATGTGGTGGCTACCTTTGATGCGCTCCTGAAACCCAAGCCGCTTCAGAAGCTCCACCATGCCGGAAAAGGGGATATTTGCGTCAGCGCCGCCTCTTAGAATTTGGTCGAGAAGTTTGTTCGCGCGCGCCATGGTGGGATTGAGTGCTGAAGCGTGCCGCAAGGCTGGGGCGAGTGGCAAGCATTGGCGCGTGGGACAGGCTCAAACCAGCCGACGATGATGAGGCTGTGGTACCCGGCCTGATGAGGCGGGTGGCGCATTGGTTTAAGGCATCGCAATCCGGGAGGTGTCAACTGGTTTGAGATTGCGCCACCCGCTCGCCCGTTTCAAACAGCGGGAACAGCCTCGTCAATAATTTGCCGGTCTTTTCCGCTTATTTCGTAAATATCGAATATCAAATCGTCGAGAGCTGCGAGCGCCTCATTCACAGCTCTTTGATGGATCGGGTCCGGATTGTCATAATTCTTGCGGCAAAGGGCGGTCAGGGTTTCTACTAATCTGATTATTTCGTCGTGTGCCCTACGGTCTCGCGCAACCGCGCCGTCTAATACTCTGATTGGAAGGGTTCCGAGGACGGCTGGTTTGACCTGCGCTAGCACCCGATTCTCTTCGGTCGCCACGAGCCGATAGAGAAATTTCATTAGTCGCGAATTGAGAATCGCCAAGACGTAGTTTGGCTCGATGTCGTCCTTTAGCCCGAACACGTAAGCTCCGTCGGTAGTGAAAATTTGTTCATCATCTCGTGCGATGATCGGCTCGTCCTCCGTGATCACACCAATGAGTTTAGGCTTCTTCAAGAAAATCTTGGGGTCCCTCGCCCTGTGTAGGACGTATAGAGAGTGTTTCCCTTCCTTGACCTCCCTGCACGTGATGTCGTTTTTGTGAGACTCGATGAAGCGGCGGATATTCTTAAAACGTTTTGGATCGTCGTTCCGGGTCACGTAAATCACCAGACGATTTTGATAGTTGACGCAAAACCTCTTGATGTCGCCTCCGAGCAACACTCTCCTGAGCCAGGCCTTTTCAAGTTTCATTCGTTTTGCGTCGGCCGCGCTAACAATGAAAGCATCCTTTAAGTCAGGGCTTACACCCCTCTGAATCCCATCAGTATCGACGAGGCCAACAAGCTCTTTGCAGTCGAGCCTATTCTTGACCTTAAACCAAACACTGTAATCGGCTACTTGCCGTACGGGGATTATCTTTCCTGGGAGAAGTTTGATGGCGCCCTGGTTTATCTGAGACTCGAACCTCGTGATGTTTGTCTCCTGCAGAGATGTTGTTTTCTCTTCCGGCTTCAGTCCAGACAGGTCATACACGCGGACGGGGGCCTCTCCCCTGCCCCCCTGATAAACAGTAAAAATGCAAGAAGGGCGGGTGACATGCGCGAAAACCTGGTCACCCAGATTCGCGACTTTCGAAAGGCTAAATCGGTTCAACAGAAGGTCCCTCAGCTTCTCGTTATCCACCTGATAAAGAAGCACGTCTGGGACAATCATCCCAATCCAACCGTTCGGAGCAGCCAATTCCGTGGCTTTCGATACGAAGAACATGAACGAATCTGTCATACGCACGATCACAGGGCTATAGGTCTTCTGTAAGTACGCGAGGTCGAGGTCCTGAAAATCATACCCCCAGGGCGGATTGCCGATGATGACGTCAAATCCGTTTCTTGCAAGGATGTCTCCGACGCCTTCTTCTCTTGAGCGCCAATCGAAGGGCTTAACCCTGTCGCGCTCCTCGCTTGTCAGGGGTTCTTCGTCTTCTACATCAGGTCCGATGAGGGAGTTCCCAACCCTGATGTTGTACTTCAATTCCGGAAGTTTCTCGTGCTTTGGGCCCAGCAATTCTCCTTCACCTTCGAGCGCTTTTAGGTAGAGGCTCATCATTGTCACTTCCACGGCTTGTGGGTCAATGTCAACGCCGTACAAATTGTGGCGCATGATTTGCGTCTTGCTGTGAAATGAGAGTCGAAGGTTTCCGTCCGCATCTTTGGCAGTCTGCGGGAAAAAAGGGTGGACTACGGCTTCCTTCGGATGTTCGCGGTAGTAGTTAAGATGCCACTCGATGAGAAACTGAAAAGCGCCCAGGAGGAACGAGCCAGAACCACACGCTGGGTCAAGTACGCGGAGCTGCTCAACTTCCTTCGGCGTTTTGTTTTTTAGAAACTCGCCTAGTGTGTTTCTCACAATGTAGTCGACTACGTACTGAGGGGTGTAATAGACACCCCCCGCCTTGCGCACTTCTGGTTTCGGTACAAGACGGACCTGCTTGGCGGTAACGTTGAGTGTATAGCCAAGGTAGCGTTCGTAAATCGATCCGAGGAGTTCAACTCCGATAACGTCGAAACGATAAGGACTCTTCGGAGGATAAAGGCGGCGGACGATTCGGGCTAGTAGGCCGGACTCAACTTTCAACTGCTCACATGGATGGGGTTTGAAAATCTCACCGTTGAAGTCGTTGTTGATCTCCTGGAAGAGCCCAACGAGGTCTTCCATTATTGGTCTCTTGCCGCCGCGCTCTTCCCAGAGCTCGACAATGTCCTGGAGTTGCCTGGGCTCGATTACTCTGCGGTCTTCGGCGATGCGAATAAAGATGATTCGATCCAGCAGCCGCTGCACGACGTCGTTGAGGGCCTTGGTATCGATCTCCGGGTTGCCGCGATGAATGCTGCTCGCAAGTTCTTGGCGCCACTCGGTTAGCTCGTCGAGAAATTTCTTGTCGACGGGTATCCGATAGCGAATTGATTTTCGGTCTCTCTTCAAAAACTGATCGAGCGACCCCGCCCCAACTCGCTCCCGCGAAAGTTCCCATAGGAGGTCTATTTTCCCAAGGTATTCAGTGTGCTGAAGATGGAAGGCTTCTCCGTTGAGAGGATTTCTTTCATCGGGCTCGAGCGAGGCGTCAAAGAACCGGATCTCCTCAAAGTGAGTGAGGCCTGCGAAGAGGACATCTCTGCTGTTCCATGCGTAGGCTTTGGTTTGGAGTACGGCGGCAGCGGTTCCCAACGAGACGGATGGAGCCTTGGCTTCGACGAAAAACTTCGTTTCGCCGTTTATGCGAAATGTATAGTCAGGTCTGCCAGCCGTCTCTCCCTTCTCTTCCCAGACGTCGCAGAGGTGAAAGGGTACTGCAGCCTCATTTTCAACGTCCCATCCAAGCGCCTTGAAGAGTGGTGTTATGAAGTGGCTTCGGGCTTGAGCTTCTCCATAGCCTGGGGACAGGTAGGTTTCTCTGTCAGCGTCAAATTTCCTAACGAGGTTCTCTAGGGCCCTTGCAAAGGATTCCTTGGTCGCGACAAGCATTCTCCAGTCATTATATTGTTCTTACTCAATTGTACAAGCACATGTGCTCAGCCGCGTGCCACATCTCTACGGTTTTCAGGGTGCGGGTCTTGACTCCTCTTCCCTCGGAACCTACGGGGCTTAGCCGCGCCTCACACAAGCACCATTTTCGCGCACCAAATTCTCGTGCATCCCCATTCCTCTTATTAACTTACGCCCCATGCGCATGGCGGGCGGCCAAACTCCCGGCATCTCCATCTCCGCGTCGTTTTAGCCGTGGTACTCTGCCATACACAAAAGTGGAATGCGCGGCTCACTCAACTCCTTCACGACGCAGCAGCGCAACAACATTTCCATTGAGCCTCGCCAAATATAGAGTCGTGCGAGTCGATGAGAAAAGCGGCAGCAGAGCTGCCGCACTCCAAATCGCTACTTCGAAATATCATGCGGGACTCGTTAGAACCGTGAACGACGCGAAGAATCTCAACTCGCTGCGGGCTGGGACGATAAAGCACCAGCATTTTTTCAAAGTCTGACACGCGGAAAACCCGCAAGGACGCAAGCAGGGGATTTTTGAGCCTGGCGTGCCAACCTATTTGAGGCTGCCTGGCTAGCATGCTAAACGTCTCGTGCGCGGCGAGTAGAAATCGATGCCCGAGTTCCGGGCCTGCTTCGGTTGCAAAGTAATAAGCTTGTTTGCCGAGATCCTGGTCCGCCTTCGGGCGGACGACATACACTGCGCTCACCGGGTCTCGGTCTTCTTCAGACGTTCATCGAGCTGGCGATGCTTCTCGTGCCAGTAAGAGGGCCCCGCCTCGAACGGAGCACCAGACTCAATCCCCTCAAGTGCGAGCGCTTCCAATTCTTCCATCCCCTGTTGGTCAGCTTGAACGAGCCGCTCCAGATAGGCTTCGATGCTTAGCCCCTGAGCCTCCGCTCGGGCACGGATCTTGGTTTCGAGTTCAGGATGCAATGGAATGCTTATCGTCGCACCATCTTCCTTACGCTCACACTGATTCTACGACCGGCCCTTCCTCCTATCCTACTAGAAAGTCGAGCTGACGCCCCGGCTGCCCCATCACGCCGAGTTCGCGTTCGGAGAATCCGGTCTTTAGGTGGTACCTGCAACCTTTAACTTTCGACTTTAGACTTCTTTCAAACCAGCTCGATCATCACCCGCCGCCCGACCATCGCCGCGGCCCGTTGGAGGCTTGAAAGCGTGATGTCGCTTTTGGGATTCAAGAGCCGGTCCACTTGGGTGCGGCTGGTCTTGAGCAGAGTGGCCATCTTATTTTTGGAAAGTTTCTTTTTCTTCATGGCTTCTTCGAGCTGCCACGCGACGACCTCCTTGACCGCCTGTGCTTGCGCCTCTTCAAAGATGCCCTCTTTCTTCAGGAAATCGTCAATCCTCGAACCCATATGCTTCTTGCCCGTCTTACGCTTCTTGCTCATCGTTCCAACTCCTTCTGTCGCTTGCGCGCCAAGGCCAAATCATCATCCGGCGTCGTGCGCGTTTTCTTGATAAACCCGTGCAATGCGACGAGGTGCTCGTCGTAATGGCAGAGCAGCACACGCGCCGTCCGACGCGTCGGAAGGTCCGTCCGGATCTCCCACAAGCCGCCTCCCAATGGGCGGCAAAGCGGCATCCCAACCGGCCACCGCCACTGCGCACGCAACAGGTCTTTCCCTATGGCATGCCGCTCGGCTTCCGGCAATCCCTTCAGCCATTCCCGCACGGGCTCATTGCCAGGCCGCAGGCGATAAAAAATCAGCGGGATTTTTCGCGGCGGCTGGTCTTCGGACATCTTGCACCTTATAAAGTACTAGTGTACCTCAGAAAGTACAACCAGGCAAGACATTGTGGACGGTATAACAGGTGCCGGGCGCCGCGTCCCCGCGGTTTTCAGGGTGCGGAAACCCGCGCACTTCAGCCGCATACTCCTGGCATGCTGTGTTTTGCATAGGTATAATTCACGCGCTGCAACAACCGATCGGAGGAATCCTTCATGACCATTTCGCGTCGCCGCACACTCCCACTTTGCCTGCTCGTCGCCTCCGCCGCGTTGTGGTTTTCTCCCTCGGCCTTCGCGCAATCCGCCACCACGCTTCCGAGCGAAATGCCGGCGCAGCTGAAGCCAGTCACTGACACGTTCGACTACACGCGGCGCGAAGTGATGATCCCGATGCGCGACGGCGTGAAGCTTCACACCGTGATTCTCATACCCAAAGGTGCAAAGAACGCGCCGATTCTGCTTACGCGCACGCCTTACAACGCCAGCGATCTCACTTCGCACGCCAACAGCTCGCATCTTGGGCCGATTCTCGAAGGATACGACAACGCCACCGACGTGATCGTGGAGGACGGCTACATTCGCGTGGTGCAGGACGTGCGCGGGAAGTATGGGTCCGAAGGCGACTACGTGATGAACCGGCCGCTGCGCGGGCCGCTCAATCCCACGAACGTGGATCACGCGACCGACACGTACGATACGATCGACTGGCTGGTGAAAAATGTGCACGAATCCAACGGGAAGGTGGGCATCCTGGGGATTTCTTACGACGGCTTCACGCCGTTGATGGCGCTCGTCCATCCGCATCCCGCGCTGAAAGTTTCCGTCCCGATGAATCCCATGGTGGACGGGTGGATGGGCGACGACTGGTTTCACAACGGCGCGTTTCGCGAACAAAACATGCCGTACATTTACGAGCAGGACGGCACGCGCGACAACAGCGCGAAATGGTGGAGCGATCATTTCGACGATTACGACGTCTACATGCAGGCTGGTTCGGCAGGCGAACTCGGCCGCCGCCATGGCCTCGAACAAATGGGCTTCTGGCGAAAAATTCTGGAGCATCCGAGCTACGACGCCTTCTGGCGCGAACAAGCCATGGACAAAATTCTTGCCGCGCAACCGCTGAAAGTTCCCGTCATGCTCGTGGACAGCCTGTGGGATCAGGAAGACATTTACGGCGCGATAGCCGTGTACAAAGCCCTCAAGCCGAAAGACACCAACAACGATAAAGTTTTTTTGGTGATGGGTCCGTGGCATCACGGGCAGGAAATTGCAGACGCTAGTTCGCTGGGCGCGCTGAAATTTGGGAGCGACACGGGCCTGTATTTCCGCCAGCAGATCCTGCGTCCCTTCCTGGCGCAATATCTGAAGGACGGCGCGGGCAAAGCGGACATCGCGCCGGTCTCCGCATTTGAGACTGGCACGAACGTTTGGCGGCGGCTTCCCGCTTGGCCCGCTGGTTGTGCGAGCGGCTGCGCTCCCAAACCGACGCCGCTCTATCTCTCTGCGGGATTAAGACTGAGCATGAACGCTCCTGCTTCCTCCGATGCGCCGTTCGACGAGTACATTTCCGATCCCGCGAAGCCGGTCCCCTTTCGCGCGCGCCCCAGCCAACCTGTCGGCTACACCACCGAACTCACTTGGTCGCAGTGGCTGGTCGACGATCAGCGCGAAGCCTCCGGCCGGCCCGACGTGCTCGTCTTCACTTCCGACGTGCTCACCGGTCCGCTCAAAATCAGCGGCCAGCCCGTTGCCAACATTATTGCCTCAACGAGCGGCACCGATTCCGACTGGGTCGTGAAACTGATTGACGTCTATCCCGACGAAGTCGCAAGCCAGGAGAACATGGGAGGCTATCAATTGATGATCTCCGCCGATATTTTCCGCGGCCGCTACCGCGAAAGCCTGGAAACGCCGAAGCCCATCGCGTCCGGCAAGCCGCTCCTTTATCGCTTCCATCTGCCCAACGCTAACCACGTCTTCCTCCCCGGCCACCGCATCATGGTGCAAATCCAATCCAGCTGGTTCCCGCTGTACGACCGCAACCCGCAAACTTTTGTGCCCAACATTTTTTGGGCCAAGCCCGCCGACTATCGCAAGGCCACGCAGCGGATCTACCACTCCGCAGCGGAGTCCAGCTTCATTGAACTTCCGGTGGTCTCCGCACCCTGAGAAGATGGTTTGCCGCGGGAGAGGGAGGCGCGGCTCACTCGTACCGCAACGCGATTACCGGATCCACGCGCGTCGCGCGCCACGCGGGAATCCAGCAGGCCACCGCCGCCACGGCCAGCAGCGCGCCGGTCACAAAAATAAATGTCTCCGGGTCCGTTGCCTTCACTCCAAACAGCAACCCGCTCAACATGCGCGTCAGCACAAAGGAGGCGGCAAGTCCAAGCGCGACTCCGATGACCGCCAGGCGTAATCCCTGGCCGAGGATCATGCGCAAAACGTTCCCTGCGCCCGCGCCCAACGCGATGCGCACGCCCATCTCGCGCGTTCGCTGGCTGACTGCGTAAGCCATCACGCCGTAGATTCCCACCGCGACCAAAAGTACCGCGAGTCCCGCGAATCCCGCCAGCGCGCCCGCGTTGAATCGTTGCGAAGCCACCTCCGCCGAAAGCATGTCATCCATCGTCTGCACGCCGAAAAGAGGCAGGTTTTTATCAAGGTGGCTGACTTGCTTGCGCACCGCCGAGACCAAGCTCAGCGGTTCCACGGACGTGCGCAGCACAAGCGTCATGGTGAAAAGCGGCCACTGCAACGCCGAAGCCGTCACTTCCGGCATGATGTCGCCCGCAAGTCCGCGCTGTTTTGTGTCGCCAATCACTCCCACAATCGACCATAACTTCGGGCCGCCGGATCTGGGGACCAATCCCGCCGTGAATCTCTTGCCAAGGGGATCATCGTTTGGAAAGTAGCGATGCACGAAAGCCTGGTTTACTACCACTGAATTTGGCGCATTCGCGCCGTCGCGCGCGTCCAGTAAGCGGCCCTCGATCAGCGGAATTCGAAGCGCCGCGAAATATCCCGGGGTTACGGAGTTGACGCGCGCCGTCGGAACATTCGCAGAGCTGAAGTCAGTCGGCGGCTGGCCTTCGATTTGTACCGTTGACATCATTACGTTCCCGCGCAAGGGAATCGAAGCCGTTGCTCCAGCGGAAGCGACTCCAGGAAGCGCTTGCAGGCGCTCGACAAGCTGCTGGAAAAAGTTCCGTTGCAGGTCCACGGATTGATACAGATCCAGCGGCAGGGCCACACGCGCGGTCAGAACACCGTGCGGATCGAAACCCGGCTGGATTGCAGTCAATTGATGGAAGCTCTTCACCAACAGCCCGGCGCCGATGAACAGCACAAACGAGAGCGCAATTTCGGCCACCATCAGTGCCCGCTGTGCGCGCCGCGTGCCCGCGCCGGACCCGCTCTGGGCACTGCCTTCCTTCAATGTGTTGTTCAGCGATACTCGAAACGCCGCCAGCACGGGCGCCAATCCGAACAAAATTCCCGTCAGCAGCGAGACGCCCAAGGTGAAGAGCAGCACGCGGGTGTCAAGACCAGCGCTGTGCAAATGGGGAATGTTGCCGGGGGCGAAGCGATGAATCAAACGAAGCACCCACGCGGCCAGCAGAAGCCCGGCGACGCCGCCGACCAGTGCGACCGCGGAACTTTCGGTCAGGAGCAATCTCGCCAGCCGCCAGCGCCCCGCGCCAAGCGCGCCGCGAATGGCCACTTCTTTTTCCCTGGCTGCGGCGCGAGCGAGCTGCAAATTGGCCACATTCGCGCACGCAATCAGCAGCACGAATCCGACGACCCCGAGCAGCACGAGCAGCGCGGGGCGCACGTTTCCAATCTCGTGATCGTGCAACAAGAAAACTTGCGCCTGTGCATCACCCAGTCCTCTGAGATGGACGGGAAGGTTTCCCAGCACACGCTTGTTGATTGCATTAAGTTCAGTCAAAGCGCCCGACAAAGTCGCGCCCGGCCGCAGCCGCGCCACAACGCTGAGCGGCTGAATCATCACCATGACCCTACCGTTAGAGGATTGAATGCTGCTGTCCGCGAGCTGAAACGGAACCAGCAAGTCCGCCGGACTGTTGTCGAGAAATTCGAAATCGCGCGGTAGAACTCCGATCACGGTGTAGGGCGCGTCGTCCAGCGCAATCACCTGACCAATCACGTTCGGAGCGGCGCCGAAATTCGCCCTCCAAATTGCATCACTCAAGATCACCGTCTTAGGCCCCGCTGGACGGTCTTCCTCCGGCGAAAAGTTCCGGCCCAGTTGCGGCCGCACGCCAAGAACATTCAGAAAACTTTCCGTAACTTGTGCGCCTCGAAGGCGTTCAGGAGTTCCCGCGCCTGTAAGCGTGTATTCAGCCGAAGCCGAGTACGCCGCGATACTTTCGAATACGTGATTTTGCGTACGCCATCCGGCGTATTCATCCGCAAAAACGAGATTTTGACCCTGACCTGCAACAAAATTCGTTGCCCACACCAGCCTGTCCGCGTCGTGGTAAGGTAGGGCGCGGAAGAGCACCGCGTCGACTACGGAGAAAATGGCCGTATTCGCTCCAATCCCCAGCGCTAGCGTGAGGATGGTGACCACCGTGAATCCCGGCGTGCGCAGCATGTTTCGAACACCATAGCGAACGTCTTGTATCATCTCTTCGAACCAGCGCCAGCCCCACGCGTCGCGAGTCACTTCCTCGGCCAAGCCGACGTTACCAAATTCCTTGCGAGCGGCGTGGTGGGCTTCCCTGGGTGTCTTGCCGGATTCCATGGCCTCGCGCTCCGCGAGCGTCAAGTGAGCTTGTATTTCTTCCGTCAACTCTTTGTTACGTTGCCCTCGCGGCCAAAGCGTGAATTTCATGATTCGCTCTCCTTCTTCGCAGGATTCATAATCCCGGCAATCGCCGCGGTGATGCGCTGCCAGCGCGAGCGCTCGGAAACCAATTGTTTCCTGCCGCTTTTCGTCAAGCGATAGACGCGCAGCCGCGGACCAACTTCCGAATCCTTCCATTCCGCGGCAATCCAACCCTTGCGTTCCAAGCGGTGCAGGGCGGGATAAAGCGAGCCGGTATCCACCTTCAGAATTTCGCCCGAGTTGGTTCGAATGGCCTTGCTGAGCCCATAGCCGTGCCGCGGCCCCCACTGCAAGGTCTGCAGAATGAGCATATCCAAAGTCCCTTGCAGGATTTCCGTGCGGTTTTGATAGCGCTCTTTCGGAGAAGTCATAAATGTAAGTAGACAAACTCCCTAGCATGAGGTAGGACGTCTACATAGCATAAAAGGTGAGCAACTAAAAGTCTGTTTTGAGTTCAGGCATGTCGCCGCCTTCGGTCTCGCCGGTATCTCCGACCCCCATCCGGATGCACAAGTTAAGAGGCATCCAGGTGCTTCCGCCGCCCACCACAAAATGGTTGACGCTAAGCAGTGCTACACACAGAATCTGTACTGCTCCAAGGCGCGGCCGTTCAGTCTGTTAGTGCTTCGCCCGGACAGGACAAGCATCCGCATGCATACCGCCCTTCGGCGTTCCATTCTTTTCGTCGCGGTAACCCTACCGCTGTTGCTTTTCACCGCTGCATTTCTTCATTCTCGCGCCGCCCAGTCCACTTCCTCCCAGAAACCGGCGCCTCAGTTGGAAGTTGGCGAGGCGTATCGCCTCAACACTCTTGGCGTCGCCTACATGAATCAGCAGCGGCCCGCCGATGCGCAAAAGTATTTCGAACGGTCACTGGCCGCCGATCCGCAATTCGAAGTCGCGCGATTAAATCTCGGCATCTCGTTTCTTGCGCAGCAAAAACTCGAACCAGCGCGCACAGCTCTCGCCGCGGCCGCGGAAAAACTGCCCCAAGATCCATTCGCGTGGTACAACCTCGGCCTTACCTACAAGGATATTGGGGACGCGGAAAAAGCCGTCGATGCTTTCACGCACGTCACGCAGCTCGCCAACGAGGCCGATCCCTGGTATTTCGTCGGCTATCTTGATTCCCAGCTTCAGCGTTACGACCAAGCCATTGCCGCCTTTCAGAAAGCTCTCGCTCTGTTTCCGTATCACGCGTCCGCAGAATTTGGCCTCGCACGCGCCTACCAGCGCAGCGGCAACGCGGCCGCGGCGCGCGAGCATCTCGCCAAATTCCAAAAAATAACTTCCGGGCATCTTGGCTCGCCCTTCGGGGCCGCATACGGCGATCAAGGCCGGTTCTCTCTCGCCGAACTGCCGCGCAGCTCCGCGCAGAGCGCTCCGCCGGCCATTCCCCTTCATTTCACTCAACAGTACATTTCATCTCTCGTCGCCCAACCTGTCGGTGTCGCGCTGGGAATGCCAAGATCCCCTGCTCCCGTCGGCCCGAGCTACGGCGCATGCTTCTTCGATTACGACGGCGACGGGAAACCCGATCTCTTCCTCGTCAACGCCCGAGCCGGGGCAAACGGCTTAGTCATCCATAATGTCGGTGAAAACAAATCAGACGTATTCCTTGACGGTGCGGAAGAGACAACAAGTCATCTCCTACACAGTCTCGGCAACGGCAAATTCGCTGACGTCACGAGAGCTGCGGGTCTCGAGAGCGCCGCAGCCGGTTTCGGCTGTGCCGCGGGTGATTTCGACAACGACGGCCACACCGATTTAGCCGTGTGCTTCACCGATGGCGTCCGCCTCTTTCATAACAACGGCGCAGGAAAATTCGAAGATGTCACCGAAAAAGTCGGCATCCGCCGGGAACCCGGTTGCGTCGGCCTCACCTTCGTCGACTACGACCACGACGGCGATCTCGATCTGTACGTGACGATGCAGCCCACAGCGGCCGCCACTCCCGAAACGAAATCGCACAACGTTCTTTGGCGCAACAACGGCAACAGCACTTTCACGGACGTTTCCGCGGAAACCGCTCTCGGCTTCGATGCTACCGGCGCTGGAGTCGTGACGACCGATTTCAACAACGATCGCGCGATTGATTTTGTCATTGCGGGCGGGAGCGATGGCGCTTCGATCTATCTCAATCCGCGCGAAGGAAAATTCACGCCGCTCGACGCTATCGACTTCAAAAAAGAAAATCTTCCGCCCGCCGTTGGCGTGGTCGCGTTCGACTTCAACAAAGACGGTTGGATGGATCTGGCCTTTACTCACGCCGGCGCGCCCGGAATCAGTCTTTGGCGCAACGTCGATGGCAAGCATCTGGAACGGGTACCTCTTCCTGATTTCGGCTGGCAACAAGGCTGGGGAATTTCCGCTATCGATTACGACAACGATGGCTGGCTCGATCTCGTGGCCGCCGGCGAGACCAGCCAAGGAGGTGAACTCCGCTTGCTGCGCAATCTTGGCGCGAAGGGCTGGACTGATGCCACTAAAGAAGTTCGCCTCGACACAGTGAAGCTTTCGCAGCCGCGTGCCATCGCCGTCGCTGATTTTGCCGGCAACGGCGACGCTGACCTCGTCGTTACTCAGCTCGGCGGCCCCCCAATCGTTCTTCGGAACGAAGGCGGGAATCAGCACAATTGGATGAGCATCGACCTAAAGCCTCTTGCTGATAACAAGAGCGCCATCGGGACGAAAGTGGAACTTTACGCCGGTGCGCTTTATCAAAAATGGGAAGTGCAGGGCGCCTCCGGCTATCTGGGACAAAACGCGCCGACGATTCTTGCCGGCCTGGCGGATGAAAAAAACGCCGAAGTCGTTCGTCTTCTCTGGCCAACCGGCGTTCCGCAAGACGAAATAAACCTGACCGCCGATAAAATGCAATCCATCGCCGAGATCGACCGCCGCGGCAGTTCCTGTCCCGTCTTATTTTCCTGGAACGGCAAAGAATACGAATTTATTGCGGACATGCTCGGTCCCGGTGTCGTCGGCCATTGGGTTGGCGCAGGCGAGCACAATGTCGCGGAACGCGATGTTCCCGATC
>Ga0209166_10000821_pt1 | contig 29529 bp, 25 predicted proteins | sample Coa_R1_3_FD_187151 | JGI IMG/M metagenome (GOLD analysis project Ga0209166, IMG submission 187151) | Surface soil microbial communities from Centralia Pennsylvania, which are recovering from an underground coalmine fire - Coalmine... | ecosystem: Environmental > Terrestrial > Soil >...
AGTGGGCCGCCGACGATCAAGCTACTGCGGGAGACTCCCGCCGCGCCGTTTCTCTCGCCGCCGCGCTTGTTCAAGTTGCGCGGATGGGTTCGGGTCCTCGCTTGCCTTTTCTTTCCACGTCGCTTCTAGACTGCGACCGCGATCTCTCCCTCCGCGTCCATCGTTTGCTCCGAGCCGCCCCGATCGCGCCAGCCCCCCCGTCGAATACGCGCTCCTTGCCGCGCGCCGCCAGTTTCTTGTTTGTGGGCTGTCTAGCCGCTGTGCTTCTCGCTCCTCCTACTCTCTCTCTCGTTCACGAACTTCTCGAACTCCTTCTTCATTAATTCCCTCTCGAGCCCAGGCAGCTCCAGCCAGCATTTCTCACGAGCGCCCAACTCTCCCATACCTCCCATACGATGTAGGGGCACGATACATCGTGCCCTCTTTCTCTTCCCGCTGCGGCCTACGACCTGTGGTAGTAGTCTCTCCCTCTCCAGTAGCCTATCGCTGCCCATGAGATGTCCTCTCCTATCGAGCAGCGCCTTTGCTTCGTGGAATTTCACGTCCTTATCCTTCCTGCTTTTATTGCTTGTGCTGTCGCCGTTCGAATTGCCCGCGCAGAACTCGCGCGGAACACTTCGCGGCACCATCCAGGACATTAGTGGAGGCAGAATCCCCTCCGCGAAACTTGTTGTGCGAACACCCGAGTCGGCTCTCCAGCGCGAAGCCACCAGTGATGAGCGCGGAGAGTTCCGCATCGACGATCTCGCACCTGGCAGATATCAAGTCGTCGTAACTGCCGACGGATTTGCCCGGGCCACTTCAGACGTAAAAGTCAACATCAGTTCCGTGCAGGAAATTACTGTTGTCTTGAAACCGCAAACGATGCAACAGACCGTGAGCGTACAAAGCCAGGCCTCGTCCATCACTACACAGTCGATCGACTCCGCCAGCGCCGTGCATCAGGCCGTTATCACCGCGCACGATCTGGACACCATTCCCCTTGCCGCCCGCAGCTTCGCAAATATCGCTTACCTGGCTCCCGGAACCGCGCCCCTCGAGCCTTCCGATCCCACCAAGGCCCGCATCACCGCTGTCTCCACAGGCGGCAGTTCAGGATTGAACAACGAAGTCTCGGTCGATGGCGCGGATAATTCGGACGACTGGATCGGCGGATTCCTCCAGAATTTCTCTCCCGAATCGATTCAGGAATTCGCCGTTCGAACCGCACAGGAAGACGCGGACACTGGCCGCACCACCGCCGCTTCCTTCGTGATCTCCACGAAGCGCGGCACCAATGAGTGGCACGGAGACGAAGCGTTCTACGAACGAGACGCTTCTCTCAATGCACGTTTTCCCATCGACAATCCCGCCCCCAATCCGAAGCAGCCCTTTTCGCGCCAGAATTATGTGGGAACGCTGGGCGGGCCCATCGTCAAAGACAAAGTTTGGTTATTTTCGTCGTTCGAATACGTGCATGAAAATGCCAGTATCGCCTATAGTCCAAAGAGCCAGAGCGAATTTACGGCCCTCGCGCAACTCGCTTTGGATGGATTGCTCTCCAGCAACGGCACTAGCGTCAGTTCGATTTCTGTTCCTTCCAGCGTTCCGGTTCCCTTTCGCGATTATCTGGGGCTGATCCGCTTCGACTGGGCGCAATCTGCGAACTCGCAATGGTTTTTGCGCGCCGCATTCGATAGCTTTACGACTCGCAATGCCCTGGTGCAGCAAGCGACGCTGCCTTCCACCGGTGCAACCACGCACAACAACTATTTGAATCTAGCCATCAGCAATCAGTACACCTTCGGCCCGTCGTGGGTGGCTTCGTTTGTTTTTGGCGCAAGTGGATTGCATTTGACCCAAGCCCGCAATTCGAATCTGGGATTTGCCCTGGCGTTCCCGTTTAGTTCCACGGCCAGTACCATCTCGGGCCTCGAAACTTTCGGAGACAATCAATTCCTCACTGCCATCACTGCCTTTCCCGTGCTTCGAAATCAGGAGAAGTACCAGCTTCGCTACGATGTTAGCCACGAATCCGGACGTCATGCTCCGCGATTTGGCGTCAACTTTATTCACGAGCCCGTGATGAGCGGCGCCCTCACCGCCACCGCCGAAACCCTGCTCTCTTATTCGAACGACCCAATTTTTTACGCGGCGAATCCCTCGCAATTTTATTTTAGCCTCACTTGCGCTCCTCCCGTTCCCGCAGGCGTCGATTGCGAAGCCGCGCCCGCCGGCGACGGCAGCTTCTCCCAAAATGTTCAGCGCCTCGGTCTCTACGCTGAAGATTCTTGGCATGCTTCGCAGCGCCTGACAATAAATTACGGGCTTCGTTACGACACGACCTTCGGCCTTTTCATCGCTTCCGGCCACGACCAGAGCAGGAACTCAGCCCTTGCCAGTAACGGCATCGTTTCCGGAATCCCTCACGACTATCGCACAGCATTTGCTCCGCGGCTTGGGCTGGCTTATGGCATCGGCAACTCCGGAAACACCGTTCTTCGCGGCGGCGTTGGACTCTATTTCAACGATCTCGCGCAGAATGGTTGGGTGGAAGCATTCAACGCGGTGAACAATTTTAATATTCAGAACGCCTCCGGGCCGCCATCTTTGATCGATCCGAACTACCACACGCCTTATGCGTTGCACGCGACCGCGGGCATTCAACACGCATTCAGCGCCAACTGGATTTTGAGCGCGGACTGGACTCTCGAAACCGGCATGCACGGCTACCGTCGTTACGACTATTCGAATGTATCCGTATTTCGAAGCGACAATCGGTCCAGCTACAACGCGCTGGCGCTGCATTTGCAGGGAAACGTCGCCAAGCGGCTGAGTCTGGTCGCCAATTACACGCTGGCATCCGCAAGAACGTGGGGTTGCGAAGTCGGCGAGCTGTTCGATTACGTCAACGGCGTTTGCGATCCGTTGAATGCTTTTGCGCCGGGAGATTATGGTCCGTCCGGAGAGGACGTGCGGCATCGCGCGGTTCTCGCCGGAACCATTCACGTACCCGGAGGATTTGATATCACGTTTTTGACGCAGGCCGAAAGCGCCCGGCCGATCACGCTCGTCACTCCCGTCGGCAACCGCGCCGTTGTGAACGGCGTGAAGACCAGCCTCGATGAATTCCGCGGCACTCCTTATCTGCAGACGGATTTACGCGTCTCACGGCCGTTCAAGATCCAGGAACGCTGGTTCGTGGCGCCGTTCGTCGAGTTCTTCAATTTGTTCAACCGCAACAATCCTGGGAACAACTTCATTCCGGACATTTCCGTGCTGCCGGTTCCCGTGAATGATTTGAGCAACGTGACCGGCCTGTGTCTGAATCCGGCGTGCACGCAAACTGTGCCGGTGACCAGCGGCAAGCAACTGCTCGTTCCCGCCGGGGCGCTCGGCGATTTTTTTGGGCCGGGCACGACCGTCGGAATTCCATTCGCCGCCCAAGCCGGCGTGCGACTCACGTTCTAGCAGTCACAAACAACAGCAGATCCCACGAACAAAATCACATCGAAGCGCGGTGGCGAAGGCCGTGGATGCGCATTTCGATCAAGTCATCGATGGACGGATTCTTGTAGCCGCGGTCGCGGACTTCCTTCACGAAATCGGCATCGACGCCATGGATGCGCATGGAAACCAAATCATCCGGGGAAATCTTCGGATAGCCCGCTTCTTTCATGCTTTTTACAAATTCAGGACTTACACCGTGGATGCGGAAGGCGACGAGGTCGTCCGAGGAAATATCTTTTTCCACGAGCTGCTGGATTTGTTCGGTGAACTCCGGAGTGACTCCATGAATGCGGAAGGCGACGAGTTGATCGACGCCGAGATGGCGGCCCATGAGCGACGTCATGGCCTTGACGAATTCCGGGCTGGCGCCGTGTATGCGCATGGCCACGAGGTCATCCGCGGAAACATCTTTCGAGACGGACTCGCGGACTTCGCGGACAAAATCGGGAGAGACGCCGTGAATGCGGAAGGCGACGAGCTCATCGACAGAAAATCTTTTGCCGAGGAGCGCGTTGATTTCCTTGGTGAACTCCGGGCTTACGCCATGGATGCGCATGGCGACCAGATCATCGGAAGACGGTTTCTCAGGAAGAAGCCCGAGCATGGCGCGGGTGAATTCCGGCGAGACACCGTGAATGCGAAACGCCATGAGGTCGTCGGTGCTGAGGTTGCGATAGCCCAGGTCGTTCATGTCCTTGACGAACTGGCGGGAAACGTCATGAATCGCGAAGGAGAAGAGCTGCTCCTGCGAAAGGTTCGCGTAGCCGAGCGCTTTCATGCCTTGTACGTAATCGGGGCTGGCGGCGAAACTGAGCTTGCCGCTGCCCTGGCCGTCGTGGAAGCGGCCGTCAAAACTCATGATTCCGGCGTCGCGGCGCAGCTCGAAATGGACGGGAGAATCTTTCGCGGTGGCGATGCTTGCGTCGAGGCCGGAGAAGTCGCTGATTTTTTGAGTGTTGCCCCAATTGCTGCGATGGCCCCAGCTGGAGCGCTCGACTTCGAGGTCGATGCATACGCAACTTGTATCCGAGACGAATTTGGCGTGCCAGTCGCCCTGGATGCTGTCGTCGGCGCGGCTTCGCAGGGGCCGCATGGTCAATACCGCCGTCATCAGCATCACCACTCCGAGCCCCATCATGAAATTCCGCATGGACATCACCTCCGCACCAGTGAAGACGCGCGAGCAGTAGATTTGTTCCATGGGGGATCGAAGGACGAAATTCGAAAATGGAAACGCGAAAATCTGAGGACGCGGGGTGTACACCCCCATGTGTGACGGAAAGTGTGCGCAATTGCATGAAGGGATTGGAGTTGCGGGCGATGCTGTGTGTCGGGTGCGTGCTCGGTGTGGAAAAAAGAGGAAGTGATTGGGCTGGAGTTGGGAGACCCCGCCCCCTTGATTTTTGTAAAGATGTGATTTGATGGAAGTTAGTTGGCAGGGGTCTGCAAAAGATGTGATTCTAAAGAACATAGTGGCTAGTGGCGAGTAACGGGTGGCTAGGGACGAGAGAAAAGCAGATCCCTCGCTTGGCTCGGGATGACGATGGAGTGGAAGAGGGGCCCGCGCAGAGACGCTGAGCGCGCAGCGGGAAGAAGAATCGGGCGGAGGGGCGGGTGATGGGGTGGTCGTCGAGCGAAACCCTTCGGATTTACTCAGGGCAAGCATGAGATATGGTAGCAGAGATAGTTACCAGTTGTCAATAGTTTTGTCGTTTACTCAGTAGGTCATTCGAACGGGGCGGCGCGGATTCGAACGAGAGTGGCGGAAGTCGAGGGGATTGCGGGAGTTGGCGGGATTGAGACGGTTTGGTGAGACTGTGGAAATGTGTGGAAAAGTGTGAAAAGAAAGTGGGTAGTGAGTAGTGGGTAGTGAGTAGGGGCCTCAGGGCAGGACTCGGGGCACTCGCCGCGCGTCGGTGGAAGCGAAGGGAAAGGAAAAAAGGAAACGAAAGACCCACCCTTGCAAAACCCAAACCCGCAAGGATCGACGCGGTTCGTGAAATGGGAGAGTCTGTACGGCAGACAGAGGATCGGGACATCTACATTTTTTGGGGACTTCATTTCAGCACTTTAAAAAGTCCATCTCGGAAATCTGCCCGGGAGATACTTGAACATCTGTCAGATTCGTTTCAGTCCATATTACGCGGATTCCGTGCGTCCAAGAGCCCGGAGATCCAAAAGCGATATGCTCCAGTTTTGGAATTTCTATATGCCAAGCTCATGGAAGGTGCAGCGGGGCAACAGTTGGCGCAGCTCAGACAACTAGGGCCTGGGTTGCGACGAAGCATTAGATCTGTTCCTGTGAGCGTAGGCCGCTCCGGCCGTAGAATTGTCGATCTTTAGCTTTCGGTTCTTGTGTGCAGCAGAAACAGAGATTTCTGTCCTTGAGTTCGCTCAAGCGAAGCAAAAATCGCGTTGTGTGCGGGGTGTGGCGAGTGGGCTAGGAGGTTTGGGGAATGGGCTTGTAAGCGGGCGAGAGTTCGACGTGGTCGAGGTGGGCTTCTTCTACGAGGGGGTTGACGATGCGTTCGATGATGGTTTGGACGACGAGGCTGGGGGCGGAGATTCGACGCGGATCAAGACGGCGAGAAGAGGGCAGAGAGATTTCTCTCTTCGCAAGCCGACACGTTTGCAGGAGCAAACGTGAAGGGAAAAAGCGTCGGCTTGCTCCGTTCGAAATGACGGTGGTGTGGGTGGCCGACGGATTCGCAGGAGTGAAATGGAAAGAAAAAGCATCGGCTTGCTCCGTTCGAAATGACGGTGGTGGGGTGGCCGATGTGTTCGCAGGAGTGAAGTGGAAAGAAAAGGCGTCGGCTTGCTCCGTTCGAAATGACGGTGGTGGGGGGTGTGGCCGCTCAGAGGGTCGTCAGGCTGAGGTCGGTCCATTGGGGGTTTAGGGATTCGATCAGGGCGATTTTTTTGGCGCGGTTCCAGCGTTTGATTTGTTTTTCGCGGGCGATGGCGGCGCGGGCGGTGGGGTGGGCTTCGAACCAGATTAGCTTGGTGACGTTGTATTTTTGGGTGAAGCCGGGGAGGAGTTTTTGTTGGTGCTGGAAGACGCGTTTGGCGAGGTTGCCGGTTACGCCGATGTAGAGGACGCCGGATTTGCTGGCCATGAAGTAGACGTGGTAGATGCGTTCCATGGGGCGGATTGTGACATTGGGACGAGGAGCATTGGAAGAGTGAATAGAGAGACAAAGACGAAGAGAGATTTCTCTCTCCGCAAGCCGACCATTTCACAGGAGTGAAATGGAAAGAAAAAGCGTCGGCTTGCTCCGTTCGAAATGACGGTGGTGGGGTAGTGCTGGGTGATGGGACAGGGCGGTGGTACGAGCAGGTTAAGTAGATTGTCGCATGGGTCTGCTGGCGGGCGAGAGTTCGACGTGGTCGAGGTGGGCTTCTTCTACGAGGGGGTTGACGATGCGTTCGATGATGGTTTGGACGACGAGGCTGGGGGCGGAGATTCGACGCGGATCAAGACGGCGAGAAGAGGGCAGAGAGATTTCTCTCTTCGCAAGCCGACACGTTTGCAGGAGCAAACGTGAAGGGAAAAAGCGTCGGCTTGCTTCGTTCGAAATGACGGTGGGGGGGCCGATGTGTTCGCAGGAGGGATGATGAAAAAAAGGCGTCGGCTTGCTCCGTTCGAAATGACGGTGGTGGGGTGGCCGACGGATTCGCAGGAGCGCGCCGGGAAGAAAAGGCGTCGGCTTGCTTCGTTCGAAATGACGGCGGTGGAGGTGGCCGACGCGTGCGCCCGGCGGGGAACGCTGTGCGCTAGCATTGCGCGGGGCGAGAGTGCGAGGAATGGGGCCGGGTGGTGCGTTTGATTTCATCCCTGTAGCAAGAAGCGACGGTGGTAGAGTTGGCGGGGAGGGATTGCGGAATGGTGGCATGGACGCTGGTGGGACACGTGTTCGGGTTTGTGCTGTGGGTGGGCGGATTGCTGATGGCGACGGTGGTTTTGGCGCAGTACTCGCAGGAGACGTCCGAGGAAGTGCGGCGAACTTTGGCGCGGATGGGAAGAATTTGTTTGCGGGGATTTGCCGATCCGGGCGCGTTGCTCACGGTGGTCGCGGGGATTGTGCTGGTCAGTTCAAACCGAAGCTACTATCTCCATGCGCGGTGGCTGCATTACAAATTACTTTTTGTGGCCGTTCTGATTGGAGTGCACGGGGTTGTGGCGGTGAGAAATAAGGCGGTGACGTCGAAAGCGGCGGTCTTTTCGCGCACGCAGGCAAGGATTCTGTTTGTGGTGATCCTGCTGGTCTTTCTTCTGATCCTCATTACAACTTTGCCGGGCGAGGTCTTCCTGACTTAGCTTTGCTACGGTCCGGGACAATCCATAGAGAGCTAAGAGAGATTTCTCACTGCGCAGGCCGACCATTTCACAGGAGTGAAATGGGAAGAGAAGGCGTCGGCCTGCTGCGTTCGAAATGACGGCGTTGTGAGCTGGGCGAGCAGGCAGCGCGCGGTCTTAGCGACATGCGCTAGTTGAAGCGGCGCGGCGTCGACTTGAGAGAACAGGCTTAAATTTCTTCGGGGACGATGTACGGAGCGCGATAGGCGCCGCGGAGGAGGCGATTGGCTTCGTCGTCGCCGACGACTTGCTCCGTGGCGGGATTGAAGGTGAGGGTGCGGCCCAGACGATACGAGGCATTGGCCAGGTGCATCAGCGTGCACGAAATGTGGGCTTCCTCGATGGGCGAATGAATGTCCTGGGCGCGGCGGCTGCGAATGCAATCGACGAAATTCGCGTAGTGGTCGCCGGCAGCTTTGCCGTGCGGGCCTGGTTCGAGTTGATCGGTAAGCCAAGTTTTGTAGGCGTCGTAGCCGTCGATGGCGAGAAAGCCTTTGGAGCCGTAAAACAGATTGCCGATGGTGTTGGTCTTGGCGTCTTTCGGGCCCAGGGACTGTTGCTTGTCGGCAGATTTCTTGTTTGCGCCGGCGGTGAGTCCCGCGGGGGGAACGGCGCTGGCTCCGTAGGCACCGGTGCCGATTTCCGCTTCGTGATTGGTAATCCAGTGGCGGATTTCGAGCTCCATCATTTTGTTGCGCTTGCCGCTCGAATCGTTGAAATAGTAGACGGCGTTCAGGACGTTGGGAGTTTCCTGATCGTCCTCGAACATGAAATGTCCGCCCATGGCGGAGACGGAAACGGGGAAGCCAACGCCGAGGCCCCAGCGAGCGATATCGATTTCGTGAATGGCCTGGTTGCCGGCTTCGCCGTTGCCGGTATCCCAAATCCAGTGCCAGTTGTAGTGAAAGCGATTTTTTGTGAAGGGCTTGAGAGGAGCGGGGCCGGTCCAGAGATCGTAATGAACGCCGGCGGGAACGGGCTCCGGCCCGGCGTGGCCGATCGTATCGCGCCACTTGTAGCAAAGGGCGCGGGCCATGTAGACATCGCCGATGGTGCCGTCGCCTACGTGATGAATGGCTTCGATCATGCCGGGATTGGAGCGGGACTGGCTGCCATGCTGGCAAATGCGGTTGTACTTTTTTACGGCGCGGACGAGTTGGCGGCCTTCAAAGGTGTTATGCGAGCAGGGCTTTTCGACGTAGACGTCTTTGGCGGCCTGGCAGCCCCAGATGGCGATGAGCGAATGCCAATGATTGGGGGTGGCGATGGAGATGGCGTCGATATCCTTATCTTCGAGGAGCTTGCGAACATCGACGTAGGATTTGGGCTTCGGCAAACCCATCTTCTCGACGCCGGCGAGGCGCTGGTTCAGGACGTTTTCGTCGATATCGCAGAGAGCGGCAAGCTCGACGCCAGGGACGTGCGCGAAACCGCGGATGTGGTCGTGGCCGCGGCCGCGCACGCCACAGACAGCCACGCGGACGCGATCGTTGGCGCCGAGAATTCTGCCACCCAACGCCAACGCGGCTGCGCCCACAGTGATTGCCGTTCCCGTGGTCTTCAGAAATTCACGCCGTTCGATTGCCATGGTTGCCACCTTTGATTAGGAAGCGCTCTTGCATAGCGCATTTTACATACTTCGGAGCGAATGCGCACGGGTTCCGGGGCGCGCGCTCAGCGGCTGCGAGGATGCCATGGGGAATAAAGATGAGAGAGAAACTGTCCAGGCGCGGCAATAGGATTCAGAAGATTTTGGATGCGGAGCGGATCGTATAGTACGCTCACGGCGCATGCGGAGGTGCGAAATGAAATTGAGAGCAGGAAAAATCTTAGTCGCGGCTGTGAGTGTATCGGTCCTTTTGTTGGGGGCGGGCGTGTCTGCGGCGCCGCTACCTCAAGGGACGGGGGAAAAGTTCGAAGCGTCGTTTCCAGCGTCGGCGCATGCGGGGGCAATTACGGGGCGCGTGTTTGTGGTGGTCAGCACGAAAGGTGAGGCGGAGCCGCGGCTGACAGCGGGGGGCTGGGGAGATTGGGGGCCGCTGTTTGGCGTGGATGTGAATGGGCTCGCGCCGGAGCAGAGCGCCGTGATTGACGCGAGCACGCCGGGTGCGCCGGTGCGCAGCTTGCGCGGTATGCTGGAAAGCGTGAGAATTTGGATTGGGGATTTGAGATAGGCCATGTTTGAAAACCTGACAGAGAAGTTGCAACGGACATTTAAGAATTTGCGCGGGCAGGGGAAGCTCACGGATGAGCACCTCGACGCGGCGCTGGCGGAGATTCGCGAGGCGCTGCTGGAAGGCGACGTGAACGTTGGCGTGGCGGATGAGTTGCTGGCGAACATTCGCGCGAAGTCGCTGGGCAGCGAGGTGATGCTGCAGCTTTCGCCGGACCAGCAAGTTGTCAAAGTGGTGCGCGACGAGCTGACGGCGCTGCTTGGGAAACATGCCAAGCCGCTGTTTGCTTCGCGGCCACCTTCGGTGTGGATGATTGTGGGGTTGCAGGGTTCCGGTAAGACGACCACGACGGGCAAGCTGGCGAAATGGCTGGTGCAGCATGGGCACCGGCCCCTTGTGGTTTCGACCGACGTGTACCGGCCAGCGGCGCGTGAGCAGCTTGCGCAGGTGGCGAAGGCTGTGGGCACGGCGCTGTGGCCTGGCGCGGGCACGGACAAGCCGCTGGAAATTGTGAAGGGCGCGATCAAGGAAGCAAAACTTTCCGCGAGCGACGTGATCCTGGTGGATACGGCCGGGCGCTTGCACATCGACGACGACTTGATGAACGAATTGAGCATGCTGAAGAAAGAGCTGCAGCCGAGCGAAATTTTGTTCATTGCGGATGCGATGATCGGGCAGGACGCGGTGCGCTCGGCGGGGGAGTTTCACAAGCGGCTCGGGCTAACGGGCGTGATCCTGACGAAACTGGACGGCGATGCGCGCGGCGGAGCGGCGCTGAGCATTGCCAAGGTTTCCGGAGCACCGGTGAAGTTCGTGGGACTGGGCGAAAAATACGACGCGCTGGAAGGATTTTATCCCGAGCGCATCGTTTCGCGCGTGCTGGGCATGGGCGACATCATGTCGCTGATCGAGCGCGCGGAGCAGACGGTTGACAAGAAGGCCGCGGCGGAACTCGAGCGTAAACTGCACAAGGAAGGATTCACACTGGAAGATTTCCGCGACCAACTGAAACAGATTCGCAAGATGGGGCCCCTCGAGCAGCTTGTGGATATGCTGCCGAAGATGGGGCCGCTGCAGAATTTGCCGAAGGATGCGAAAGTGGATGAGGGGAAGTTGAAACAGGTGGAGGCGATCATCAACTCGATGACGAACCAGGAGCGTCAGGACCACAATATTATTGATGGAAAGCGGCGAAAGAGGATTGCAAAGGGCAGCGGGACGACGGTGCAGGACGTGAACACGGTTTTGAAGCAATACATGCAGATGCGCACGATGATGAAGCAGTATGGAGCGCTGGCGGCGCGGGCGAAGTTGAAGGGGCTGGGGAAGCTCGCTGGATTATCGTGATGAGTGGAATTACTCCTTCTGCTTGAAATCCAAATAAATATCAGCGGTCTTGAGGGCGAGGGATTCGGGATCGAAATCAGTGCGGTTGGCGAGGATGATGATGGTGAGAACATCGCCTGTGAAGCGCTCGATGACGGTGCGGAAGCCCATCGTGGTTCCCGTGTGCCACATGCGCGGAAGGCCCTGGTAGGAGTCGAGAAACCAGCCGAAGCCGTAGGAAACGGGCTTGCCAGGATGCAAGTTGTCGTCATTGACTTCCCTGGGCCAGCGGGGCTGGGAGCCATCGTTGAGTTTCGCGGGCGTTAAAGCGGGCTGCATCTCTTTCTCGTCAAGCAGAGCGTGATTCCGCAGCGCGTCGTCCCACTTGGCGAGGTCTTCGAGATTGGAGTAGATGCCGCCGTCGCCGAGCGTGGCGGAAGTGGAGCTTTGGTCGGTTTCTTTCAGCGCCTCGCCTTCCTTTGAGTAGCCGTAGGCCCGATTCACGACTTCATTTTTTCCTTTTTGATAGACGATGGTGTGATCCATGTGCAGCGGTTCAAAAATGCGCGCGCGAAGAAAATCGCCATAGGATTGCCCTGAGGATTTGGCGACGATGAGGCCGAGAACGACGTAGCCGGAATTGCTGTAGGACCAGCTGGTTCCCGCAACAAATTTTCCTTTCGTTTCCTTCTTCAAGAGGGAGAGCACTTCGTCGTCCTGGATCTGATGTTCGGCCGACCAGAGCGGACCTTTTGTTTTTTCCTCGGCTTCCATTAGATCTTCGTAATCAGGCAAACCGCCAGTGTGATTGAGCAGATTTCGGATAGCGATATTTTTGCCATAGGCGGGAAAGTCCGGGAATATTTCCGTCAGAGTCTGGCCATAGCGCAGTTTTCGGTCGCGGGCGAGCAGCATGATGGCCATGGCCGTGAACTGCTTGGTGAAAGAGGCGAGGCGGAAATTGGTGTGCTGGTCGATTTTGGCTTTCGTTCGCAAGTCGCGGACACCGTAGCCTTTTTCAAACAGCGCATGCCCGTCCTTACGGACGAGCACGGCCATTCCGGGCGCGTCTTTCTCGGTGACCGAAGAAAAGAGCGCGTCGATTTGTTGTTCCTGACGGATTTTGGGAGATTGCGCGCGGGTTTCCATTCCGGGCACAAATAGAACGACGATCGAAAGAATGAATGCGAGCTTCAACAGGCCTCTTTCAGACGCCTGCAGAATAGCATTTCCATGCCGTATGCATCGCTTCGTAACACTGGCTCGACATTTTCCGCGGCTTTCCACAGCCGGCTGTGGCCGCGGAGTTATCGTGCGAGAACTTTTTATGTGGCTGGCGGCCATCGATGCTGACTCTATGAAATTTCCAGCTGCGAAAATAGAGCGTCGTTTATACTCCAGTGGCGAGGAATACGCCGCCTCGCGGCGCTTCACAAGAAGACTCGCTGGATTCGTCGAATGCAACCGTATGATTTGATTGTGATTGGCTCCGGACCGGGCGGGCAGCGCGCGGCCATCCAGGGAGCAAAGGCCGGAAAGCGCGTTGCGGTCGTGGAGAAGCAAGCCGCGATCGGCGGCGTGTGCATCAACACCGGCACCATTCCCAGCAAGACCATGCGCGAAGCGGTGCTGCATCTTTCCGGTTTTTATTCGAAGACCTTTTACGGCTCGAACTACAACGTCAAAGAAAACGTGACAATGGCGGACCTGAACTTCCGCGTGCAGCATGTGATCGAGAACGAAGTAGCGGTCACCCAGGACCAGTTGAGACGCAACGGCGTGGACGTCATTCACGGCTTCGGGAAGTTCCTCGACGCGCATCACCTTCGCGTGGAAAACGGCAATGGCTACACCGAACTGGAAGGGCAGTTCTTCGTGGTCGCCACGGGCACGAAGCCAGCGATCAATCTGAAAGTACCGATCAACGGACGCACGATTATCAATAGCGACCAAATCCTGACGATGCCGCAGATTCCGAGGACGCTGATCGTAGTTGGCGGCGGCGTGATCGGAGTCGAGTACGCGTGCATGTTTGCCACGCTCGGCGTGCGCGTGATTATCGTGGAAAAGCGGCCGCGGCTGCTGGAATTTGCCGATACGGAAATGGTTGAAGCGCTGACCTATCACATGCGCGATCACCGCGCCACGCTGCGGCTCAACGAAGAAGTAGAGAGCGTGGAGGAATTGCCGGACGGAAAAGTGGCTGCGAATCTGGTCAGCAAAAAACGCATCAACGGCGATGCGTTGCTATACGCTGTTGGCCGGCAGGGAAATGTGGACAAGCTTGACCTTGCTGCCGCCGGGATCGAATTCGACGACCGCGGGCGCATCAAGGTCGACACGGATTACCGCACCACGCAAGCGCATATATTTGCAGTGGGTGACGTCATCGGGTTTCCGAGCCTGGCGTCGGTCTCGATGGAACAGGGACGCATCGCGGCGGCGCATGCGTTCGGATTACAAGTGCAGACGGATCCCGCGAGTTATCCGTACGGGATTTACACCATTCCGCAAATTTCGTTTATCGGGAAGACGGAAGAGCAGCTCACGGATGCCGATGTACCCTACGAAGTTGGCGTGGCGTATTACCGGGAGATTGCGCGCGGCCAAATTTCTGGGCATACCGATGGCCGCTTGAAGCTGCTTTTTCACCGGGAGACGCTCGAGCTACTCGGCGTGCATATCTTTGGCGAAGATGCCGCCGAGTTGCTGCACATTGGTCAAGCAGTCTTCAAACTAAAAGGCAAGATCACGTACTTCATCAATACGGTCTTCAATTATCCGACGCTGGCGGAGTGCTATAAGACAGCGGCGTTTAATGGCCTCAACCGACTTGGTTAGCTACTGTATCGCGCGCGCTGGCTTCCAGCTTCAGGACGAATTCTTGACGGCGCTTCTGCTCCTTCTCGCTCGGAATAAATTGATCTAAGAGAGCGATAACCTCCGCGGCAATCGAGCGGTGATTCCTCTTAGCCTGCTTGCGCAAGGCTTCGTAAAGGCCGCGCGGCACGTTTCGGACGTAAAGTGTAGCCATGGGCTATTGCCGCGAAAAGTTTAGACTCCCACTTAGAGCCTCGCAAGACGTTTGCGAGAACATGTTAGGCCCAGCCCTGGCGATACTCGCGGCGGAGGAAGTCGTTGGCCTGAGAGACGTTGGTGACGCGCATATTCGCGCCGTCGTAATTGATCTTTTTTCCAGCGCGAAGGGCGACGATGCCGAGAAGCATGACCTCGGTGAGGCGCGCGGCGTATTCGAACGGGCAGGAAGCTTCCGTTTTGCCCTTGGCGGCGTTTACCCAGTTCATTTCGTGGTCTTCGTTTTCGATGCGAGGCAGCCTCTGGGGAGGCTTGCCGTAGGAATCGTGGAGGGACTTGGGCAATAGGCGAGGCTTCAATCCGTAGGTGTCGTGGAGCAGCTTGCCTTTGCTACCGATGAGCAGGACGCCGCCGCCTTTGTTGAGATCTTCGTCGCCGAGTTCCTCGGGTTTGTTGGGCATGAGGCCGCCGTCGTACCAGGTCATCTTGACCGGCGGCATGGAGCCGCGTGCGGGGAATTCGTAAAAGGTCTGCGTGGCGTGCGGGTAGCAAACGCCGTTGAATGGTGTGGAGACGGTCTCAACGCTCGTGGGCAGTCCGAGGTTAAGCGCCCACATGGAGTGGTCGATCAGATGCGCGCCCATGTCGCCGATAGCACCGACGCCCCAATCCGACCAGCCGCGCCAGTTGAACGGATGATAGATGGGGTGATAGTCGATTTTTGGGCCGACGCCGAGGAAAAGATCCCAAGTTAGCTTGTCGGGGACGGGGTAATCGCCAGCCATGGCGGCTGCGAGACGGGCGTTGACGCCCGGTCCGTTCCAGCGAAGCGTGTCGGCGGGCACTTTGAGAGCTTCGGGGCGCGGCACACCTTGAGGCCAGAAGCCGAGAGGGCGGTTGGTCCAAACGTGGACCTCGCGAACTTCGCCGATCGCGCCAGCTTGAATGTATTCGACAGTGGTGCGGGCCTCGTTGAACGAATGACCCTGATTGCCCATCTGGGTGGCTACCTTAGTTTCCTTAGCGCGCCGGGCGAACTGACGGGCTTCATCAATAGACCAGGCCAGCGGCTTCTGCACGTAGACATGCTTGCCGAGAGCCATGGCGGCGAGGGCGATGTGCGCGTGCATGTGATCGGGGGTGGCGACGAGGACGGCGTCAATGTCCTTCTGATGCTCGAGCATGTCGCGATAGTCCTGGTAACGCTTAGCCTTCGGCAGATGCTCATTTTTCAGACGAATCATTCCCTCCAAGCGGGCCTTGGCCTTAATGCGATCGAACTCGACAGTAGGTTGGCCAGGAGCGGGTGGTGGATCAGGCTGGTCGAGACGTTTTTGCAGGTTGGGGATTTCGGTGTCGAGGCGGTCGAAGGATTTACCGGCGTAGCCCCAGTCGACGTCGCATAGAGCGACAATATTTTGGCTGGCAAGATTGATAAGATTGGAGCGGCCCATGCCGCCAACGCCGATACCAGCGATGTTGAGCATATCGCTGGGTGGAGCAAAGCCGCGCCCCAGGACGTGCCTGGGCACGATGGTGATGGTGGCGGCGCCCGTGGCGACGTTGGTCAAAAATTCGCGGCGTGAGACTTCTTTCATTTCGCTCATGGCTCCTCCGGTGTGTTGTGGGCATTATCGCGCTGTCTAAGGTGCATTGCGATTGCTAACTTCGAGGAGGGGTTCTCGGGGGATCTCGTCTTGAGAAGGCCCTCCGCCATGGTCTAGGCAAGACATTCCCCATAGGACCCGCACCGGAGGGCGAACGGATGCCGCGACTCTCCGATTGCCGCAAGCTGCCCGTACAGGCTAAGATAGGTGGTGGAGGCATTAGTTAGTGCTCACTATTCGTTTATCCAGGATTGGGAAGAAGAAGAAACCGTTTTACCGCGTCGTGGTGATTGAGAGGACGCGGCCTCGCGACGGGCGTGTCGTGGAAGCGGTGGGGACATACGATCCGCTTAAGAAGCCCGCGGAGATCAAGCTCAACGCCGACCGCATTAAGCACTGGCTCGGAGTAGGTGCGCAGCCAAGCGACACCGTACGTAGCTTCATCCGCCAACAGAAGATCGCGTAATCCCAGCGAAGTCCCCATCTGTTGTGAGTTCCCCGGCCAGACCGAGGGCGCCTTTTCCACGGCACATTGGAAGATCGAGCACGTGGAGGTGTAAGGATGAAAGAGCTGGTGGAAGCCATAGCCAAAGCGCTGGTGGACCATCCCGAAGAGGTGCAGGTCCGCCCGGTGGACGGCTCGCAGGTGACCGTTCTTGAGCTGCGGGTGCATCCGGAAGACCTGGGGAAGGTGATCGGACGACAGGGGCGCACAGCCAAAGCGGTGCGCACGCTGCTTGGTGCCGCAGGCATGAAGGTGAAGAAGCGCTACACGCTAGAGATACTCGAAGATTGAGCTCCGAAGCTCAGCGCTGGGTCATTGTCGCGAGGATTCTGCGTCCGCGCGGCAATAAAGGTGAAGTGGCTGCTGAACTCCTGACGGATTTTCCGCAACGGCTAACAGGAATGAAGGAAGTCTTTCTCGGCGCAGGGGCTGCGGTGCCGCGCCTCGCTGCTGTGAAATCCTGCTGGCTCAGCCAGAATCATAAGGGACAGGCCGTTTTTCATTTTGAAGGATGTAATTCAATCTCTGAGGCAGAGAAGTTTCGTGGCCTCGGCGTTTTCCTTCCGATCGAAAAGCGGGTTACGCTCACCGCAGGCCAATATTTTGTGGATGATCTGATCGGGTGCGCGGTCTTCGAAAATTATGCGAAACCTTCCGTGGTCTCTTCCTCGCCTTGTTCCATGGGCACTGCGCCAGCTTTGCTGGGCGTGGTCAAAGAGGTGCAAATTCCCGGCGAAGGAGTGGCCGGGACGCCGCTTCTTGTCGTCGATACTTCGGCTGGTGAACTGCTCGTACCGCTCGCCGAAGATATTTGCCCGCGCATTGACACGGCCGCCCGGCGCATCGACGTCGTACTTCCTGATGGTCTCCGCGATTTGAACGATGGGGTATAAGCCTGTGAGTACGTTAGACTGACACCAGCAATGCGCTTCGACCTGGTTACGATTTTTCCGGAATTTTTTACTGGCCCGCTGGATCACGGCATCTTGCGGCGAGCGCGGGAGACTGGGCTTGTCGAAGTCCAGGTGCAGGATCTGCGCGTCTTTACCAAGAATCGTCACCGCAGCGTCGATGACAGGCCGTTTGGCGGCGGCGAGGGGATGGTGCTCAAGCCGGAGCCGCTATTCGAAGCGGCCGAAGCTCTGCTTGGCCTCAACTTGGGCAACGCCGAACATCCGGCTGTTCGCGCGCCGAAGACGGCCATTGTGCTCATGTCGGCTGCGGGGAAACTTTTCCGGCAGGAAACAGCGCGCCGCTATGCGGAACTTGATCGCATCGTTTTTCTCTGCGGACGATATGAAGGGGTTGACGAGCGCGTGGCCGATCAACTGGCCACCGAGGAAATTTCCGTCGGAGACTACGTACTCAGCGGCGGGGAGCTTCCCGCGATGTTGATCATCGATGCGGTGACGCGGCTTATTCCGGGCGCTCTGGGGAATGAAGCGTCTTCTCAAAATGAATCTTTCAGCGCAAATCCTGTCGCACCGGGAAATGCTGCCTCCGCGGGGGCACGGCATGCAGCGCCCCCGCTGGCGGATACCAAAATGGCCGGCGGCGGAGGAAGTCACGACTTCCGGCTTACGAGTCCGCTTCTGCTGGATTTTCCGCACTACACGCGGCCTGCGGATTTTCGCGGCTGGAAAGTGCCGGAGGTTCTGATCGGGGGCAATCACGCGGAAGTGGCGAACTGGCGCCGCGCCGCGGCACTCGAGAAGACCCAGCGCAACCGCCCGGATTTGTTGTTGCGCTGATATTCCGCGGCGGTATACTGAAGATTCCGTGAACGCAACGATACAGACCGGTTATTCGCGCGCCACGCAGGCCATTTGCGGCTGCGGGCAGGCCTGCGCGTGTCCATGCTGCGCTTGTATGTGCACCGCTGCAAGCGGCATGGGAAATCCTTCGGTCTAGCGCAAATCTAAACCTAAAAGGAATCCAGGGCCGCTCGGAATAAGCGGCCCTTTTTCATTGTTAAGAGAATGAGGAGCACAGTGCCATGAGCGACGGGGCAAGCGGGAACGGCAAGGAACAGGGCGAAGGGAAACCGATCGCCATTTATTACGAGCAACAGCACTGGTTCAAACCGCTATTCGAACAACTCGACGCGCGGGGAGTGAACTGGGTCAAGGTGGACGCGCGGAATCATCAATACGATGTCGCCGCAAAAGAGCGCGAGTATTCGCTGCTCTTCAATCGCATGAGCCCTTCCGCGTGGCAGCGCGGAGTCGGCCACGGCATCTTTTACACGCTCAACTACCTGTCTCATATGGAAGAAAAGGGCGTTCGCGTGGTGAATGGCTCGCGCGCCTTCACGCATGAAATTTCCAAAGCCTTGCAGTGCACGGTGCTCGAAGCGCTGGGCTTGCAATATCCCAAAGCGCGGGTGATCAACCATCCATCGCAAGCGCTGAGCGCGGCCGAGGCGATCGGGTATCCGCTGATCCTCAAGCCGAATATCGGAGGTAGCGGCGCGGGGATAAAAAAATTTAACTCGCCAGACGAATTGCGTGGGGCAGTGGAAGAGAACAGCCTCTCGTTTGGAATCGACAACACTGCGCTGGTGCAGGAATTCTTTACCGCGCGCGACGGCGTTATCACGCGCGTCGAAGTTCTCGGCGGCGAATATCTTTACGCGATTCAGATTCATATCACCGGCGACACTTTTGACCTTTGCCCCGCAGACATCTGCAAGAACACGAAGGGCGAGGAACTCACCCGTCTGGCTTGTCCCGTTGACGCTCCAAAGTCAGGGCTCACGGTCGAAGCGTACGAGCCGCCTAGGCAAGTGATCGACGACGTCGAGCGCATCATGGAAGTCGCCGGCATCGAAGTCGGCGGTATTGAGTACGTCATCGACGAGCGCACCGGGCGCCTGCTCTATTACGACATCAACGCGCTCTCGAATTTTGTCTCCGATCCGGAGCGCATGATTGGCTTCAATCCCTATGCGCGGCTGGCGGACTACCTCATCAGCGAAGCACGAATTCACGAAGCCAGCCGCAGCGGCGGATTCGTCTCAACGGGGAGCCTCCGATGAGATACGGCTACTGGCTCCCTGTGTTTGGCGGTTGGTTGCGCAACGTCGCGGACGAAAATATGCAAGCGAGCTGGCTGTACGTGAAGAAGCTCGCGCAACGCAGCGAACAGATTGGCTATGACCTCACACTCATCGCCGAATTGAATCTGAACGACATTAAGGGCGTGGAAGCGCCCTCGCTCGATGCGTGGTCGACGGCTGCTGCTCTGGCTGCGGTCACCGAGCGGATCGAGTTGATGGTCGCGGTGCGTCCAACGTTCCATTTGCCTGCTCTGCTTGCCAAGCAGGCTGCCAACATCGACCACATCAGCGGCGGGCGGCTTACGCTCAACGTGGTGTCATCTTGGTGGGCGGATGAAGCGAAGAAGTACGGCGTGGGGTTCGAGCAGCATGACGACCGCTACGCGCGCACCAGCGAATGGCTCGACGTGCTACACGGTGTCTGGTCGCAGGATCATTTTTCCTATGCGGGAAAGTATTACCGCGTCGAAGACAATGTCCTTGAGCCCAAGCCAGTGGCTCAGCCGCATCCAATTCTTTATGCGGGAGGCGAATCGCCCGCGGCGAAAGACCTCATCGCCGAGAAATGCGACGCGTACCTGATGCATGGCGATCCGCCCGAACGCGTCGGCGAAAAAATCGCTGATTTACGCCAACGTCGCGCGAAGCACAACCTGCCGCCGCTGAAGTTCGGCGTCGCCGGCTTTGCGGTTGTCCGCGAAACGGAGCGAGAGGCTCAGGAAGAGGTGAAGCGCATCACTGACGTTCAGCAGTCCGCCGCTGGCTATGCCAATTACCAGCAATGGCTCGCGGGAACGCAACTCGAGCAGCGCGTCTCGCTCGAAGACTATTCCGTTTCGAACCGCGGACTGCGCTCAGGCTTGGTGGGCACGCCGGAACAGGTTTCCGAACGGCTTGCGCAATTCGAAGCCGCTGGCGTCGATTTGGTCCTGCTCCAATTCAGCCCGCAACTAGAAGAAATGGAGCGCTTCGCGGAAACCGTCATTCGCCGAAGCGCTTCCGTGGCTGCGCAGGCTTAGGCCAACGCCAAGTTGCGAATCAGTGGTGCTGCGGAGAATCCTCCGTCTCCTCTGGGACGTCCGTGCGGCTTTCGAAATAGATCCGGTAGCCGTCGGGGTCAGCGAAAGGCACAACCCACATCCGATTTCCGACAAATGGGTTTCTGCTGACTTTAATTCCCTGAGTTGCCGCGTCACGATAGATCGCCAACGCGTCTTCGCACACGAAATAGATGGATGCGCCTTCTCCCACTTTGCAGCTTGGGTTCCAGGAATCGTGCCCTTCTTTCCGAAACTCCTGCAGCATCAAGGCCGCCTCGCCGATCTCCAGCCAGCACCAGCGGAGTTTGCCGTCGTCGATCCATTTCTTGGTCATCTCGAAGCCCAGATCGTCGATGTAATAACGCAGCGATTCCTCCATGTTCGACACACGAAAAAATGGCACGGCCTGCTTGACGTTTGCGGCGGTCTTCTTTTCAAAGTTCATAATTCGAGCTCCAAGAGGTGAGTGGTTGTCCGTGGGTGGCCAGGTGCAATAGAGACGAGACCAGACCAGACGATTTATAACTTTAAGAAGGCACCAGAAGTCAAAGGTCCGTGCCATGCGTGGCTCAGCGACGGGTCGGCTTCCGAGCATGCGCGTATGCATCTAAGTTGTACCACTCAGGCCGATAACCCTTTGGCGCGACGCAAGGGTGTTTTTCTCTAAGAGGGGCTCCCTCTCATATACATTTGGCTCGCCATGGGAAACTCTCATCCCCAATTCGAGGACCAGCGGTTTCTTGTCATCCGCCGGTTTCGAGACCTGCCGGACGCCCTCCTTTTCGATAGCATTCTGGACTCTGCGGCCATCGAGAGCTTTCTAGAGGATGAGAACACGATTCGGATGAACTGGTTTTGGTCCAATTTTCTTGGTGGCATCAAGCTGTGCGTCAGAAAGTCGGAGGCTGACGAGGCTTCGGGCTTGCTAGATCAATCCATTTTAGAGAGATTTGACGTGGAAGGAATCGGGGAATTTCAGCAACCTCGCTGCCCCAATTGCAAGTCACTGGAAATCTCTTTCCAGGGATTGAACAAGCCAGTGGACTACACTCGCGCCATCCTTGGCGGACCTCGGCCGCTTCATCGCAGTCTCTGGGAATGCGATTCCTGCGGTCACCAGTGGCCTGAGTCCAAGGAGAAACCTCCGGCGAACTTTTTGATTTCAGCCTCCTCTATATTGATGATTGTGTGGACGGCGTATACCTTTCTTGTTTGGTTGCTACTCCTGACTGATGCCTTACGCTCTGCGGCATCGCGCTAGCGGCACTGTTAAGCTTGCCCGCCTCTGAATGCGCTAGGTAAATTGTGAATATTTGGCTATAATTAGCGTTTGCCTTTGAAGAGCTGGCCCCGCCTGAGTGGGTCTGCAGGGAATACGAACATGAATCCGGTTATAGCCAAACTCCATGAAGCGCAACTGCGCAAAGACCTTCCCGAATTTCGCCCCGGCGACACGGTGCGCGTCAACGTCCGCCTGAAGGAAGGCGAGGGCGAGAAGGAAAAAGAGCGCCTGCAGGCGTTCGAAGGAGTCGTAATCTCGAAGAAGGGCCGCGCTTCTGGCGCTACGTTTACCGTGCGCCGCGTGAGCTTCGGCGTCGGCATCGAGCGCATTTTCCCGCTGCATTCGCCCTCGATCAGCTCGATCGAAGTGGTCGGCAAGGGCAAAGTCCGCCGCGCGCGCCTTTACTATCTGCGCGACCTGCGCGGAAAGGCCGCTCGCATCAAGCGCGCCGCCCGCGAAGAGGTGGCTGCCGTCGCGACGGCTGGAGCTGAAACCAAGTCGTAAGCGCAACTCTCCGGTTCGAAACACGAAACACGAAATTCGAAAAACTTTCACGAAGGAGATCTGGTTTTGCGGGAGCTCCTTCTGTTTCCAATCCTTGCTTTACGACCTTTGCCGGGAGCGAGTCGCATTCTCTCCCCCACGAATCGCGAACTACGGCTGCACATTTGTCACGCCTTCCGCGCCCTCCTTTGGAAAGCGTTTCTCGTACCAGGCGATGGACCGGTCGGTCCAATCGATGACGTGCTTTGTTTCGCGTATGCCATGCCCTTCGCGCGGGTAGCGCACGAAGACCGCCTCCGTTCCTACGTCTTTCAGCGCGACGAAAAACTGTTCCGCTTCCGCAATGGGTACATCGTTGTCGTTTTCGCCGTGCATCAGCATGGTGGGCGTATGCGCTGCGGCCACGTGTTTCAGCGCAGAGCGTTCCCACGCCACGTCCATCAAGTTGCCCTGGTGAAAGAATTGGCCGAACTCCATCTCCTCATATTGGTTGTAGTAGGTCATGTAATTGTAGCTGACAAGATTAGAAATGCCCGCCGTCGGTATCGCGGCTTTGAATTCGTTGGTCTGCGTGATGAGCCAATCTGTAAGCTGGCCGCCGTAGCTGACGCCTTCAATGCCCATGCGCTCGCGGTCGATCCACAGGTAGCGGCGCACGGCCGCGCTCACGCCGTATAGAACATCCTGGCCCTCGTTGCCGTCCTGATCTCCAAAAACGGCATCGGCAAATTTCTGCCCGTAACCGGTGGAACCGCGATAATTCACGTTAAGAACCGCCCACCCGCGGGCGGCGTACACCTGATTCCGAAAGTTGAAACTGGGCCCGTTCAGTCCGTGAGGGCCGCCATGGATGTTCACAATCAGCGGATGCTTCGAGGTCGCGGTCATTCCCAAAGGCTTTGTGAGAAACGCTTCCACCTCGAACTTGTTGTCGTTGCTGACGAAGGTGAAAGACTCGACTTCGCCTAGCTGCTTTCCCGCAAGAACCTCCGCGTTCAAGTCTGTGAGCTTGTGCGCGGTACCGCCGCCACTCTTCACATAAAGCTCCGCCATATCTCGCGGGGATGAATACGCGTAAGCCAGCGTTCCGTCCTTGCCGACAGAAAAGCCGCCAACGCCGCCGATGTCTTTCACGATGTATTCCGGCGCGCCGTCGCCGATCGGCAACCGCACCAGATGATTGCTTCCTCGTTCTTGCACCGTGAAATAAACGGAGCGGCCGTCGGGCGCCCACTTTGGCGCTCCTTGCCGATCGTCAATCACGCCTCCAATCTCGCGGCGATCGCTGCCATCGGCGTTCATCATCCAGACGTGGGTGTCCTCCATGGTGGTCTCGCGGTCGGTCAGCCCGCGCTTTGTGCCGCGATAGGCGATGTGCTTGCCGTCGGGCGACCACACCGGTCCGTACTCGTTGTATTCCGTGGCCGTCAGGCGGCGAATGCTGTTGTCCGCCACGTTGAGAGCGAAAATGTCGTAATTGAAAAACTCGTCCTGATTCGGTTCGCGGTTCGACGCAAACAGAATCTCCTTGCCGTCCGGAGACCAGTCGATGGAGTGTTCGTCGTAGCTTCCCTGCGTTAATTGACGCACTTGCTTGGTGGCCACGTCCACGGCAAAAATGTGGAGCCGCTGGTTGTCGTTGAAGCGCGTCATGCCTTCACCGGCGTCGGGCTTGTACAAATAGCGCGTAATGACTCTCGGATCGCCACTGGCTTCGTCAGCCCGCTCGTCCGGTGTTGAAGAAATAAAGGCAATCTGTCTGCCGTCGGGCGACCAAGTGAGATCCTGGCCTTCGCCCGGCAGCGGACTGTTCGTGCCGTGCATTGGTGCGAGAGCCGTGACATCGGAGCCGTCCGCGCGCGCCAGCAGCAACCCATGCTTCTCTCCCACGCTTCCTTGGAACGCCAGCCACTTTCCATCCGGTGACCAGTGTGCGTTGCCCGCCACGTCCTTTTCGCTTCCGACACGAATGGGTTTTTGAGTGGCGAGGTCCATGATCCAAAGTTGCGGCGACGGCCGGCCGGGACGGTCGTACAGAATCACCGTGTAAGCAATGTGATGGCTGTCCGGCGACAAAACTGCGTCGCCTACAAAACGGAAGCGGGTAAGGTCACTGGTGGTAAATCCTTGCGCTCGGCAGAATGGGGCAAGCGCGAGGAGCGCCCCCAAGCTTAAGAGGTAAATGCCGGCGCGAAGACGAGCGGACTGCGTGCGTGCAAGCATGGAATTCTCCCTTGGAGCTTTTTCGCTGCTGAATTTGCCCGGTCATGGTAGGTCTCCCGGCGTGCCCTGGTCAACGAGACTTGTTTAGAAAGGGCTCGCGAGGGTTTTTGGGGACAGCTTGGGAGCAATTTTGCGCCGAAGAAGGAATTCTCCGGACTTAGGAAACTTATTCCCAACCGCTTCGTCCAAACATGCAGACGACCTGTTGACAATCAACAGGAGGAAGCGTAGTCTCCTGTAGATCGTCAAAAGGAGTATCGCAATGGCGCAGACGCGCGGCGAAGTATTGCAAGGCACCCTGGACTTGATCGTCCTAAAAACTCTCGAGGCCTTGGGTCCGCTCCACGGCTACGGAATCGCCGTGCGCATTCAACAAGTTTCCGCCGATCTGCTGAAACTCAACCAAGGCACTCTTTACCCGGCGCTGCTGCGCCTGGAACAGCGCGGCTGGATCTCTTCGAAATGGGGCGTCTCGGACAACAATCGCAAAGCCAAGTACTACTCCCTCACACGCAGCGGGCGCAAGCAGCTTTTGGCGGAGACGGAAAGCTGGGAGCGCATGGCCGCGCTTATGACCCGCCTGCTCGGACGCGCCGAAGGAGCCTGAGATGGAGTGGCTACGTATTTTCGCATCGCGTTTCCTGGGGCTGTTCAGGGGGCGATGTCTGGAAAGCGATCTCGACGCCGAACTGCGCGCGCACATCGAAGCCCTCACCGAAGAAAACATCCGCCGTGGCATGAGCGAAAGGGAAGCAAGCTACGCCGCAAGTCGTGAATTTGGCGGTCTGGAGCGAACGAAGGAATCATATCGCGAACAGCGCAGCCTTCCGTTTCTTGTAACATTGTTCCAAGACATCCGGTTCGGAGTGCGCATGCTGCGCAAGTCCCCCGGCTTCACCGCCGCCACCGTGCTAACCCTCGCGCTGGGCATCGGCGCCAACACGGCCATCTTTTCCGTCGTGGATGCGGTGCTGTTGAGGCCGCTCCCTTACAAAGACCCGGCGCGCCTCCTCTGGGCAACCCTTCAATTCCCTAAAATGGACATGCACAAGTCCGTTGTGCCCCATCCAACGTATTTCGCCTGGCGCGACCAAAATGACGTGTTTTCCGGAATCGCCGCGACAAATCTTGGGCGGAGGTTCACGCTGACAGGAGCGGGCATTCCGGAAAGGGTTAGGGGCATGGGCGTGTCCGCGAATTTTTTCTCCGTGCTTGGCGTAGATCTGGCACGTGGCCGAAACTTTATTCCAGAAGAGGATCGTCAGGGAGGCCCGCCTGCGGCTATATTGAGCTACGGACTTTGGCAATCGCGCTACGCGGGCAATCCGAGAATCCTCGGACGGCCGATTACGCTCGATGACAGGGACTATTCCATAGTCGGAGTGCTTCCCGCGAGTTTCAAATTCCCAACCTCGGGCACGGAGCCGGAGGTGTTCGTGCCACTCGCGGCACCGACTGATGCGAGTTCGGCGATTTGGTATCTCGGTGTCATTGCGAGACTGAAGCGGGGCGTGACGGTCGCTCAAGCGGCAGCCGATCTTTCATTGATTGACAGCCGCACATTGCCACTCTATCCAAAGTTCTTCAGCCGCTACACCCATGAGGTTCATCTGAGTGTCGTTTCCCTGCGTGACCATCTGACAGGCAGCGTCCGAGCTCCGCTCTGGACGCTGATCGCCGCGGTTGCATTTATTTTCCTGATTGCCTGTGCAAACATCACGAATCTGCAACTCTCGCGCGGCTCTGTCCGCGCGCGCGAATTCGCCTTGCGCTCCGCCCTGGGCGCCGCGCGCTCTCGCCTCGCGCGGCAGCTCCTGACGGAAAGCATGCTTCTGTCAGTCGCGGGCGGGCTCGTCGGGCTGATCGGCGGATTCTGGGGCCTCGCGTTTCTTCGTTCTTTCGTGCCCCGCGGCCTGCTAAACATCCAAGATGTGCACATCGACGGCGTCGCACTGGCGTTTACGATCGCTGTTTCTGCCTTGGCTGGCGCCATCTCCGGTTTCGCGCCGATTTTGGCTCTTCTCAACTCGGACCTCACCGGCACCATCCAAACCCGCCGTGCGCAGGTCGCGGGCTCACGCAGCAACGCATTCCTGCGAAATCTGCTGGCCGCCGCAGAAGTTGCGGCCGCCGTGGTTCTGCTGGTCGCTGCGGGCCTGCTGCTGAAAAGCTTTCTTCGCCTGACGAATGTGAGCCCCGGATACGACCCCCACAATCTCTTAACCGCTCAAATTTTCCTTCCGGACGACAAGTACGCCACCGCACCACAACAAGCAGCGTTTTCCTCGCAGCTTCTCGACCGCATCAGCATTCTTCCCGGAGTTCGCGCCGCAAGCCTTTCCACCAGCCTTCCAAACACCCTATCCATCGAAATGCACGTCGGAATCGAGAGCGGCCCAGCTCCCGCGTTGAACGGTCCGACGGCATCCGTTCCGCTCGACTCGGTGAGCGACGGCTATTTTCGCACCCTCGGAATTCCAATCCTCTCGGGCCGTGGATTCGAAAACCGGGACGGGCCGAACACGACAAACGTCGCGGTTGTGAACCAGGAGTTCGTTCGCCACTTTTTTCAGCATGGCGAAAATCCCATCGGCAAGCGCATCCTTATCGCGGTTGGCACCCCCGACCAGACGGCGGTCTCCATCGTCGGTGTGTCTGCCGCCATTCGGCGTGTGGGGCCCGGCGACAAACCGCTGCCGCAAGTCTTCCTGCCCTTTGCCCAATCGCCGAGCACCGACATAATAGTTTTCCTGCGCACCGCGTCCGATCCACGCTCGCTTGTGTCCGCGCTGCAATCGCAGGTGCTGGCCATCGATAAGGAACTGCCGCTCTCCGAAGTTGCCACGATGGACGATTTGCTCGCCGGGGAAACTGCTGGCCAGCGTTTCGAGACGGCGGGCGTCGGCCTGTTCGCAGCGTTAGCGTTGATGCTCGCCGGCGTCGGAATCTACGGCGTGATCTCCTACATGGTCAGTCAGCGCACCCGTGAGATTGGCATCCGTATGGCGCTCGGAGCGCAGCGAGACGATGTGTTGCGCATGGTAATTCGTGATGGGATGTTCATGGCGGGAACAGGAATGGCCGTCGGGATTGGTGGCGCGTTGGCGTTAACGCAACTCTTGCGCAGCCTGCTTTTTCAGATTACGCCGACGGATCCAGCAACCTACTCGGCCGTCACCGTAATTCTCGTCACCGTTGCTCTTAGCGCCTGTTATATTCCCACCCGCCGCGCTATGCGCGTGGATCCCATTGTGGCCCTGCGATATGAGTAGCCGCACGGCGTCCGTCCGCCGTGCTAAAATCTCCGCGCAATGGGCCGCCTCTGCTCTTCCCGTTTCGAGCGAGCGGCGCGACAACTCGGCTGGATGCGCATCGCCGGTCTTGATGAGGCCGGCCGCGGCGCGCTCTTCGGGCCGGTCGTTGCTGCCGCAGTCATACTCAATCCCAAACGCCGCATTGTTGGCCTCGATGATTCGAAAAAACTTCCCCCCGAGCGCCGCACCGAGCTTGCCGCGCGCATTCACGAGCATGCCCTCGCCTGGGCCGTCGCGGAAATTGACGCCCAGCGCATCGACGCCTGGAACATCTATCAAGCCAGCCGCCAGGCCATGACCGCCGCACTGCAACAACTCTCCATCCAGCCGGATTATTTGCTGATTGACGCCATGCAGCTCGACGTTCTCATCGAACAAAAGTCGCTGATCAAAGGTGACGCACGTAGCGTCTCTATCGCCGCCGCCTCCATCCTTGCCAAGACTCATCGCGATGCCCGCATGGAAGAATGGGACGCCGTATACCCGCAGTATGGCCTCGCCCGCCACAAGGGCTACGCAACGCCCGACCATTTGGAAGCCTTGCGCCGGCACGGTCCGTCCCCGCTCCATCGCTATTCTTTCGCACCGGTCCGCGACGCGAACTGCTGGGCCGCCGGAGCCACGCAAACTCCGCTACCTCTTTTCTAGCGCGTCACATAGAATCTCCTCCAGACACTCGAGAGGCCAGCTGGATGCACCGGAGACGGGTGACGCGCCGCGCGATAATTGTTCTCTTAATTCCTTCCACACTTTTTTGTGCTTGGATTCTCGCCGCCTGGGTCGTTGCCAATTCCCCGGATGCCGATGCGCAGGCTCTGCTGGCCGCCACGCCGCCTATGGGCTGGAACAGTTGGGATGCGTACGGCGAAACCGTCAGCGAATCCGACATCAAAGCGAATGCCGCCTGGATGGCCGAGCATTTGAAAGCCTACGGCTGGGAATACGTTGTCGTGGATTCCGGCTGGTACGTGACCAATCACTCCGCCGGAACCAACTCCGCCGCAGCGGAGTTCAGTCTCGATGCCTATGGCCGCTACACTCCCGCCGTCAACACGATTCCATCGGCGGAACATGGCGCCGGCTTCAAGCCGCTGGCCGACTACGTTCACTCGCTCGGCCTCAAATTCGGCATTCACATTTTGCGCGGCATTCCCAAAGAAGCTGTGCGAAGAAATCTACCGATTGCAGGTTCTTCTTTTCACGCAAAAGCTGCCGCGAACGTAACTGATTCTTGTCCCTGGAATCCGTTTAACTATGGACTAAAAGCTGGATCGCCGGCCGCTCAGGCCTATTACGATTCCCTTGCCCGGCTTTACGCCGGCTGGGGCGTGGACTTCCTCAAGGTCGATTGCATTTCCAGCCATCCGTACAAGAGCGGCGAAATTCGCATGATCAGGCGTGCGCTCCACAAGGTTCGGCGTCCCATCGTCCTCAGCCTTTCGCCCGGCCCGGCTCCCCCTGCTAAAGCAATCGAGTTGCGCCGCTCCGCGCAAATGTGGCGCATCTCCGATGACGTTTGGGATGTGTGGCACAGCGACACGAACTTTCCCCAGGGCGTGGAAAATCAATTTGCCCGCGCCGCGAAATGGGCTGCGTTCTCCGGACCGGGACACT
>Ga0209166_10000822_pt1 | contig 29476 bp, 38 predicted proteins | sample Coa_R1_3_FD_187151 | JGI IMG/M metagenome (GOLD analysis project Ga0209166, IMG submission 187151) | Surface soil microbial communities from Centralia Pennsylvania, which are recovering from an underground coalmine fire - Coalmine... | ecosystem: Environmental > Terrestrial > Soil >...
ATTTGTGAAAGAGGTCGATGACCCATGCTTAGTCCAAAGCGGACCAAGTACCGGAAGGCGTTCAAGGGACGCATTCACGGTTTGGCGAAGGGCGGTACGGCGCTGAATTTCGGTGCCTACGGCTTGAAGGCGGTCGAACCGGGCCGGATTACGGCACGTCAGATCGAAGCGGCGCGACGCGCTATCAGCCGGCATATCCGCCGCGTTGGTCGTGTCTGGATCCGTATTTTCCCGGATGTTCCGGTTTCCTCGAAGCCGGCCGAAGTCCGTATGGGCAGCGGCAAGGGCACGCCGGAATTCTGGGTCGCTCGGGTAAAGCCGGGTCGCATCATGTTCGAGCTGGATGGCGTGCCGGCGGATACCGCGCGTGAGGCGTTCACCCTCGCGGCCGCGAAACTCCCCATCGGCGTGCGCTTCGTCCAGCGTCTGGGCGAGGAGGCTTGAGATGAAGGCAAGCGACGTTCGGGCCAAGTCGGCCGACGAGCTGAAGACGGAACTGCTGGGCCTGAAGAAGGAGCAGTTCAACCTGCGCTTCCAGAAGGCGTCGGGGCAGCTCGAGAATACCGCGCGTGTGTTCACGGTTCGCCGTGACATCGCCCGGATCAAGACCATCCTGGCCGAGCGCGCTGCTCAGCCGGGTCGGGTGGAGTAGGGGACATGCCGAAGCGCATTCTGCAGGGCCTGGTGGTGAGCGACAAGCAGGACAAGACCGTTGTGGTCCGTGTCGAGCGTCGCGTCATGCACCCGGTCTACAAGAAGTTCATCACGCGGTCGAAGAAGTACGCGGCCCATGATGAGCAGAACACTTTCAAGGTCGGTGACGTCGTCCGCATCGAGGAATGCCGTCCGATCTCGAAGAACAAGTGCTGGGTCGTGCTGGCGGACGCCGCCGGAACGCCGACTCAGGCTGGAGTGTAAAACATGATTCAGATGCAAACCAACCTGGACGTGGCCGACAACTCCGGGGCCCGCCGGGTGCAGTGCATCAAGGTGCTGGGTGGCTCCCATCGGAGGACTGCGACCGTTGGCGACATCATCGTCGTCTCGATCAAGGAAGCCATTCCACGCGGCAAGGTGAAGAAGGGCGACGTGCATCGCGCGGTCATCGTGCGCACGGCCAAGGAGATTCGCCGCGTGGATGGCAGCGCCATCCGCTTTGACCGCAACGCCGCGGTGCTCATCAACAAGCAGGGCGAGCCGATTGGCACGCGCATCTTCGGGCCTGTGACCCGCGAGCTGCGCGCCAAGAAGTTCATGAAGATCGTCTCGCTCGCGCCGGAGGTGCTCTAACCATGGCGTTGAAGATCAAGAAGGGCGACAAGGTCGTCGTCATCTCCGGCTCGGACAAGGGCAAGACCGGCGAGGTCCTGCGCACGCTGCCGAGCGAGAACCGCGTGGTTGTCCAGGGCGTGAACCTGGTCAAGCGCCACACGCGCGCTTCGGCCACCAGCCAGGGCGGCATCATCGAGAAGGAGGCGACTATCCACGTCTCCAACGTCTCGCATGTCGACCCGAAGGACAACAAGCCGACCCGCGTCGGTTTCAAGCTCGTCGATGATCGCAAGGTCCGCGTTGCCAAGCGGTCCGGCGAACAGCTCGACCGGTGAGGTGAGAGATGGCTGCCCGTTTCCAAGAAATCTACGAGTCGAAGGTTCGCCAGGCTCTCGTCGCCGAGTTCGGCTACAAGAACCCGATGGAAGTGCCCCGGCTTGACAAGATCGTCATCAACATCGGTGTCGGCGAGGCCGTTCAGGACTCCAAGAAGGTCGATGCCGCCGTTCGCGATCTGACGCTCATCGCCGGTCAGAAGCCGGTCGTGACGCGCGCCAAGAAGTCGATCGCCACGTTCAAGCTGCGCGAGAACATGCCGATCGGCTGCAAGGTGACGCTCCGTCGCAAGCAGATGTACGAATTCCTCGACCGTCTGATCACCATCGCCCTGCCGCGCGTCCGCGATTTCCGCGGCGTCAACGGCAAGAGCTTCGATGGCAAGGGCAACTACGCGCTGGGCCTGAAGGAGCAGCTCGTGTTCCCCGAGATCGATTACGACAAGGTCGACGCCATGCGCGGCATGGACATCGTGATCTGCACCACGGCGAAGACCGACGAGGAGGCCAAGGCTCTCCTCAAGGGCTTCCAGATGCCGTTCGTGAACTGAGCGGCGAGGAACTCGACAGATGGCTAAGACTAGTTCCGTCCAAAAGAACCAGAAGCGCCAGAAGCTGGCCGACCGGTTCGCCGCCAAGCGCGCCCGGCTGAAGGCGATCATCAACGATCGTGACGGCTCGCCGGAAGATCGCTTCGTGGCTCAGCTCAAGCTCGCCGCCCTGCCGCGCAACAGCGCCCAGGTCCGCGTGCGCAATCGTTGCGCGTTGTCAGGCCGCCCGCGCGCCTACTACCGCAAATTCAAGCTTTCGCGCATCGCGTTGCGCGAACTCGCCTCGACCGGCCAGATTCCTGGCATGGTCAAGTCGAGCTGGTAAGGGAGACTGGGTTATGACCATGAGCGATCCCTTGGGGGATATGCTGACCCGCATCCGCAACGGCCAGCGGGCGCGTTCGTCCAGCGTTAAGTCACCGGCCTCCCGGACCCGTGCGAACGTGCTCGAAGTGCTGCGTCGCGAAGGCTACATCCGCGGCTTCACCAAGTCCGACGTCCGTCCCGGCATTGCCGAGTTCACGATCGAGCTCAAGTATGTCGATGGCGAACCGGTCATCAAGGAAATCAGCCGCGTGTCCAAGCCGGGCCGTCGGATCTATTCCAAGATCACCGAGCTGCCGAAGGTCTACAACGGCCTCGGCATTGCCATCCTGTCGACGCCCCGCGGCGTGATGTCGGATAACGAGGCCCGCGCTGCCAATGTCGGCGGCGAAGTCCTCTGCCGCGTGTTCTGAGGAAGCATCATGTCGCGCATCGGCAAATATCCGGTCCCCGTGCCGAACGGTGTCGAGGTCACGATTGCTGACCAGATCCTGACGGCCAAGGGCAAGCTCGGCAGCCTGAGCCTCCCGATCGCGGAAGAGATTTCCGCGAAGCTCGAGGATGGCAAGGTCGTCGTCACCCCCGTTCATGACACCAAGCGTGCGCGCACGCTCTGGGGCACGACGCGGGCTCTCGTTAACAACCTGGTGACTGGCGTCTCGGCCGGCTTCAGCGTCAACCTCGAGATCAACGGCGTCGGTTATCGCGCCGCGGTCAACGGCAAGGTGCTGAACCTCCAGCTTGGCTACAGCCACGACATCGACTTTCCGATCCCGGATGACGTCAAGATCTCTTGCGAGAAGCCGACGTCGATCACCGTGACCGGCGCTGACAAGCAGCGCGTGGGCGCGGTTGCCGCGAAGATTCGGTCGTTCCGGAAGCCCGAGCCCTACAAGGGCAAGGGCGTCAAGTACGCGACCGAAACCATCCGCCGCAAGGAAGGCAAGAAGAAGTAAGGATTGGCGCCATGCTGAACTCAAAATCCCTATTTCTGCGCCGCAAGCAGCGGGTGCGGAATCGTCTGCGGACTGTCTCGGGCGGTCGCCTGCGTCTGTCCGTGTTTCGTTCGTCCAAGCACATCTATGCGCAGGTGATCGACGACGCCGAGGGCAAGACCCTCGTCGCCGCTTCGAGCATCGACAAGACGCTCAAGGACGGGCTCAAGACCGGCGCGGACATCGCGGCGGCGGCGGCGGTCGGCAAGCTGATCGCGACCCGCGCGGCCGAGAAGGGCATCACCCAGGTGGTGTTCGATCGCGGCGGTTATCTGTTCCATGGCAGGGTGAAGGCCCTCGCCGATGCGGCCCGCGAAGGCGGGCTGGCGTTCTAAAGAAGGGCCGGGACGAACAAAATGGCACGTACTCCAGGCGAAGGCCGCTCCGGCGGTCGGGGTCGCAACGAATCGGATCGGCAGCCGCGCGATCGCGAGGAGAGCGAACTCGTCGAAAAACTGGTCGGCATCAATCGCGTCGCTAAGGTCGTCAAGGGCGGCCGGCGCTTCGGCTTCGCGGCGATCGTGATCGTCGGCGACTCGAAGGGCCGCGTCGGTCATGGCACCGGCAAGGCGCGCGAAGTGCCGGAAGCGATCCGCAAGGCGACCGAGGCCGCCCGCAAGGCGATGGTCCGCGTTCCGCTGCGCGAAGGCCGCACGCTGCATCATGACATGACCGGCCATTACGGCGCCGGCCGCGTCGTGGTCCGCGCCGCACCGCAGGGTACCGGCATCATCGCCGGCGGCCCGATGCGCGCGATCTTCGAGGCGTTGGGCGTTCAGGACGTGGTCGCCAAGTCGGTCGGCACGTCGAACCCCCACAACATGATCAAGGCAGCCTTCGATGCGCTCGCCGGGGCGACCAACCCCCGTGCGGTCGCCGCCCGTCGCGGCAAGAAGGTCTCGGATCTGGTCGGCGGCAGCCGTGGCCAGGCCGAAGCCGCGGCTCGGGAGTAATCCTGATGAGCGACAAGAAGACTGTGATCGTGACGCAGATCGGCTCGCCGATCGGCCGTCAGAAGGACCAGGAGGCCACGCTGAAGGGCCTCGGTCTCAACAAGCTCAACCGGACCCGCGTGCTCGAGGACACTCCCTCGGTGCGCGGCATGCTGACGAAGGTGCACCATCTGGTGCGCGTCGAAGCCGGCGAGTAGGGTAGGCAACATGACCAAACTCAATGAGATCTCGGACAATCCGGGAGCCCACTACAAGTTCAAGCGTGTCGGTCGCGGCATCGGCTCGGGCAAGGGCAAGACCTCGGGCCGTGGCGGCAAGGGCCAGACCGCGCGCTCCGGCGTCGCGATCAACGGTTTCGAAGGCGGCCAGACCCCGCTGCATCGTCGTCTGCCGAAGCGCGGCTTCAACAACATTCATCGCCTGACCTACCAGGTGATCAATGTTGGCCGGCTGCAGAAGGCTGTCGAGGCCGGCAAGATCGCCAAGGGCGACACCATCACCCCGGAAAGCCTGATCAAGCTCGGCATCCTCGCCAAGCTCGACGACGGCGTGCGGCTGCTCGCCAAGGGCACGCTCACGACCGCGCTCACGATCGAGTGCGCCGGCGCCTCCGAGGCGGCGGTCAAGGCGGTCGAGGCTGCCGGCGGCAAGGTTGTCGTCAAGGTTTCGGCAAAGGAAGCCGCGACCGAAGCGACGGCCGGCTAAAAAAACCTCCTGGGACGGAGCGGGTGGATATCGCCCGCTCCGTCTTCATGTTTATAGTGTCGCTCGTCTCACCCGACGATTCCTGTCCCCAAGGAACCGCTTGAATGGCGTCTGCCGCCGAACAACTCGCCGCGAACATCAATTTTGGGGCCTTCGCCAAGGCGACGGAGCTGAAGCAGCGAATCTGGTTCACGCTGCTCGCCCTCCTGGTCTATCGACTGGGCACCTACATCCCCATTCCGGGTATCGATCCCCAGGCGCTCGCTCAGATCTTCCAGCAGAGCGCCGGCGGCATCCTCGGCATTTTCGACATGTTCTCGGGCGGCGCGCTCGGCCGCATGTCGATTCTCGCGCTTAACATCACGCCCTACATCTCCGCGTCCATCATCGTCCAGCTGCTGACGGCCGTGTCACCCAGCCTGGAGGCGATGAAGAAGGAAGGCGAGTCGGGGCGCAAGAAGCTCAACCAGTACACCCGCTACGGCACCGTCGTGCTGGCGATCGTCCAGGCCTATGGCATCTCGGTCGGCCTCGAGGCGATGCGCTCCGGCGCGGTCACCGCGGTCATGGACCCGGGCATGGCCTTCCGCCTGGTCACGATGATCACGCTGGTCGGCGGCACCGTGTTCCTGATGTGGCTGGGTGAGCAGATCACGGCACGCGGCGTCGGCAACGGCACGTCGCTTATCATCTTCGCCGGCATCGTCGCGAACCTGCCCCATGCCCTTGCGGCCACCCTCGAGCTGGGTCGGACCGGCGCGATCTCGACGCCAGTCATCCTGTTGTTCGTGGTCATGGCGATCGCGGTCATTGCCTTCATCGTGTTCATGGAGCGGGCCCAGCGGCGGATCCTGGTGCAGTATCCAAAACGCCAGATGGGCACGAAGATGTTCGGCGGCGAGTCGTCGCATCTGCCGCTCAAGATCAACACCTCGGGCGTGATCCCGCCGATCTTCGCGTCCTCGCTGCTGCTGCTGCCGGCGACCATCGCGGGCTTCCAGTCGGCCTCGGGCGCTACCGGCTGGCTCGCCACGATCGCGGGCTATGTCGGGCACGGCAAGCCGGCCTACATGGTCATGTATGTGGCTCTTATCGTCTTCTTCTCGTTCTTCTACACGGCCGTGGTGTTCAATCCGGCCGAGACGGCGGACAATCTGAAGAAGTACGGCGGCTTCATCCCCGGCATCCGTCCGGGCAAGAACACGGCCGACTATCTCGACTACGTGCTGACGCGCCTCACGGTGCTGGGTGCGGCCTATCTGTCGATCGTCTGCATCCTGCCCGAGATCCTGATTTCCGAATATTCGGTGCCGTTCTATTTCGGCGGCACCAGTCTGCTCATCGTGGTCAGCGTGACCATGGATACGGTGGCCCAGATTCATTCGCATCTGCTGGCGCATCAGTACGAGGGACTCATCAAGAGGTCCAAGCTGCGCGGGAGGCGCGGATGAACATCATCCTCCTGGGTCCGCCCGGGGCAGGAAAGGGAACGCAGGCCAAGCGTCTGGAAGAGGCGCACGGCCTGCTGCAATTATCGACCGGCGACATGCTGCGCGCCGCCGTCAAGGCGGGCACGGCGCTTGGCCTCAAGGCCAAGGCGATCATGGATGCGGGGCATCTCGTATCCGACGATGTGGTGGTGGAGATGATCCACGACCGCATCTGCCAGGACGATTGCAACAACGGCTTCATTCTCGATGGTTTCCCGCGCACGGTGGCCCAGGCCCAGGCGCTGGACGTCATGCTGGAGAAGCTTGGGGCGAAGCTCCATGTGGTGGTCGAGATGGCCGTCGATGAGGCCGCGCTCATCGAGCGCATTACCGGCCGCTTCACCTGCGCCAAGTGTGGCCAGGGCTATCACGACACCTTCAAGCCGACGAAGGTTGCCGGCGTCTGCGATGTGTGCGGTTCCACGGAATTCACCCGCCGCGACGACGACAACGCCGAGACGGTGCATAAGCGGCTGGAAGCCTATCGGGCCCAGACCATGCCGATCCTGCCCTATTACGAGGGGCACGGCATCCTGAGGCGCGTGGACGGCATGGCTGATATCGACGCTGTGACTCAAGAAATTGAGGCAGCGCTTAGCAAAGCGTGACGGGGCTGACCGCTATTGCGGTTGACTTGTCAATGAAAATTCATACACTGCGCGGCCTCAGTCGATCTGCCTTGGCCGATTGACCGCACAGTATTCTATCTCCGAGGAGTCGACGGCGTGGCACGTATTGCTGGCGTCAACATACCGAACCAAAAGCGTGTGGCCATCGGCCTTACCTACATCCATGGTATCGGTCGCGTAACGGCGGATCAGATTTGCAGCAAGGTCGGGATTCCGACCGAGCGTCGCGTTCACGAACTGACCGATGATGAGGTGCTGCGCATTCGCGAGCTCATCGACCGGGAATACACGGTCGAGGGCGATCTGCGCCGCGTCGTGTCGATGAACATCAAGCGTCTGATGGACCTGGGCTGCTATCGCGGCCTGCGCCATCGCAAGGGCCTGCCCGTTCGCGGTCAGCGCACCCATACCAATGCCCGCACCCGCAAGGGTCCTGCCCGGCCGATCGCCGGCAAGAAGAAGTAAGCGGGTCGGAAGGACATCATGGCCAAAGCTGCAGCCGGCGCTCCGCGCCTTCGTCGTCGCGAGCGCAAGAACATCACGTCGGGTGTCGCCCACGTGAATGCCTCGTTCAACAACACGGTCGTGACGATCACCGACGCCCAGGGCAACACGATTGCCTGGTCGTCGTCGGGCGCTCAGGGCTTCAAGGGCTCGCGCAAGTCGACCCCGTACGCCGCCCAGATGGCTGCCGAAGATGCGGGCCGCAAGGCCATGGAGCATGGCATGCGCACGCTGGAAGTCGAAGTGAAGGGCCCCGGTTCGGGCCGCGAGTCGGCGCTGCGCGCGCTGCAGGCGGTCGGTTTCGCGGTGACTTCGATCCGCGACGTCACGTCGATCCCGCACAACGGCTGCCGGCCGCCGAAGCGCCGCCGGGTCTGAGCGTCACATCGGCGGTGCCGGGCTCGCCTGGTGCCGTCGAAAGAAGTTCGGTCGATGGACCGCCGGCGGCGTCAGCGCTGCGGCGGTCCGTCCCTTTCAATCGTCCGCCTGCCGATATCCAGGATTTCCGATATCGTAACGCGGCACGTTCGGCATGAGGTTTAACTCGTGATTCAGAAAAACTGGCAGACCCTGATCAAGCCGAAGCAGCTCCAGGTCGAGCCGGGCGACGATGCCGCCCGGGTCGCGACCGTGGTCGCCGAGCCTCTGGAGCGCGGTTTCGGCCTGACGCTCGGGAACGCGCTGCGCCGGGTGCTGCTGTCGTCGCTTCAGGGCGCCGCCGTCACCTCGGTGCAGATCGAAGGTGTGCTGCACGAGTTCTCGTCGATCCCCGGTGTGCTGGAAGATGTCACCGACATCGTCCTCAACATCAAGGGCCTCGGCCTGCGCATGAACGGCGACGGCCCGAAGCGCATGCGGCTCAGGGCGACCGGCCCGGGCGAAGTGCGCGCGAGCCAGATCGAGACCGGCCACGATATCGAGGTCATGAATCCCGACCTGGTGATCTGCACGCTCGACCAGGGCGCCAAGATCGTCATGGAATTCACGGTCGAGACCGGCAAGGGCTACGTTGCCGCCACGCTGAACCGTCCCGAGGACGCGCCCATCGGGCTCATCCCCGTCGACGCGCTGTTCAGCCCGGTGCGCAAGATCAGCTACAAGGTCGAGAACACCCGCGTCGGTCAGGTCACGGACTATGACCGCCTGGCGATGGTGGTCGAGACCAACGGCGCGGTGACGCCCGAGGACGCGGTGGCGCTCGCCGCCCGCATCCTGCAGGACCAGCTGCAGCTGTTCATCAATTTCGACGAGCCGCGCCTCGCGACCGAGGAGAGCCGTCCGGCCGAGCTGCCGTTCAACAAGAACCTGCTCCGCAAGGTCGACGAGCTCGAGCTGTCGGTGCGTTCGGCCAACTGTCTCAAGAACGACAACATCGTCTACATCGGCGATCTCGTTCAGAAGACCGAGGCGGAGATGCTGCGCACGCCGAATTTCGGCCGCAAGTCGCTGAACGAGATTAAGGAAGTTCTGAGCCATATGGGCCTCCATCTGGGTATGGAGATCCCGAACTGGCCGCCAGAGAACATCGAAGAGTTGGCCAAGCGGCTTGAAGAGCCGTACTGAGTTGAGGACGGCCCGCTAGGCCGCGAGGGAGTAATTTATGCGTCACGGAATGAGCGGCCGGAAGTTCAGCCGCACCTCGTCCCATCGCAAGGCGATGTTCGAGAATATGGCTGCCGCGCTGCTGAAGCACGAGCAGATCACCACGACCCTGCCGAAGGCGAAGGACCTGCGTCCGATCGTCGAGAAGCTGATCACGCTCGGCAAGCGCGGGGGCCTTCATTGCCGGCGCCAGGCGCTGTCGATGCTCCAGGACACGACGATCACCGAGAAGCTGTTCTCGTCGATCGCCGACCGCTACAAGGAGCGTCAGGGCGGCTACATCCGCATCGTCAAGGCGGGCTTCCGCTATGGCGACAGCGCGCCGATGGCCGTGATCGAGCTGGTTGATCGCGATCCGGAAGCCAAGGGGCAGGACTCCGGTCCGGTCGCCGAGGCTGAGGCCACCGCGGCCTGATTTCAGGCCGGTGCCCTTGCGGCGCCGCTGAAATGAAAGATACGTCAGGCCCGGGTGCTGCTGCACCCGGGCCTTTCGTCGTTCCGGCCGAAATCACGCCCCTGACCGGCCCCGTGGCCGAAGCCGGTGCCGCACCCGGCCAGTGAGCCGGCGGGTCAGGCCTCGTCCGGCTTGTTCGTCTGATAGCTCACGGCCTCGGGCAGCACGATTTCGCCGGCGAGCCAGCGCCGCTCGGCATCCGGGTCAGCCCAAGCGGCGACGAGGGCGGCGGTCAGCTCCAGCGACTGCCGCGGCGCGCCGGCATCTTCGAGCGCATAGCTCCGGGTATGGGAGACCACGTTGGTCAGCATGTTGGCGGCCGTCGGCTGCGGCACGTCCTGGCCGATGCCGGCATGGACCGCTTCGCAGCGCTTCAGGTTGAGCGACAGATAGCCCTGGCAGGGCGTCGGCCGCGCGGCATGGCCCAGGCATTCCATGGTCTCGGGATCCTGGACCGGGCAGGCGATCTGCAGGCGATGGCGGGCGAGCGGCTCCATGCCGTGGCCGCGCGCGTCGGCGGCGATCGCCCGGGCCTTGATCGCCGCGACCCTGTGGGCCGGCAGATTGCGCTCGAGATGGTCGACGAGCGCGAAGACCTCGTCGGGCGTGACGTCGATCGTCAGCGTGCAGCATACGCCGCAGCCCTTGGCGCAGGCGACGGGCGTGCCGGCCTGCTCGAGCGCCGGGAACACCGGCCGCATCTCCTGGTCCAGGATCGCGATGCGTTCCTCGGCCACGGCCGCGGACAGGCCGGGCCGCATGCCGTGTTGCCGGATCACCGCCTCCAGGCGCGCCTTGGCGCGCTCATAGGCGCCGAGCAGGAATTGCTGGGCCTCCTTGGGCAGATCTTCAGTCTTGGCATGTTCGGTCACGTCGGAAACTCCACGGGCTCAGCAGACGCCTGCTTCAAGGATGGTCAAGCTCGCGGTCGCGCAATCGATCCGCGCCTCGACCCCATAGGGCAGGGTCAGCATCGGCTGAGTATGACCGAAGTCGAGCCGCGAAAGCACCGGAAGATCGGGCAGGCCCGCCTGGGCGAGCGAGGCGACGACCGCCGCCTCCAAGCGCGTCTGGTAGCTCTCGTCGCCCATGGGTGAGGCGCGCGCGATCAGAATGCCGGCGAGCTTTTCCAGAATTCCCTGCGCCGCATAGTTGCGCAGCCAATATTCGACGAAGCCGGGGGCGGGGACGTCCTCCGACGTCTCCAGGAACAGGATGGCGCCGTCCCAATAGGCGGGTGCCGGCCACCAGGCCGTCGCCTTGATCATTTCCAGCACCTCGGCGCAGCCGCCGATCAGCCGGCCGGTGGCGCCGCCGCGTCCCTGCAGCAGGCGCAGCATGCCGGGCGGATGGAGGCGGCGGGGCCGGGTCTGCAGCGTGCTGTCGCTCCAATCGAGCAACTCGTCGGTCCAGCCCTCCCGATTTTGGCCGACGAGGCCGATCGGCTCGGCCTGGAACAGTGCCCGCCGCACGCCATCGACGGTGAAGCGATGCATTCCGGCATTCTCGCCGAAGCCCGCCATGATGCTGGGGCCGTAGAATGAGGTCACCCCGGCCGCGAGGCAGGCGAAATGCAGGCTCGTCGTGTCGGAGAACCCGAGGAAGACCTTGGGATTGGCGCGAATGACGCTGAGGTCGAGATGCCGGATGAGCCGGATCGAATCATTGCCGCCGATGGTCGCGACGACGCCGGCGATCGACGGGTCGGCGAAGGCCTGCATCAGGTCCTCGGCCCGTGCCGCCGGATTGGCTGCGACCCATTCGGGCGGGCGCATCGTGTGCGGCATCTCGATCAGTTCGACCCCGAACTCGGCCTCGAACTGGCGCTTGCCGGCCTGATAGCGGTGCGGGAACAGGCCCGGGCCGCCCCAGGACGGCGTCACGGCGGCCAGCCGGTCTCCGGGGGCGAGGCGCCGGGGCTTCAGCAGCGGACGGCGCCAGCGATCGGCGACGTCGAGGGTGGTGATCATGAACGGGCGGATCTCTCGGTTGTGTCGTGGATAGTGTCTACAATTTCGGCGGGGGCGGGCAAGGCCCACCGGCGCTCGCGCCGTTGGATTTGACGGTCGGATATTATTTTGGTACCTAGGTACAATGATTACGATCGATCGTGTCCAGACCGGTGTGCGGCTCGAACGCCGCCTGCTCAAGGTGCTAAAGGCGCTCGCGGAGTACCTGGATCTGTCGCTTGGCGACCTGATCGAGGGCATCGTGCTGCACGCATTCGAGGACAAGCCGCCCTTCTCGGCTGAGACCTTGCGCCAGATCGAGGCGTTGAAATCGGTCTACGGCCTCACGCTCTCGGCGGCGGATTCTCATCGGCTGATCGAAGGAGCCGAAGGCGATGACACTCCCTGACGACGCGGAATCGGCGATCGCCCAATTCTGCTCCGGCAGTCTCGATCCGCGACATTTCCATCATCGTGACCACGTGCGCGTCGCCTTCGAAATGCTGCGCCGTGCGCCGTTTCTCGCGGTCGCGCCGACCTATGCCGACGCCCTGCGCGATCTTGCAGCCCGCGCCGGCCGGCCTGACGCCTATCATGAAACCATCACGATCGGCTTCCTGGCGCTGGTCGGCGAGCGGCTGGCCACGCAGGGCGGGGACGATTTCGCTCGGTTCGAACGGGACAATCAGGACCTGTTCGACAAATCGATCCTCTTGCGCTGGTACAGTGCCGAGCGCCTGGGCTCCGCCACGGCGCGCCGGACCTTCCTGCTGCCGGAGCCGCGCTGAGCGTGGCCGTCGTCGGCGCGGGCCGGCGTCAGCCGGCCTGACATTGCACGCCGCGACGGTCGGCGCGCCATGCGGCTGTGCCGTGCTGGCATCCCGGGCGGACATTGCCTAGATTGGTCGCCAGCCATGATCCGTCCGACGCTTGTTCTCGTTCTGCTCTTCGTCCTGCCGGCCGGTGCATCGGCCGCGGACTCCCGTGCCGTGCCGGCGTCGGCCCAGCAGGTCCTGCTGTCCTATGCGCCGGTGGTGCGCAAGGCGGCACCGGCGGTGGTCAATGTCTATACCCGCGCCGTGGGCGATGTCGGCGCCGCGGCCGACGTGCGGCGCGACCCGGCCTATCGCCGGTACTTCGCGCCCGGCGCGGATCGGCTCGGCCATTCGCTCGGCTCCGGCGTGATCGTCGACCCGAACGGCACGATCGTCACCAACCAGCATGTCATCCAGGACGCCGGCGCCATCGTCATCGTGCTGTCCGACCGCCGGGAATTCGATGCCGAACTGGTGCGCGGCGACGACCGCACCGACCTGGCGGTGCTCAAGATCAATACCAGCGGCGAGGCGCTGCCGTTCCTGACCATCAAGGACACGGACGACCTGGAGGTCGGCGACATCGTGCTGGCGATCGGCAATCCGTTCGGCGTCGGCCAGACGGTGACGTCGGGCATCGTCTCGGCGCTCGGCCGCTCGGTCGACGGCATCAATGACTATCGCTCCTTCGTCCAGACCGACGCCGCGATCAACCCCGGCAATTCCGGCGGCGCGCTCGTCAGCCTCGACGGCAAGCTAGTCGGCATCAATACCGCGCTCTATTCCGAGGGCGGCGGATCGGTCGGCATCGGCTTCGCCATCCCGGGCGATCTCGTGCGCTCGGTGCTGACGCCGAGCGAGGGCGCCGGCCATCGCATCCTCAGGCCGTGGCTCGGCGCCTCGGGCCGCTCGGTGACTGCCGGCGCTGCCCGCAAGCTCGGCCTCAGCCGTCCTTCCGGCATGCTGATCGAGGATGTCGTGCCGCGCGGGCCCGCCGCCGAGGCCGGGGTCAGGCCGGGCGACGTCATCCTGTCGATCGACCAGCGGCCGGTGCCGGACGAAGACGGCCTGCGCTTCCGCTTCGCGACCTTGCCGGTCGGCGCCACCGCCAAGCTCGGCGTCTGGCGGGCGGGCGAGCCGATGGATCTCGAAATCCGGCTGGTGGCGCCGCCCGAGACGCCGCCGCGCCAGGTCACGCAATTGCGGGCGGCGGGGCCGCTGCTGGGCGTCACCGTCGCCAACCTGTCGCCGGCGCTCGCCGACGAGCTGCATACCGACGAGGTGGCGGGCGTGATCGTGCTCGACGTGCCGCGCGGTGCGCCGCACCTGCGGCTGCTGGTCGGCGACGAGCTGGTCGAGCTCAATGGCCAGCGCATCGCCGATGTCGGCCAGTTGCAGGCGCTGCTGCCGCGGCTCACGGCGCCCTGGCGGGCGACGGTCCGGCGCGACGGCCGCATGATCCACCTGACGGGCAGCTGACATGGCGCCCTCTCTGTTCGAAGCGCAGGCGCCGCGGCCGCTTGCCGACCGGCTCAGGCCGCAGACGCTTGCCGACGTGGTCGGCCAGGACCACCTGCTGGCGCCGACCGCGCCGATCGGCCGGATGGTCGCCGCCCACCGGCTGGCCTCGATGGTGCTGTGGGGTCCGCCCGGCTGCGGCAAGACCACGATCGCGCGGCTGCTGGCGGACCAGACCGACCTGGAATTCGAGCCGCTGTCGGCGGTGTTCTCCGGCGTCGCGGATCTTCGGAAAGTGTTCGAGACGGCCAAGCTCCGGCGCCAGGCCGGGCGTGGCACGCTGCTGTTCATCGACGAGATCCATCGCTTCAACCGCGCCCAACAGGACAGCTTCCTGCCCTATGTCGAAGACGGCACGATCGTGCTGATCGGCGCCACGACCGAGAACCCGTCGTTCGAGCTGAACGGCGCGCTCTTGTCGCGCGCCCAGGTCTTCATCCTGAAGCGGCTCGACGAGGCGGCGCTCGGCATCCTGGTCGATCGGGCGGAGGCACTGGTCGGCCACAAGCTGCCGCTCGACGAGGACGCGCGGCACGCGCTCCTGGCCATGGCCGACGGCGACGGCCGCTATCTCCTGAACCTGGTCGAGGAGGTGGCCCTGCTGCCGGCCGGCACGTCGCCGCTCGATCCGAAGCGGCTCGCGGCCCAGGTCCAGCACCGCGCCCCGCTCTACGACAAGGCGCAGGAGAGCCACTACAACCTGATTTCCGCGCTGCATAAGTCGCTGCGCGGATCCGATCCGGATGCGGCGCTCTATTGGTTCGCGCGCATGCTGGTCGGCGGCGAGGATCCGCTCTATATCGTCCGCCGGCTCGTCCGCTTCGCCAGCGAGGATATCGGCATGGCCGATCCGAATGCGCTCGTGCAGGCGATGATGGCCTGGGATGCGTACGAGAGGCTGGGTTCGCCCGAAGGCGAGCTGGCTATTGCGCAGGCGGTCGTGTATCTCGGCACCGCACCGAAGTCGGTCGGCGTCTACAAGGCGCATGGCGCGGCGGTGCGGGCGGCCAAGCAGACCGGCTCGCTGATGCCGCCGATGCATATCCTGAACGCGCCCACCAAAATGATGCGCGAGCATGGCTATGGCGCCGGCTACAGCTACGATCCGGACACCGAAGACGGGTTTTCCGGCCAGAATTATTTCCCCGACGGCATGGCCCGCGAGGAATTCTATCACCCGGTCGATCGCGGCTTCGAGCGGGAGATCCGCAAGCGGCTCGACTATTGGGACAAGCTGCGCCGGCGTCGGGCCGGCGCGGGTCCCGCGACAGGAGATAACGAACGATGAGCGGCGTACGCCTCATCCAGGTGTCGGACGACGACGCCGACATCAGGCTCGACCGCTGGTTCAAGCGGCAATACCCGGGCCTGAGCCACATCCGGCTCGAGAAGCTGCTGCGCACCGGCCAGGTTCGAGTGGACGGCGGCCGCGTCAAGGCAGCGACCCGGCTCGCAGCCGGCTCGACCATCCGCATTCCGCCCTTGGACGACTGGGCCGAGGCGCCGCTGCCGCCGGACGATCGCCCGAAGGCCGGCCCGAAGCCGCCGAGCGAGGCGGAGCTGGAGAAGCTCAGGCAGCTGGTGCTCTATCGCGACAAGGACGTGATCGCGATCAACAAGCCCCATGGCCTGGCGGTGCAGGGCGGCACGAACACGACCAAGCATGTCGACGGCATGCTCGATGCACTGATGTTCGAGGCGAAGGAACGGCCGCGGCTGGTCCATCGCCTGGACAAGGACACGAGCGGCGTGCTGCTGCTGGCGCGCTCGGCCAAGGCCGCCACCTGGCTTGCCGAGGCGTTTCGCGAGAAGACCGCGCGCAAGACCTATTGGGCCGTGGTCGCGGGCGTGCCCCGGCCTCATCGCGGCAAGATCGACCTGCCGGTCGGCAAGGGCGTCGATGGCGGGCGCGAGAAGATGGTCGCTGATGAGGACGAGGGCCGCTGGGCCGTCACCTATTATGCCGTGGTCGAGCAGGCCGCGCAGAAGGTGGCCTGGCTCGCCCTGATGCCGGTCACCGGACGCACCCACCAGCTGCGCGTCCATTGCGCCGAGATCGGCTCGCCGATCCTGGGCGACGGCAAGTACGGCGGTGACAAGGCGGTGCTCGACGGCATCGACCATTCGCGCAAGCTGCATCTCCATGCCCGCTCGATCCGGCTCGACCGGCCCGACGGCAGTGTGCTGGAGGTGACGGCGCCCTTGCCGCCGCACATGCAGGCGACCTGGAAGTTCTTCGGCTTCGACTCGAAGCCGGACAGCGATCCGTTCCTCGAGCTCGATCTGGACTGACCTCTGCCGATGGAACCCTGCCTGGTCGTGTTCGATTGCGACGGAACCCTGGTCGATGCCCAGGCCGGCATCATCCAGGGCGTGGTCGAAGCCTTCGCCGCCGCCGGCCTGGAGGCCCCCGCGCATGAGGCGATCCGGCGCGGCGTCGGCCTGTCGCTGGGGGCCGCGATGGCCCGGCTGGCGCCGGAGGCGGGGCCTGACCTGGTGCTGCGCCTCGCCGACCTTTATCGCGACGCGTTCGTGACGTTGCGCCAGCGTCCGGATCATGCCGAACCGCTCTATCCCGGCGCGGTCGAGGCGCTGGATCGGCTCGGGGCTCACGGCGCCGTGCTCGGCGTCGCCACTGGCAAGGGGCGGCGGGGCTTGCGCCATTCCCTGGAACGCCACGGGTTGCTCGACCGATTCTCCGTGCTGCAGACCGCCGACGATGCGGCCGGCAAGCCGGCACCCGACATGCTCTATAACGCCATGGCGGCGACCGGCATCGATCGGACCCGCACGCTGATGGTCGGCGACACGACGTTCGACATGCTGATGGCAAAGGCGGCGCGGGTGGCGTCCGTCGGCGTCGCCTGGGGCTATCATGCGCCGGACGAGCTCAGGGCGGCGGGAGCGGGACGGGTGCTCGACCGCTTCGCCGAACTGGTGCCCCATGCGGCCGAACTCTTCGCATTCGAGGCTTAGATGAAGCGCTTCTACAAATCCGTGACGGCGGTTCCGGTCGAGGGCGGCTTCGGGGTGGAACTCGACGGCAAGGCGCTGAAGACGCCGGCCAAAGGGCCGCTGGTACTGCCGACCGAGGCGCTGGCGCGCGCTATCGCCGAGGAATGGGACGCCCAGGCTGAGACCGTTCAGCCCCACACCATGCGCCTGATGCAGCTCGCGTCGACAGCGCTCGACCGGGTGGCGCTGCATCGGCTGGCAGTGGTCGACGAGGCGGCCGGCTATGCCGCGAGCGATCTCCTGTGCTATCGCGCCGAGGCGCCGGCCGGCCTAGTCGCACGCGAGGCGCAGCTGTGGCAGCCGCTCCTCGACTGGGCCATGGTCCGGTTCGACGCGCCGCTCATCGTCACCAGCGGCATCGTGCATGTCGACCAGCCGGCGGCGAGCCTGAAAGCCCTGCGCGCGGTCCTGCTCGACTTCGATTCGCTGACCCTGACCGCCGTCGCCGACCTGACCGCGGCCTGCGGTTCGCTCATCCTCGCGCTCGCCGTCTGGGACGGAAGGGTCGATGCCGTCGGCGCTTCGGCGGCGGCGCTGATCGACGAGACGGTGCAGAACGAGCGCTGGGGCGAGGATGCCGAGGCGAAGGCACGGCGCGCGCAGCTCGTCGCCGACATCCACGCCGCGGCCCGCTTCCTGACGCTGCTGAAAGCCTGAGCCGGAAAAAGAGAACCCGCCGACGCTTGGAGCGTCGGCGGGCTCAGTTTCAAGGATGATGAGAGGGGATGTCCCACTCATCAAGTGAACTCGGCACGGTTGGCCGAAGTTCCCTTGACAGTGGCTTTATTGCAGAACGATTTCCGCACGGCGGTTCTGCGGCTCACGCACGCCGTCGGCGGTCGGAACCAGGAGGCCGCTCTTGCCGACGCCCGAGGTCGCGATCTCGGTCTCCGGCACGCCGTCGGCGATCAGCTGCTGCTTGACCGCGGCGGCACGATGCTCCGACAGGGCCTGGTTGTACTTGGCCGAGCCGACCGTGTCGGTATGGCCCGTCACGTTGATCTGGGTCAGGTGACCGGCCTTCACGCTGTCCGACGCCTGCTGGATGACATGGGCGGCGGCGCTGGTGATGTCAGCCTTGTTGAAGTCGAAGAACACCTGGAACGCGCGCTGCACTTCCGGGGCCTTGGCGACCGGGGCCGGCGGGGGCGGCGGGGTGACGGCCGGCAGCGGCGCCTGGGCCACTTCGGGCGCCCAGAACTCGTAGCGGACGCCCAGGGTCACTTCCTGATCGCCGATCGAGGTGCGGGTCGGGCTGCCGACGCCGCTCAGGCCGGGCGAGCTGTTGAACGTGCCGTTCTCGGTGCCGAAATAGCGGTAGTCGAGGTCGACCTTGAGGTGCGGCATGACGGCGTAGGAGACGCCGGCGATGCCCTGGTAGGCCAACACGTCGTCCTTGCCGCTCACGACATTGCCATTATAGCTCGACGCATGGTCGAAGCGCGGCCGGGCCCAGCCCACGCCCACGCCGACATGCGGGATGAAGCCATAGGAATCGACGCCGAACATGCCCGGGTCGATGTCATAGAGGCCGTTCAGCATCACCGAATAGGTGCCGAGCGCGCCGCCATTGGCGACGCCCGAATTGCGCACGCCGCGCAGATCGTTGCGGCGGTAGCCGCCCTCGAGTTCCGCCCGGAAGCCGTTGCCGAAGCCCCAGCCGACGGTGCCGAGGCCGACCCAGCCGGGCTCGAAATCGCTCTTGGCATCAGCGCCGCCGCCGTTCGGGCTGATGTCGTTCAGGAAGCTGCCACCACCGGCCGCGCCGACATAGGGGCCGACGGTGTAGTTCGGGTTCGTGGTGGTCTGCGCCTCGACGGCGCCGGCACCATAGAAGGCCAGAACAGCGGCCGTGCCGAGCAGGGCGGCAATAGTACGTTGCTTCGTCATTCCAGTCTCCAATACTAACGGTACGGCGTGGCCGACCATACGCCACAGTCAACTCCATAGGACACTGACTGTTGCACGTGATTGTTTTCATTGTTTCGAGGTGTTGCGAAGATAACACGCGACGTTTTGGCCCACTTGCCGGGGCCTTGATTAACGCCGGGCGCATAAGGTGGTAACGATGTCTGTCATGGCAAGGGCTATATTATGGCGAATGTGTGGCATGTTCTTTTGACATGCAACCCAGCTCTTTGTTTTTGAGTTGGAACCTTGGTGTTCCGAAGGGTTTCGACTCCCGCGAGCGCCGTCGGGATGCGCGTGGCGCGACGAGCCGTCTGGCGATGCCATATCGGTCATCGTCTTATCCGCCTCGATCTGCTAGTCTCCCGACGGCTCATGGAGCCCGCCGCGTGCCGCGACCACGCGGCATGCGGGAGGCGAGAGAGTGGCCTGCGCCGTTAGGTGTTGTGCCCTTTCGCCGCATCCGGCACGAAGTCGGTGTATAATAAGAGGTATCCGGCGATGCGGCGCGCGGCAGTGTTTTTTGTCGGCCTGGCCATTGTGGCTGCGGGCGGCGGTGTCTTTCTTTGGCATTCTCAGCATGGATCCGCCTCTGCCGGGGCGGGCCCAGCCGCGCGCCCGACGCCGACCGTCCATGTGGCGGCCGTGGCGCAGCGGGACGTGCCGGTCTATGTGCGCGGCATCGGCCAGGTCCAGCCGTTCAACATCGTCCAGATCAAGAGCCGGGTCGACGGCCAGATCGACAAGATCCTGTTCACCGAAGGCCAGCAGGTCGCGGCCGGCGATCCGCTGATCGAGGTCGATCCGCGGCCCTATCAGGCGGCGGTCGGCCAGGCCGAGGGCGCGCTCGCCAAGGATCAGGCCCAGCTCGTTTCGGCCAAGGCGGATCTCGACCGCTCGTCGAGCCTGCTGAAGAACGGCTACGCCTCGCGCCAGGCGTTCGACCAGCAGTCGGCCACGGTCGGCCAGCTCACGGCCACCATCCGGGCGGATCAGGCGGCGCTCGACGCGGCAAAGCTCAACCTGCAGTTCGCGACGATTCGCGCACCGATTTCGGGACGCATCGGCAAGCGCCTGGTCGATGCCGGCAACGTCATCCACACCGCCGACGACAATGACCTGGTCGAGATCGTCCAGGTGAAGCCGATCAATGTGCTGTTCACCGTGCCCCAGGATGCGCTGCCAGACATCCAGGCCGGCCAGCGCGCCGGCGCCCTGGTGGTCGAGGCGCGCTCGGGCAACGATCAGAAGAAGCTGGCCGAGGGCCGGCTGACCCTGATCGGCAACCAGATCGATGCGCAGACCGGCACGATCGAGCTGAAGGCGCTGTTCGAGAATGCGGACGAGGTGCTCTGGCCCGGCCAGTTCCTCAATGCGCGCGTCGTGACCAGCATCCGCAAGGACGCGGTGACCGTGCCGATGACGGCGATCCAGACCGGCGCCAAGGGCAAGTTCGTCTATGTGCTGGACCGGGAGGCATCGACGGTGGCGCCGCGCGACGTCAGCGTCCTGCAGAGCGTCCACGGCCTCGCGGTGGTCGCCGGCCTCAAGGTCGGCGAGACCGTCGTCGTCGACAATCAGGACCAGCTGTCGCCGGGCATGACGGTCAAGGCCGAACCCGGAACGGACGACCCGGTCGCCCTCGGGTCGCGCGCGGAAGCGACGCCGTCATGAAGCCGGGCGGCTTGAATCCCTGCCGGCCGTTCATCCTGCGGCCGGTGGCAACGCTGCTGCTCGCCATCGGCCTGCTGATCTTCGGTATCGCCGCTTGGGCCATGCTGCCGGTCGCGGCGCTCCCGCAGGTCGAATATCCGGTGATGAACGTCATCGCCAACCTGCCGGGCGCCAGCGCCCAGACCATGGCGACCTCGATCGCGGCCCCGCTGGAGCGGCAGTTCGGCTTCCTGAACGGCATCGTCTCGGTCAATTCGACCTCGTCGCTTGGCCAGACCTTCGTGCGGCTGCAGTTCGACCTCGGCCGCAATATCGACCTGGCGGCGATCGACGTGCAGTCGGCGATCTCGAACGCCGCAGGCGACCTGCCGCCCGACATGCCCAACCCGCCGTTCTTCTTCAAGGAGAACCCGGCCGAGCGCGCCATGGTCGTCATGGCCTTCACCTCCGACGTGCTGCCGCTGACCAAGGTCGACCAATTTGCCGACACGGCTGTGGTGCGCCGCATCTCGAGCCTGCCGGGCATCTCGCGCGCCTTCATGGCCGACGAACAGAAATTCGCGATCCGGGTCCAGATCAATCCGGCCTCGCTGGCGGCGCGTGGCCTGTCGCCCGAAGATGTGCGCAATGCGATCCAGCGCGCCACGGTCAATCGGCCGAAGGGCCGGCTCGAGGGCGGCGACGTGGTGACGACGGTCGAGTCCAACGACCAGATCTTCGACGCCGACGGCCTGCGCGACATCGTCGTGACCTATCGCAACGGCGCGCCGGTGCGCCTGTCGGACGTGGCCTCGATCGAGGATGGCGTCGAGAACGACAAGGCGATCGGCTGGTACAACGGCCACCCCGCCATCATCATCGCCGTGCAGAAGCGGCCGGGCGCCAATACGGTGCAGGCCGTCGACGGGCTGCGCGCCTCGCTCGCCACTCTCCGCGCGGCACTGCCGCCGTCGATCAACCTCAACATCGTGACCGACCGGGCCGAGACGATTCGTGCATCGCTGGGCGACGTCGAACTGACGCTCGGCATCACCATCGCGCTGGTGGTGATGGTGATCTTCATCTTCTTGCGTCATTTCTGGGCGACGGTGATCCCGTCGGTCACCATCCCGTTGTCGCTGCTGGCGACCCTGATGGTGATGCTGGGGCTGGGCTTCACGCTCGACAATCTGTCGCTGATGGCGCTCACCATCGCGGTCGGCTTCGTGGTCGACGACGCGATCGTGGTGATCGAGAACATCGTGCGTCACATGGAAGAGGGCGAGCCGCCGATCGAAGCCGCGATCAAGGGCGGCGGCCAGGTCGCCTTCACCATCATGTCGATCACGCTCTCGCTGGTCGCGGTCTTCATCCCGGTCTTCTTCATGGGCGGCATCGTCGGCCGGCTGTTCCGCGAATTCGCGGCCACCGTGTCGGTGGCGATCCTGGTCTCGGCCGTGGTGTCGCTGACGCTGTCGCCGATGCTGTGCGCGCGGCTGCTGCGGCCGCAGAAATACGTGGCCAAGGTGGCGCCGACCGCGTTCCAGCGCTGGGTCGCCCATGCCAACGACGCGGTCCTCGAGGGCTACCGGCGCAGCCTGGTCTGGGTGCTGCACCATCGCAAGCTGACCATGCTCAGCTTCGCGCTCACGCTCTGCCTCACCGGCTATCTCTATGTGACAGTGCCCAAGGGCTTCTTCCCGCCCCAGGACAACGGCCGCATCTTCGGCTTCGCCGAGGCGCCGACCGGCACGCCGTTCGCCGGCACGTCCAGGCTGGTCGAACAGATGACGGCGATCATCCGGTCCGATCCCGATGTGTTCTCGGTCACGAGCTATGTCGGCGGCGACGGCGACGAGAACACCGGCGAGTTCGTCATCAACCTGAAGCCGCGCGACGAGCGCCCGGGCGTCTATCAGGTGCTGGGGCATCTTCGCGAACGGGCGGCCAAGCTCCAGGGCCTGCGCTTCTTCATGCAGCCGGAGCCGGAGATCATCACCGGCACGGACGCCGGCCGCACCGAGTACCAGTACACGCTGATCGACGTCGACCGGGACGAGCTGGAACGCTGGACGCCGACCGTGCTCGAGCATCTGAAGAAGGTGCCGGGGCTGCTCGACGTTTCGCGGGACCTCAATACCGCCTCGAGCGTCAAGGTCGTGATCAACCGCGACCTGGCGGCGCGGATGGGCGTCGATCCCAAGGCGATCGACGATACGCTGTACGATTCGTTCGGCTCGCGCCGGGTGACCGAGATCTTCACCGACGCGAACCAGTATTACGTACTGATGCAGGTCGACCCGCAGTTCCAGGCCGACCCGGCCTCGCTGCAGCTGATCTACGTCGCATCCTCGACCGGCAAGCAGATCCCGCTCTCGACCTTCGCATCGTTCGAAACATCGGTGGCCCCGATCACAATCAACCATCGCGGCCAGTTCCCGGACGAAAGCCTGACCTTCAACCTGGCGCCGGGCGTGTCGATCGGCGAGGCGGTCGACCGCATCCACAAGATGGAAGCGGAGCTGGGCAAGCCGATCACCCTGCAGACCAGCTTCGAGGGAGCGGCGCAGGAGTTCGAGAAGTCGCTGGCGAGCCAGCCCTGGCTGATCGCGGCGGCGACGCTCGTGGTCTATATCGTCCTGGGCGTGCTCTACGAGAGCTTCGTCCATCCGCTGACGATCCTGTCCTCCCTGCCGTCGGCCGGCGTCGGCGCGCTGCTGGCGCTGATGGCCTGCGGCAGCAATCTCGATGTCATGGGGCTGATCGGCATCATCCTGCTGATCGGCATCGTCAAGAAAAATGCCATCATGATGGTGGATTTCGCCATCCAGGCCGAGGCCGAGGGCAGGGGGCCGGAAGAGGCGATCCTGCAGGCCTGCGTGGTGCGGTTCCGGCCGATCATGATGACGACGATCGCCGCGATCTTCGGTGCGCTGCCGCTGGCCCTCGGCCATGGCGCCGGGTCGGAGCTGCGCCGGCCGCTCGGCATCTCGATCGTCGGCGGGCTGATGGTCTCGCAGATGCTGACGCTGTACACGACGCCGGTCATCCATCTGGCGCTCCGGACCATGTCGCTCCGGCTCCAGGCGCTCTGGCGGCAACTGCGCGGCCGGCCGGCCGCGGCGCCGGCGGAATAACGAGCGGGGAACTTCATGACCGACCAGACTCTGCCGATGCCGATCCGGGCGATCGAGAGCTATCACGCGCATATCTATTTCGACGGGCCGGAAGCGCGCGAGCGCGCGGCGGTCCTGCGCGAACAGATCGCCGCCCGCTTCCGGGTCCAGGTGGGCCGCTGGCGCGATCAGCCGGTCGGGCCGCATCCGATGCCGATGTACCAGGTCGCGTTCGATGTGGCGCTGTTTTCGACCCTGGTGCCCTGGCTGATGCTGAATCGGCAGGGGCTGACCATCGTCGTCCACCCCAACACGGACCGTCCGCGCGACGATCACCTGAAGCACGCGCTGTGGCTGGGCCAGGTGCTCAATCTCGACGGCAGCATGCTCGAGGACTCGCTGGCGGCGCTCGGTCGCGCCCAGGACGAGATCATGCCCAACACGGAGCCGAACGGGGCGGAAGCCTAGCTTTCCCCACCGTCATTCCCGCGCAGGCGGGAATCCAGGGTGGCAGCAAAGGTTCTCCGGACAGCGGAAACCCTTGACGAAGGCGGGAGGCATTTCGCGCGTGGCCCTGGATCCCCGCCTGCGCGGGGATGACGATTTTCGTTATCCGAGCGTGAGGGCGTGGCAGCGCGGAGATGGACGGCGTATTGCGGCAGGCGCGGCTCGCCGTCATTCCGCCTGCCGGGGGCGACGGGCCGGCCAGCGACGCCCGATGCTGGCGTCATCCGGCGGATGGTGCTATGCGAAGCGACGCGCCCGTTCGCGGCGTCCCTTCCCAAGTCAGCAGTACGGGGACCATGCAGGAAATCTTCCGCCGGTTACAGGAAAAGCGCGAGGCCGCCCGGATCGGCGGCGGCGTGAAGCGCGTCGAGGCCCAGCACAAGAAGGGCAAGCTCACGGCGCGCGAACGGTTGGACGTGCTGCTCGACGAAGGCTCGTTCGAGGAATGGGGCATGTTCGTCGAGCATCGCTCGACCGATTTCGGCATGGGCGATCAGAAGATCCCCGGCGACGGCGTGGTCACCGGCTACGGCACGATCAACGGCCGGCTGGTCTTCGTGTTCAGCCAGGATTTCACCGTGTTCGGCGGCTCGCTCTCCGAGGCCCATGCCGAGAAGATCTGCCGGATCATGGATCAGGCGATGAAGGTCGGGGCGCCGGTCATCGGCCTCAACGATTCGGGCGGCGCCCGTATTCAGGAAGGTGTTGCCAGCCTCGGCGGCTATGCCGAGGTGTTCCAGCGCAACGTCACGGCCTCGGGCGTCATCCCGCAGATCTCGCTGATCATGGGGCCCTGCGCCGGCGGTGCCGTCTATTCGCCGGCCATGACCGACTTCATCTTCATGGTGAAGGACAGTTCCTACATGTTCGTGACCGGCCCGGACGTGGTCAAGACTGTGACCCACGAGACGGTGACTCAGGAGGAACTGGGCGGCGCCGTCACGCATACGACCAAGTCGGGCGTCGCCGACCTGGCGTTCGAGGACGATCTCGAGGCGCTGCTGGAGCTCCGCCGCTTCATGGGCTTCCTGCCGTCGTCGAACCGCGAGCGCGCACCGCGCTACGAGACGACCGATCCGATCGACCGGGTCGACCTGTCGCTCGACACGCTGATCCCGGCCAATCCGAACAAGCCCTACGACATGATGGAGCTGATCCGGAAGGTCGTGGACGAGGGCGATTTCTTCGAGATCCAGCCGGGCTACGCCAAGAACATCATTACCGGATTCGGGCGCCTGGACGGCCAGACGGTGGGCTTCGTCGCCAACCAGCCGATGGTGCTGGCCGGCTGCCTCGATATCGAATCGTCCAAGAAGGCAGCGCGCTTCGTGCGCTTCTGCGACTGTTTCGAGATCCCGATCGTGACCTTCGTCGACGTGCCGGGCTTCCTGCCGGGGACGGCGCAGGAATTCGGCGGCATCATCAAGCATGGTGCGAAGCTGCTCTATGCCTATGCCGAGGCGACGGTGCCCAAGGTCACGGTGATCACGCGCAAGGCCTATGGCGGCGCCTATGACGTTATGGCGTCGAAGCATCTCAGGGGCGACGTGAACTATGCCTGGCCGACGGCGGAGATCGCGGTGATGGGTCCGAAGGGCGCTGTCGAGATCATCTTCCGCGGCGACATCGGTGACCCGGCCAAGATCGAGGCGCGGACCGAGGAATATCGCGAGAAGTTCGCGAACCCGTTCGTGGCGGCCTCGCGCGGCTATATCGACGAGGTGATCCAGCCGCGCTCGACCCGTCGGCGCATCATCCGCTCGCTCGCCATGCTGAAGGACAAGCAGCTCGTGAACCCGCCGAAGAAGCACGACAACATTCCGCTGTGAACCAGGTCGAAGGGCGCCGCCGGCTGAACCGTTTTCTCGTCCATCTCGGCGCCTATTTCGCCGCGACGGTTCTGCTGGTGTTCGTCAATCTGTGGGTGATGCCCCGGGATCTGGTGGTGCTTTGGCCGCTGCTGATCTGGGGCGTGATCCTGGCCGTTCACGCCGCTCGCATTATGGGGCTCTGGCCGGAAGGCCCTAGCCAAAAGCAATAACCGGGACCGGAGCCGACATGTTCAAGAAGATCCTGATCGCCAATCGCGGTGAGATCGCCTGCCGGGTGATGCGCACGGCCAAGCGCATGGGGATCAAGACCGTCGCGGTCTATTCCGACGCGGACGCGATGGCGCTCCATGTGCGCGAGGCCGATGAGGCGGTCGCGATCGGCGGCTCGGCCGCGGCCGAGAGTTATCTCAAGATCGAGCGCATCGTCGAGGCGTGCAAGGCGACCGGCGCCGAGGCGGTCCATCCGGGCTACGGGTTCCTCTCGGAAAACCGTGCCTTCGCCGCGGCGCTGGACGCCGCCGGCATCGCCTTCATCGGTCCGGGTGCCCATGCCATCGCGGCGATGGGCGACAAGATCGAATCGAAGAAGCTCGCCAAGCAGGCCGGCGTCTCGACCGTGCCCGGCTACATGGGCGTGATCGCCGACGGCGACGAGGCGGTGAAGATCGCCCAGGAGATCGGCTATCCGGTGATGATCAAGGCCTCGGCCGGCGGCGGCGGCAAGGGCATGCGCCTCGCCCGGAACGACGCCGAGGCGAAGGAGGGATTCCGCTCGGCCACCAACGAGGCGCGCGCGTCCTTCGGCGACGACCGCGTGTTCATCGAGAAATACATCGAGGAGCCGCGCCACATCGAGATCCAGGTCATGGGCGACGCCCATGGCAATGTCATCTTCCTGGGCGAGCGCGAATGCTCGATCCAGCGCCGGCACCAGAAGGTGATCGAGGAGGCGCCGTCGCCCTTTCTCGACGAGGCGACCCGCGCCGCCATGGGCGCCCAGGCCGTGGCGCTGGCCAAGGCGGTCGAGTACCGCTCGGCCGGCACGGTCGAGTTCATCGTCGACCGCGACCGCAATTTCTACTTCCTGGAGATGAACACCCGGCTGCAGGTCGAGCATCCGGTGACCGAGGAGGTGACCGGCCTCGATCTGGTCGAGCTGATGATCCGGGTGGCGAACGGCGAAAAGCTGCCGATCACCCAGGCCGACGTCAGGCTCACCGGCCACGCGATCGAGGCGCGCGTCTATGCCGAGGATCCGATCCGCGGCTTCGTGCCGTCGATCGGCCGGCTGACCCGCTACCGGCCGCCGACGGGTGCCGGCGTGCGCGTCGATACCGGCGTCTATGAGGGCGCTGAGATCACCATGTTCTACGATCCGATGATCGCCAAGCTGGTGACCTATGGGGCCACTCGCGTCGAGGCGACCCATCGCATGGCCCAGGCGCTCGATGCCTTCGCCATCCGCGGCGTCAATCACAACATCGGCTTCCTGGCGGCGATCATGGGGCGCGAGCGCTTCGCCTCGGGGCGGCTCTCGACCGATTTCATCGCGACCGAGTTCCCCGACGGGTTCCATGGCGCGGACCTGTCGACCGAGGACGCCGACCAGCTGGTGTCGATCGCGGCGATTGCGCAGCATCTCATCACCACCCGGGAATTCGCCGCGGCCGGCGGTGCGCACCGGCCGGCGGTGCCGTCCGACTGGACTGTGCTCGTTGGCCCGCCGCCGCGCCAGGCCCGGCAGATCCATGTCGCCGCCGGGGCGGATGGCGTCTATGCGGTGACGCTCGACGGCCATACGCGGCAGATCCTGACGGCCTGGACGCCCGGGACCGGCCTGTTCGAGGCCAAGATCGACGGCGCCGGCGTGACCCTGCAAATCGACCGGGCCGGCACGGCGCTGACGCTGTTCCGGGCCGGTGCCGCGACCGAGATGCGCGTGGTCAGCCGGGCGGTCGGTGCGCTCGCCGGGCTGATGCCGGTCAAGACGCCGCCGGACCTGTCGAAATTCCTCCTGTCGCCGATGCCGGGCCTGCTGGTCTCGGTTGCGGTCAAGGAAGGCCAGGAGGTCAAGGCCGGCGAGGAACTGGCGGTGGTCGAGGCCATGAAGATGGAGAACGTGCTCCGGGCCGAGCGTGACGGCAAGGTCAAGAAGATCGCGGCCGCGACGCGCGAGAGCCTGGCCGTCGACCAGATCATCATCGAGTTCGAGTAGGGCGATGAGCCGCGACGCCCTGCATCTCATCGTCTCGGGACGGGTTCAGGGCGTCGGCTACCGCTGGTGGACCGTCGGCACGGCCAGGGCCCTGGGCCTGGTCGGCTGGGTCCGCAACCGGCGCGACGGCTCGGTCGAGATCCTGGCGATCGGCGGTGCCGACGCGCTGGAAAGCCTGGCCGCCGCCTGTGCGCGCGGGCCGGCCGCGGCATCCGTCAGCGCGGTCGATCGGACCGCCGCAACCGACGACGGCTCGACCGGCTTCGAGGCCCGCGCGACCGTCTGAAGCCGAAAAAGCTCCTGGCCATGGTCGACGCGTTCGAGGCTGAGGCGCTCTATCAGCACACGACCGCCTACGAGGTCCTGCTGAACGTGCAAAGCATCATCCCGACCAATCTCAAGAACGCATTCAAAAGCGCGCTTTCGACCGTGCTGAAGCAGCCGACCGATCGGCGGTCCTGAGCGGGCTTTCCGGACCGGCGCCCGAAAGCGCCGGTCCTGCCCCGACAGGTCAGAGCGGCTGCAGCGGCCGGCCGAAGTGCAGCGCGCCGACCGTCAGCCGCTCACGGAAATAGAAGCGGTGAGCGGCGCTGTTGGTGACGCCCGAATCGAGCACGAGCCGGGCACAGCCGGCGGACCGGCCGCGTTCGGCAAGCGCGTCGATCAATCGGCTGCCCAGCCCGCAACCCCGCGCCGATGCGGTGCTCACGAGATCGTCGACATAGAGAAAGCGGCCGTAGACCGTGTTCTCCATGAAGCGCCAGCCGGCGAGCGCCAGCACCACATCGTCGGCGCCGACCGCAGCCAGCAGGCGATAGCCCTCGGCCGCCTGCCGGGCGAACTGGGCCAGCACCTCGGCCTCGCCGCCAAGATGTGGCCGCAGCTCGCGCAACACCGGCAGGCACGCGAGCACGGCGGCGCGGTCGTTCGCCGCCAGGTCGACCAGCCGCGCCACGCCGGTCATTTCGCGGCACCCGGGATTGTCAGCTGCGCCCTGTCGGGTGCCACGAACACCGCCAGGAGACGCGCCGGCTCCGTCTTGCTCGGATTGTCCGAGACCGCGTGGGTCGAGCCCGGCGGTTCGAAGAAGCTGTCGCCGGCATGATAGAGCTTGGGCTCCTCGCCGCCGAGACC
>Ga0209166_10000823_pt1 | contig 29456 bp, 40 predicted proteins | sample Coa_R1_3_FD_187151 | JGI IMG/M metagenome (GOLD analysis project Ga0209166, IMG submission 187151) | Surface soil microbial communities from Centralia Pennsylvania, which are recovering from an underground coalmine fire - Coalmine... | ecosystem: Environmental > Terrestrial > Soil >...
GATGCCATGCCTGTCGCAAAGGAGAAAATGATCGCAGGCTGATCACGTCGGACAACAAAAACCGACCGCTCAACCAGGCACCAGCTGTCAGATCGAGTTGCGGCTAATACACATATTGGAGAAGGTCGGCCGGACCCTCGCAGGCTATTTGAGCAGCGAGCGACATATTCACGCGGCGACGCCGCCCACTCCGCCGAATCGGCTTCTGTCCTGCCTCGAGCCCGCTGACGTTCTTCTGGTCGAAGGCAATTCGCAGATCGCGACCGCGATAAAGTACCTGACGCAATCCACCTGGTCGCACGCTGCTCTTTACATCGGCAAGCACGGCAATGGTCGCCTTTCCGACCCAACGCACTGCTTCGTCGAAGCGGACCTCATCAAGGGCATTCGTAGTGTCGGCATCGAGACATTCGCCGGAATGCCCACCCGAATTTGCCGGCCGGTGGGGCTCACTGAGGAGGAGCGCCAAGCTGTCATTGGCTTTGCGATCGACCGCATCGGACACCGCTATGATCTCAAGAATGTCATCGATCTCGCGCGCTATCTGCTGCCGACCCCGCCGGTGCCCATCCGATTTCGCCGGCGTATGATCGCTTTCGGGAGCGGCGATCCGACCGGTGCCATCTGCTCTACGCTCATCGCACAGGCCTTCCAGTCGGTGCACTATCCGGTGCTTCCCAGCATCGAGTATCGCGCCGCCGCGACCAACGAGTGTCCTGACTGCTTCGACGAGATCATGCACATCCGGCACCACTCTCTGTTTGTTCCGCGCGATTTCGATGTCTCACCCTATTTCCGCATCGTCAATCCAACGATCGAAAGCGGCTTCGACTTCAGAACGCTGAAATGGGCTGAAGCTGCGGGGCGCTTGGAGCGCCGTCTTTCATCAAGCTGAGAAGTTTCGGATCGACTCGATCCACGAATTTGGTCATTGAGAAGAGAACCATATATCGCCGTAAAAGGCGTGGGCGCTCTGGCCCGAATTGTCGGTGTCGGTCATCAACGCGACGGCGTCAATCGACTGAATATCCTCGCCGAATTGCTCTTTGAAATCCTCGCGAACATTGCGCTTGTGGCTGATCCACAAGTTCATGTGCGCGGCAGCGGAATCCATCGCCAGAAGCCGGACATTCCGGGTAATTGGACTTTGCCAACCCGCTCCCCCAGGATGTTGGCTCGCCCAGACATAGTTCATGGACAATGAGCTCAGCCCCAAGATGCCGCGTTTGATCCAGGCATAGCCCGGTGGGACCGAGCCATTTTGGAGCGGCCGCCTCGGTCACCCAAAGGACCTCATCGGCAGGCACCGCACGATCTTCGCCGATGTGGACCCTTCCCGGAGCGACGGCGGTCACGCGCGCGTTCTCAATGAGATCGATGTCCCGGCTTTGCAGTATCCGCCTGCACCTTCTTCGAAACGAAGCAGGAAATTCGGGTAGGATCGTAGCCGAGGCGCAAACGACCGCGAACTTCAACGGCCGCGATCGCGGGTCGGCCTCGGTGGCTTCGGCCCTGAGCCTGCGCTCGACCGACAGAACAAGTTCGATACCGCCAGCGCCCCCGCCGACTAGAACGATACGACTACCTCCAGCGCGCTCCCTGACGCGGTGACGCAGAGCCTCGAACCGGCTTAGAAAGCCATCGATGGGCTTCACTGGTATCGCATGGTCCGCCGCTCCCGCGACGCCCTCAGTATTGGGCGTCGAACCTATATCGAATGAAGCGACGTCGTAAGGCACGGGGGGCAGGTCGCGGCAAAGAACATGTCGCGAGTTCAAATTCAAACCGACGGCTTCGGCCCGCACGACGGTTGCACCAGCCGCCGCCGCAAGCGGTCGCGTGTCGATGTGAGCTTCCTTCACCGGATAGAGACCGGCGATGACCCCAGGCAACATTCCGGAATACAGTGCGTTCCAAGCGCGCGTGATCAACGTAAGCCGCACGCCGGCCGGCCGTGACATCGCAAACGACCTGAGAACCTCGACATGCGCATGGCCGGCGCCGACCAGGACCACATGTTGAAGCCGCCCATGGCCTGCCTCTACCACGGGGGCAGCCATTGCAGGGCTCCGACCAGCCGCCTGGTTCTCTCGCTGAACAGGATCGGCTGGTAATGCTGGCTTGCCGCGAGCTTTCCGATCTCACCCAAGGTCGGATAGGGGAGCATCAGATCGGTGATCGCCCTCAACGAGAGCTTTTGCCGGATAGCCAAGCACCAGAGCCCGATCATCTCACCCGCAGCTGGCGCCAAAATGGATGCTCCGAGAATACGGCTACGGGGGCCGACGACGATCTTGATTGCTCCGACGGAACGACGTTCGGCGACTGCGCGATTGTTCCTCGTCAGAGGTACAAGGTCGACTCCGACTTTGCCGTCGTAGCGCTTGCGGGCATCGCCTTCGGTCAGACCGACCTGCGCAAGCTCGGGATCGGAATATGTCACCCACGGCAGTGCCTCGTAATTGACTTTGGCGGGAAAGCGAAAGGCGAGATTCCGCACGACGACCCCCGCCTGATAGCCAGCGACATGCGTGAAATGTGGCGCATCGATCACATCGCCCAGCGCGAAGATATGCCGCCGGCTGGTGCGAAGCCGCGCATCGACGACAATGCCCTTTCCATTGTGAGCGATCCCGGCTGCATCTAGCCGCAAATCCTCCAGTACCGGTTCACGCCCGGCCGCTACGAGCAAGTGTGAGCCGGAAATCACCTGATCCAGGTCATTCTTTCGGATGCGCACAACGGCGCCCTCGGCCCGGTGGTCGACGGAGTCGATCTCGGCGTGTTCCCAGATGGAAATCCCTTCGTGACGGAGGACATTGCGCAGTTCCTCGACGAGCTCTGGCTCGTCATTGGGCAAGATCGCGTAGCGCTCGATGACCGTCACAGGAATCCCGAGCCGACGATGGGCGATGGCCATCTCGATTCCGATCGGTCCGCCCCCGATGATCACGAGATGATCAGGCTTTTCCCGCAATTCGAATATGTTTTCGTTCGTGTAGATTTTGGAACGGTCGAGCCCCGTTATTTTTGGCACTGCGGGCCTGGATCCTGTCGCGACGACGAACCACCTAGCGCGCAGAGTGGTGCCGCCAACCTCGAGCGATTTGTCGTCGACGAAATGGGCGTTGTCCCGAAGCACGGTGACGCCGAGTTGTTCGAAGCGCTCGACGGAGTCGAGTGGCGCGATGGCTGCAATCACCGCACGCAAACCATCCTTGACGGCGGCAAAATCCATTTGGGCCGGTCCACCCGACACGCCGGGAATGTCCCTGACGTCGCGGTGGTAGGCCGCCTTCCCTGCCGCAAGCAACGCTTTCGAGGGGACACAACCGGTGTTGAGGCATTCGCCGCCCATCGCGCCGCGTTCGATGAGAACGGTCTTCAGTCCGAGTTGGGAGGTACCCGCAGCCACAGAAAGGCCGGCGGCGCCTGCACCTATCACGCAGACATCAAACGCCGCTTCAACCATGCGTCATATGTCCACTTCGACCATCGGATGCCCTTTGCGCTCGCCGGCGCATCCACCACTCGTCGACCGTGTAGACGTCGGAATTTCGCATCAAGAATAGCGCGATGAAGCCTCCTAAGGTCGGCCAGGTGGCGATCCATAAATGGTTGCCGATCTTTGCAAGGCCGAAAGGAACGAACAACTGAGGCAAGCTCACCATCACGGTGACCGTGTGAATTGCGAGCGCCAAGCCGTAACTCACGGTCCGAAACATCCCCAACAGCAACGCCGTCGACAGCACAAGCTCGGCGGTCCCCAGGATATATGGCATCCATTCCGGCAGAGCGACGTGGTAGAAAGACTGGGAGATCCTGATCGCGGAGCTCGGCAATATCAGCTTCTCGACGCTCCATTGCAGCAGGAAAATACCCAGAAAGAAGCGAAGTACGAAAAGGCCAACAGCGTCGTGCGTTCCATCGAACGGTGCCGCCCGCCTGACGTCTTGTGACATCGTCATTGTCATTCTCCCTTCCACTTTTCGAGTTTCGTGGCGTGACAACGCACGGCTCCCGGCTCACGGTCTATGAGTTCCTCATGGGCCCTTGAAACCAATCGCCCATTTTCTGCGACGCTGAATGTATCGCGCGCCGCGATGCCCCGTGACGCTAAACCCAGCTCGACTCCGCCCGGATCGACGAAACGGCACTGGTACTGGACCGCGGAAAACGAGCGCACGCTGCTGTCGACATGGATCGTTATCTCGAAGCGAACGGTCGTCGATGGAATGAGCCCAAGCCACTGGACAGGCGCCGCGGTGGCGTCGATGGTCACACCTGGGATGGTCGGTTGCATCGGTCGCGCAGAAGCTAACGTCGAGGCGAATGCGAGCGTGAGCGTGACGGCTCCAATGGCGTCTGCCCGGATGGCCGTGAGCATTTTCAGCGCCTGTTTCCAATCTCGTCGATGTGCGCGTCAAGGACGCTCGATCCACGTGAATTCAAGATTGACGATGGCTCTCCTCGGCCCATGCCGATCCGATTTTTACGGAGTCCAGACCAAGGTTCGATGTGCGACCCGGAAAGGTTACAAGCTCCGCCTCCAGGGAACCGAGGGCACATTCGGCGGCTCCGATATCCGGGCGATCGCAGGAATCGGGGCTCAAAGCCGGAACTCCGACAGCAGCCCTTCTGATCTCGCGCGCTCGTAATCGGCAACGGTATCGATGTCCCAAAGAGCGTCCGTTTCGATCGCCCTCAAGCCAAGCTCCCGCAGCCGCGCGCGTGTCTGGCCCATCACCGCGTCGGTCCCGAAGGCTATGCCTTCGAACAGGCGACGTTGTGGTTGCCTCAAGCCGATCAAGACGTAGCCGCCATCCTCGGCAGGAATGAAAACCGCATCCGCTCCATCCCGGAGCGCGGACGCGCACCGATCAAGATCCGCTGCCGACAACACGGGACAATCGGTGCCAATCAGCAGTGTAGGACCTCGCGCCGTCAGTCGCACGAATGCGTCGAGCATGCGTGCACCTAGATCCCCCTCGATTTGATCAAAGGTTTCGATACCGTAGACCTTCCGGAGCGACTGGAACAGTTCGTGACTCGCATCCGGCGCGCACCAAAGCGTTACGGGTCGTTGCGATGACGAAAGCGCCGTCTCGACGGCCCGTTTAACGAAGAATGCATGAAGGTCTGCCGCACCTTCGGCCCCAAGTGCGGAAATCAGCCGGGTCTTGGCGTAGCCCGCGACCGGAGCCTTGGTAAAGATCGCAAGCTGTACCGGCTCAATGGCTGCGTCGCGCATGCAGGTACTTTACCGCAAGGTTGGAGGGATCGGCGCCAAAAAAGTACTCGAGGCGAAGTCGCCACATCAGAAGAATGGTTCGGATCGGCCCATTCTGCTCCCAGCGACGCCCTGACGTGGTGACCTTGGTACGAAGGCAGATCGGCGGCGTGATGCGTTTTAATGCGGAGGAGAGCGCAATATCCTCCATGAGCGCGATTTCTGGGTACCCGCCGACTTGCTCGAACGCCGCGCGCTGCACGAAGATTGCCTGATCACCCGTGGCGATCCCGGTGTATCGCGATCTCAGATTCATCAGGAATGCGACCAGCGGCAGGATCCGCAACGGTGAATCGAACCGTACGTCAAATCGTCCCCAAACGCGCCGCGACCTGATCAGGGCAGAATCGATCTGCTCGATGGCGTCCCTCGGCAAGGTGGTATCGGCGTGCAGGAAAAGAAGCCACGAACCTTTAGCTCGTCGTGCTCCAGCGTTCATTTGCGAGGCCCGGCCGCGCGGGGCTTCGATGACCGCATCGGCCAGGTCAAGGGCCAGGGCGATCGTTCGGTCGCTACTGCCGCCGTCCACGACGATGACCTCGGTTCCGAGATCACGAAGCGGCTGCAGACGCCTGAGACACGATTGGATCGTTTCCTCCTCGTTCAGTGCTGGGACAATGATCGACAGCATCGATTGCCTTCTACCAGCGTGAAAGCCGCCGCACCGCGTGTCGGACGGCTTCTTTGGCCAGCCTGCACTATACTGTGAGCCCGGCGTGGAGAAAGTGGGCGGCTACGCTGACGCTTTCTCCCACGAGCAGGCGCTGCGACAGCCTGTCCTTCGCGGGCGCTCCTATTTCCCTTGTCCGGTGTTGTCGGCAATCCTGGCGAACACGACGTCCAGCTCGGCTGCGAGCGCCTCGAGCGGTACCGCTATGCTCGCCACATTCTTCGTGCTCAACGCGCCGGTCAATCAGGCGGTAAACGGCTGGACATCGGCGTCACTGCCTAACGATTGGCCGGCCTATCGGATGCGCTGGGAGATCGGCCACGCGCTCGCCGCGCTCATGGCCATTATCGCGCTCGCAGCCGTGCTTCGCGCCCATTTCGCCGAAACGTCAACGCGAGGATGTACAACCTAGCGCGACCCCGGTGCCGCAGGGTATTGATTGAGCCAACTTGAGGGCTGGCTCGTCGTACGTCGAGTATTGAACGGGAAACCTTAGTCGTCTAGCACGATTTTCCGATGCCGACGTAACCCTCGGCTGAGTCATTGCGAAACGCCTTGCGGATGACAACGGTCGAAGCTGCTTGAGCTGGCGATGGAGGTAAATTCCAGGCACGGAGCCATGCGGACCAGCTTCCCCCTGCAAAACTCGATGCTCAAATTAGGATATGACTCTTTGCGCAAAGTACTCGCTGGCCCAACTTTGGTGGAGGTAACGTCATGGCAGCGCACTCGCTGGGCTTGCGTCTTCGACGCTTATGGCACGCTGTTCGATCTCGCGTCGGCAGCGCGCCGCTGCCGCGACGTGCTTGGCGACACTTTTGAAAAGCTGACCGCCCTTTGGCGCGAAAAACAACTGCAATATACCTGGCTTCGCGCCGCACAAGGACGTCACGCCGATTTCTGGCAGGTGACAGGCGATGCCCTGGACTTCTCCCTGGAGACCCTGATGCTCGATCAGGCTGGGCTCCGTGGTCGTTTGATGGAGCTCTACTTGACGCTCGACACGTTCCCGGAGGTGCCCGGCGTTCTCCAGGAGTTGAAGGCTGCGGGATTGAAAACCGCGATCCTGTCGAACGGAACGCCCGAGATGCTGGATTCGGCCGTGAAGAACGCTCGGATTGATGGTCTGCTCGATAGCATACTGTCAGTCGAAGCGGTTGGCGTCTACAAGCCGGATCCGCGAGTCTATCAGCTCGCCGTCGATCAACTAGGCGTTCCTGCCTCGCAGATTTCGTTTCAGTCATCGAACCCCTGGGATGCCTACGCCGCGTCCTCATTTGGAATGCGGGTCGTCTGGTGCAATCGGTATCGTCAGCGCAAGGAACGCCTGCCCGGTCAACCCGATCACGAGATCGAGACGCTGGCGGAGCTGCCGAGGATCGTCGGTGCGGTTCGAGACATTTGACGTCGAACTCTTCCGCCGGATTCGCTCATCTTAAGTCGCGCGTTGAACGTCGAGGATGTCCAGGACAGGGCAATCGGGCGCCGTCCTGCCGGAGCATCTGGCGACCGTGCTTGCGAGCAGGCGCTCAAGCTTTTTCAAGTCGCTGAGCTTGGCCCGGATATCTTCGAGGTGGTGCGCGGCAATCTCGCGCACCTCGCGGCAGGTGGCCTTGGCCGGCCCGCCGAGTCGGATCAGAGCGCGGATTTCATCGAGCGAGAACCCCAGCTCGCGGGACCGGCGTATGAACACCAGGATACGAAGGTGGCTCTGGTCATAGATGCGACGTCCGCTGCCGGTTCGCGGTGGCGCCGGTAGCATCTCGAGCCGCTCGTAGTAGCGGATGGTTTCGATGTTCACGCCGCTTAGCCGTGACAGTTGGCCGATCGGCAAGTTTTCCGCTCGCGAAGCCGTGATCGATCGCATGACGGTTCCTCTTGATCCTGTAGCTGCTACAGGATGCACCTTTGCTGCCATGACAATCAAGCGAGACCCTATCGCCGATACGTCAGAGCATGGAACAATGGTGGTGGCTGCCGGCGGCCTTCTGGGCGCCCTCGCCGCCTCGTCGTGCTGCATCCTTCCGGTGGTTCTGTTCAGTCTCGGAATCGGCGGCGCCTGGATCGGAAATTTCACGCAGCTTGCGCCCTATCAACCGTACTTTCTCGCGGCGACAGCCGTGTGTCTCGGAACCGGCTATTGGCTGGTCCACCGCGCCTCGAAACGAGCCTGCGCCGACGGCGAAGCCTGCGCCCGCCCTTTGCCCAACCGGCTGGTCAAGATCGCTCTCGTCGCGGCGACAGTTCTGGTCGTTATTGCCCTCGGTTTCGATTTTCTGGCGCCGCTGCTTCTCAATTCATGAAATGGAAGGTTCCCCATGAATAAACTGCTGATGCCCACTGCGTTCACGTTTTGCCTGCTTGCGTCGTCCGCCGCGTTGGCCGCCGATAAGACGGTTACGCTTGCGGTCAAGAACATGTATTGCGCGGCGTGTCCTCACACGGTGAAAGCAAGCCTCGAAGCGGTGCCCGGCGTAAACAACGTCGCAGTGTCCTATAAGGACAAGACCGCAATTGTCACATTCGACGATGCGAAGACCGACGTGAATGCGCTGACTGCCGCCACCACCAACGCTGGCTATCCCTCCGCTCCCAAAGGTTAGCCGCGGTGATCCAAGCGGCCCGTGCCGGATGATCACCGGCGCAGGCCTGCGCGGAGATGACGGATGAATACCTATGATCTCATCGTGATCGGCACCGGAACCGCGGCTCAGGTGGCCGCGAGGCGTGTCCGCAAAGCGGGACGATCGGTGGCGGTGATCGACCACCGCCCATTCGGCGGCACCTGCGCCCTGCGCGGCTGTGATCCCAAGAAGATGCTGGTCAGCGGGGCGGAGGCTGCCGACCTCGCGCGCCGAATGCGAGGTCACGGCGTGTCCGGGGATCTTTACATCGAGTGGAAAGACCTGATCGCCTTCAAACAAAGCTTCACTGATCCGGTGCCTCGAAAGCGTGAGGAAGGTTTCGCAGAGCAAGGCATTGCTGCGTTTCACGGCTTAGCCCGCTTCACCGGCCCAGATCGTGTGGTGGTGGGCGATCACACGCTCCGGGGACGTCAGGTGTTGATTGCAACCGGCGCGCGGCCGGCCGCTCTCGATTCCCCTGGCGCTGGCCACCTCATCACCAGCGACGCCTTCATGGAGCTTGATCGGTTGCCCGAGCGGATCGTGATGGTCGGCGGCGGCTACATTGCCGCCGAATTCTCGCATCTCGCGGCGCGCGCCGGGGCGCGAGTGATCGTCTTGCAACGCGCGGCGCGGATGCTGCCCGCTTTCGATGCCGAGGTGGTTAGCTGGCTGATGGAAAAATTTGCCGAAATCGGCGTCGACGTTCGCACCCAAAACGTGGTGACGGCGGTGGAACGGAGCCGCGATGAATACCACGTGCATGTGCAGACGCCGCAGGGTGCAGCGGTGGTGACGGCTGATCTCGTCGTCCACGCCGCCGGGCGCGTACCCGATCTCACCGAGCTCAATTTGTCCGCCGCGAATGTTGCCGCGGTAGACGGGAAACTTCAGCTCAACGATTTCTTGCAGAGCGTCTCCAACCCGATCGTCTACGCGGCGGGAGATGCCGCGGCGAAGGGGCCGCCGCTGACCCCTGTGTCGAGCCACGATGCCAAAGTGGTTGCCGGCAATATCCTGGACGGCGATCGTTACAAGCCGGACTATCGCGGCGTGCCGAGCGTCGCCTTCACGCTGCCGCCGATCGCGGCGGTCGGGCTTACTGAAAGCGCGGCCCGCGCGCAGGCGCCGAAGCTGCGCGTGAAGTCCGCGCGCGTGCCCAACTGGTACACGGCCCGCCGCGTTGCCGAATCCATCTACGGCTACAAGACGCTCATCGATGAAGACAGCGGGCGCATTCTCGGCGCGCATCTCGTCGGGCCGCACGCCGACGAGGTCATCAATCTGTTCGCCCTTGCGATCCGGCACGATCTCACCGTCGACGATCTCACATCCACGATGTTTGCCTATCCGACCGGAGCTTCCGATATCGGCTACATGCTTTAGGAAAACGCATATGATCCTGCAATCCATCATCACTTGCCCGCACTGCGCCACCGCGAAGTCGGAGGCCATGCCGACCGATGCCTGCCAGTTCTTTTACGACTGCACGGGCTGCAGCAAGAGGCTGCGGCCGAAAGCAGGCGACTGCTGCGTGTTCTGCTCCTACGGCTCGGTACCGTGCCCGCCGATCCAGGCCGAGCGCGCAGGCGGGTCCGGCGCTGCGCGGTGTTGCGGAGGGTGAGTGAACCACGTCGGAGAAGCTGTGCCATGACTGCCCAGCCTCCCCTCATCCTTAAACTGCGAGAAGGAACACATCTATGCGCACCCATCCCGCATCTGCAAATCTCTCCGGGCGGCTGGTCGCCAGTGTCGCCCAAGCCGGAAGCGCGCGCACGACGCCCGGACTCTACCGAACACTGCTGCAGCTACTCGCCCGTGGCGAGCCTGTCTCCATTGCCGGACTCGCGGCGGCCGCAGGACATCCCCCCGATCAGGTCCACCGCGCTGTCGCTGGCTGGACCGACACCGAGTACGACGCACAAGGCCGCATCATTGGCTGGGGATTGACCCTGCGTCCCACGCGGCACGAGTTGAAGATCGATGGCAAGCAGTTGTACACGTGGTGTGCGGTCGACACTCTGTTCATGCCTGCCGTGATCGGTCGGGCCGCCAGCGTCGAATCTCCCTGCGCGGCCACCGGGATTCCGGTCAGGCTTACCGTCGATCCGACAGAGGGCGTCAGCGCGCTTGAGCCGTCCACTGCGGTGGTGTCGCTTGTCACGCCCGAGCAGATGAGCTCCGTCCGCACCGCCTTCTGCAATCCCAGCCGCTACTTTGCCACGTCTGATGCAGCACGCGACTGGCAAGGTAAGCATCCGGGGATGGAATTGCTGAGCGTGGCCGACGCCTACCACGCGAGCCGACCGCTCAGCGAGATGCTTCTCGATGAGAGCGCGGCGCTGCTGTGAGCACGGCTTTAACAGGAGGGTTTCTGCCGACAATATCTTGCACGATTTGACGAAGCCCGGCAAATGGCCACGCGACCTTGGCTCCGTTGTGCGCGAGCCGATGATGCATCGTTACGAGGACAGAGAGCGCGGACACGCCGGCTTCAGCGGTTCAGGCCGCTAGGCGCTGTTGTGCCTCGGCTTCAGCCAGCGGTTCGCCACCCGCCTTGCGAAGGAAGCGGGCAAGCGCCGCCTTTCGGGAGTCGCGATCAAGAGCGTAGGCGGTCTGTTTGAATTCGACGCCATCGAGAAGGCCTTGGATGTAACCGGAAATAGTGTCAGCGGCCATGATAAGCGCAGTATCAAGCGTGTGGATATATTTGCTTGTGACCGACCCTTTTGCGTGACCGACGAGCGCCGCGATCGTGACCTCGGTGAAGCCGAGGTCGTTCGCAATGCTCGCAAAGCTGTGCCTCAAGACATGCGGTGTGATATCGGCGAGGGGCGTGTCACGAAAAATCTTTTCCCAATGGTTGGGAAGACTACCAAACGCATTGTCATCGCCCTGGCCTGGAAAGACGTAAGTGCCGGTTCTAGCGGTCCACCGGCTTTCTAGATGCTCCACTACTGGCTATCCGATGGCCCGAGTAGAGGCGCCCTCCTTACTATCCGCCAGACGAGACAGCTTGCCTCCATATCGACTTCGGTCCACCGTAACTTGATCATTTCCGAACGGCGGCATCCCGTGAGAGCAATCTGGCAGATGATATCAGTCGTAATTTGGTATCTCTCGTCTTCAGCCGCATTGCGCAGGATTCCGCCGAGTGTGCGATACTCAGCTTCGGTCAAGCGGCGGTTGCGAATCCTATCCTTCGGTTTGCGAATCCCGTGCGCCGGGTTTGTCTCGATGATGCCGGCCTCCACGGCATAGGTGAGAATGCCTCCCAACAAACCGACGGTCCGCGTGGCAGTACCAACTCCGCCCCGAACGATCGCTTTGCCGCGTAGCTTCTTGGTCTTGACGCTAACACGCGTCTTGCCCGCCATGATGTCCTTCAAGACCTTGTTGATGTCGGCCTTGACGAGATCCTTTACGCGCCGCGCGCCGATCAGCGGCAAGATATGACGGTGGATGCGGCCAGTGTCGGTGACGATCGTCGTCGCCTTCTTCGGGCGCCCGCTTTTTCCCAGTATGAGGCCCGCCTTCAAGTCATTGAGATACAGCTCGCACAGCTCCTTGACGGTGATCGCCTTGTGATCGAGTTGGCGCTCCTCGGCTGGATTGTCGCCTTGCGGAACTCGGCCCAACTGAACCTTCGCCTCTTTACTTGCTAGCTCTGGTGTCCAGACGCCATGCTGCCCGATCGTGTAGCGACGAGAGCGACCAGCAGATCGATATTGAATGAGATAGCTGCGCTTGCCTGACGTGAATACGCGCAGACCGGATCCAGACAGCTTATCATCCCAGATGACGTAGTCTTTGTCCTGTGCTTCTGCGGCGTCGACGATGCGCTTAGTGAGCTTGACCATCGAATTTCTCCGACTTGAAGCCCGTCTCCCGCGTAAGCACCACGTAAGCAGTTGGAGGGAAATTGGGACGCACGGCAGGATATGCGTTGCGGCCGCCCATTCCAGTTCCCTTAATAATTTTAGTAGTATAGCGAAGCATTACTTGCCCCATCGCATTTTTGCGTAGGGCAGCCTAAATTGCTCCGAAGGCGAAGGCCACACGTTCGCGCCACTTCGGTGCAAAACTGGTCACTCCGATACCTGCCGTTTTTTCGCTGCTGCCTCGCCGTATCCACCACCGCGCGATCTTGCGACACAATGTTGATCGCTGGGTGCTTCGATAGCCACGCCCGAACGGTCGCAGTTTCCTGCCGGGCAGCAGGGTAACGATCCGCCGGCGCTCCAAATCGCACACGATCGCCTCGTATCGATGGTTTCACCGGAATTCCCAGTCATCGATGCCCACAACAAGCAATGGATCTGTCGGCATTGCCGCCCGCCGGCGGACCACCCGTAGCAAGGTATCATTGCTGACGGGCAGCATGAGCCGCTTGGCGAAGCTTGCCACGGCCGGCCGCCAAGCGCCAACCCCAGATGGACGATGTATTCCAGCCGTGCCGTCAGGCGCCGTCGAAGCGGGACGATGTCTTCTCCAAACCGCTCCGCGAAGATCCGCCGGCGGCAATGCGGTACCTCACGTGTGAAGCGCTGCGTGAGCAATCGGAGGCGTACCTTTCTGCCGGCTGATGGCAAATCGGCCACGTGCCGGAGGTAACGGCTATGGATTCGGCGCGATGCTGTCGCGCACAAAGGGCACTGGGCCTCCGCAGCCTCCGACCGAACAGCCAGAATAACCGAAACCTCTGAATCACTTACGCCATCAAACACCAAACCACTCGGTACGAGCGATGAAATTCTTCTCCGTTGAAGAACCACAGTCGCCGGCGAACTTCATCAGAAATGAGTCCGAGTCAAACTTGGACGCTTATTTACACTTAGCCAACGGGGGCGATGCCCATTTCCTCAATTTGGCGGGCGCAGACATGCTGGCGCGACTCCGCCCCAGAATCGTTGTTGCCAACCGTTGCGCGGTAGGAGGCCGTATGAGTGTTCAAGGAAGCAGGCTCCGTTGGAGAAATCGTAACGCATCTGATGTGGATTTCGCTCGCACCGTCGCGTCATAGGCCATAGAGTAGCGGTGCGTGGCCGTCGGGACTTTGGATATGGCCCTGTGGGATGCTGCCGTGAAGATAGCCGATCTACCACTCTACCAATTCCTGGCCGAACGACTCGGTGGGCCCAGTCGCTTGGATAAGCACGTACAGGTCTATGCGGGCGGCGGTTACTACTATCCAGCCGATGACCTGGCTCGACTCTCCGATGAAGTCATTCGCTTTCTGGATTTAGGTTTTCGAAGAGCAAAGATAAAGATCGGCGCTCGAGAACTATCCGAAGATCTAACCCGCATCGAAGCCGCATGTCGTTTGTTGGGCGGAGGGCATAACTTGGCTGTCGACGCGATATATGCCTATGACTCGACCAGTGGCATGAGGGCAGCCGAAGCGATTTCGCCCAGCGAGCTATGGTGGTTCGAAGATATATGCGATCCTCTGGATTTCGACACTCTTGCTTCGGTCGCGGCAACTTATGAGAGGCCCGTGGCCTCAGGCGAGGCTCTGTTTTCAGCCGCCGAGGCCGCTTTGCTCGATCGGCACGCGGGGCTCCGGCGCGATCGCGACATTCTCGTATTCGATCCAGTCCATTGCTACGGGCTTCCAGGTTATCTCAAAATCGTCAAACTGTTAGAGGATCGAGGGTGGCGAAGATGATCGTTTTGGCCCCACGGCGGTCACCTCTTCTGCCTACACTTGGTGGCTGCCTTAGGCCTTGGAGGCGCCGAGAGCAATCCTTTGTCCTTCCTTCCTTTCGGCGGTTTGCCTTCCGACCTTATCGTCGCAGATGGGATTGCTTCTGCGCCGGAAGCTTCAGGGATCGGCTTTGAGCGAAAAGAAGATCTTTGGAAGCTTATGAGAACGATTCAGTGATGGGTGCACCTGAAGGTATCGCCAAGCCGCGGATTCAGCGTGCACGCAACTGTCGAGCTATCGGAAAACTCTCCTTAACGGATGCGACCGCAGAAGATGTCGTTCACATGAGTCGGTACATCGTGCGCCCGGACACACACCTCGAGCTGCTTATACGACGAGAGTCGTTGGACTTCGCGGGAGTCGAACGAAGATACCCGTCCTTCATAAGAAGCGGCGACGCCGACCAAGTGAATACGATCTTCGCGATCAAACTGAACGAGACACTAATCAGATTTAATCGGGATCGGGACCCGACGCCTATTAATAGAATTGCGCAGCAGCGGCGAATTTGTGAACGCTGACTTGATCGCGCGTGAAATCGCGCCTGAAAGGCCGGAAGCGGCGAGTAGCCGCGCGGGAGGTCGCTTGATCGCACGACTAAACGAGCTCATCTCCGGAAGACAACTTCGTCTACGAGACCAGGACTTTCGAGCCGTCAATCGATTGACCTGGTCAAATGCCGGATGATGACATCGCTTCGGCTTGATTTTCCGAGCCTCGAAAGATGGTAAGCCTGCCCATAAGGAGCCTTCGAGCGCGTGTCCGCCGTGGCGGTCAGATGACGTCCTCACGAGGAGTTACGTCAGAGCCCTTGGGAATCCGCCGCGCGCATTGCAGATTGCCCATGAGGTCCGTCGTCTACGAAAGCAGCGGTCGACGCCCAGAGAAAGTGGTTACCATCAGCGACCGAAACATCATTCAGAGCTCTCTGGATCAATCCCGGAAGACACATTGCCAAATCGTCGAAGCGATCGATGTTGCGTTCTCAATCTCGTCCGAGGTCATCTTCAATATAGGCAAAGCCGGAGTAGCACTCGTGAACCTGATCCGCGTCGGCCTGCGGCGTGTCATTCTCAGCAGCTATACCTTGCAACCGCCGCCTCGCCCCAATCGAGACCGATTCCCGGTCCTCGCGCCGTGATTTTTCCCTCCACCGGCCTTAGGCCTTCCGTCAGCACGGCGCCGGCAATGTCCAGATACTCCAGCCAATGGGCAGTCGGGGTTATCGCAAGAAGATGGGCGCTCGTTTCGTTGAAGATGTGGCTCGACATCGGCAGCGATGCGGAAGCGGCGAGTGCCGAGGCTTGCAGCCAGCCGCTGATATCGCCGATCTTGCGACATCGGGCATTGCCAGATCGCATGCGCGGGCGGCGATTGCGCCTGCCATATCACGCGGAAACCACCAATTCTCGCCCATCTGGATCGGTACCGGCGAGGTCGCACGGACCTGCGCGTGACCAGCCAAATCCTTCATGCACTGGCTCCTCAACCCAGGCAATGCCGTACTCGGCAATCGCCGCGATGCGGCGGCGCGCCTCGACCGGATCGAGCGACTGGTTGTAGTCGACCATCAGCTGCACCGACGGACCGACAACCTCAAGCACCCATTTGACCGTCGCCATATCCTGCACAAGGTCACCATCGCCAAGTTTGATCTTGATCGCGCCAAAAAGCCCGACGCGACGGATTGAGCCAGCACCCCCTCGTCCTTCGAGGGATCGACCACGCTATAGCTGTCATAGGCTGGCAAGGCGCGCGGCTCGCCGCCGAGCAGCCGCGCCAGTGGCGCATGGGAGCGATGGCGCGCTGCCTGATACGCGGCGACATTTCACCCATTGCGGCCGCCGCACGAGCGGCAAAACGGCTCGTTGCTACCGGTTAGTGCGCCAGCGGCGAACGCGAATGCGGAGTCGACCTAAAAGATAGGACCCCCCAGAAAAAGCCATTGAGGACGCAAGCGTCGTTCAACCGTGGCACGCCGCGCGGCTGCTCGCATTGGCCTGCTCGCGGCTCGCTGATATCGCAACTTATTCTGCGGACATTGCCGGTGAGATCGGTAAGCCGATTTGACAGGATCTGAAAGGGTGTTGGCCATGAGCAACGAGCTATTTGGCCATGGCGTCGCGGCCGCAACAAGGAGATGATTATGTCGAAGGAATTCATCAACACAAAGACTTTGATTGCGCCGGGTCCGGCCGCGTATTCGCACGTCGCCAAAGTCAATCGGGGAGCGATCGTCTATATTTCCGGCCAGGTTCCGAGCGACGCATCCGGCAAGATCATTGGCGAGGCCGAATTCGAAGCACAGGTCGAGCAGGTCTTCGCCAACCTCAAGACTGCAGTCGAAGCTGCGGGCAGCGTGATGGCCGACATTGTCAAGCTGAATTACTTTCTTGCCGCCGAGGTCGATCAGGCCGATATGCACGAAAATGCGCCCGATACGCGACTGATATCTCAATGTTGCCAAACCGCCGGCCAGCACGTTTGTTGTGGTGAGCCGCCTGATGCGGCCGGGGTGGCTGATCGAGATCGAGGCGGTTGCGGCAATCGACGACTGAGCCAACTGCTGGTCGGCGGCGGCGACCTTCGGCTGCGCCCAGGCCTCGGCGCGACCGCAGACATTGGCTCAGAGTGAAGTACATATTGCGACGTTGCTCGTCGCCGTGCCGTGCCTGAGTCCTTTCATAGCGGCATTTTCAGGACTGTCCCAAAAAGCTCTCAGCGCTGCCTCGTCAGGAAATCGTACCAGCGCGGTCAAGGCGCCCAGCGGCCAAGCACCTTCAACGGCCTCAACAGCGCGGACGACGTCAATGACCTCCCCACCGTACTTGGCGATAAGGGCGCTGGTCTCGGGCACATACCGAGCGAACCGCTCCATGTCGTGAACAAGCACCTGCCCGATTAGGTATGCGGCCATGCCAATTTTCCAGGTCGCTACGTCCGATAATCAATCTACTTCGTCAATAGTCTCGTAGACGGTGATGCTCGGCGGTTCGGCCAGAGTAGGTGCCATTGCGGCCATTAGCTTGGCGACATGAGCATCCCGGTGGTGGCGCTCGTGATCTGCCTTCGACGCCCAGCGCTCTAATGCTGTGACGATCGACGCATTCTCTTTGGATCGATAAAGGGCGAAACTCACGCATCCGGGCTGCGCGCGCGTTGGTCCGGCAACGTCGAGCAGAGCCTTGAGCAACTCGGCTTCTCGCCCCGACTTGGCCTTGGCCGTCGCTACGACGACGAGATCAGTCTTCTTTGCCTTTGTCATAATACTCACTTTTCTCAAAATTATTCTTTCCACTGAGGTCCCGGGTTCTGTCCCTCCGCAAAGCCCTTGAGACGAAACAACAAGTTGCCCCACATCGTATTGCACGACGCGCAGAACTCGGTCGCCGACTTCCAACCGCTGTGCGTAAAGTTCAGAGACGTGTGATCGCCGTCCTTCTCGATTTTCCAAGTTAGGGTCGTTCCGTTCCACTCCGGATGATCGCCATGACAGGACATAACGACGTCCTTGTTGGGCGTCAGCCTGTCGACCGTCATGCGGAAGACCATGCCGCGGTTGTCGAAGCCGAACTCAGCCTTGCCGCCGACTTTCGCGTCCACCTTCGAATCCGCTGTCCACCAACCGCGATTTCCGTCGGTCGTAGAGATCGCCGCAAACACTTCGGCGGCACTGGCGTTGATTGGGATTTGATGGTGCAGATCGACCATGTTGCGCTCCTTTAGTTCGTTGGATTGACGAGTTGCGTAAGCCCGCCATCGACGGCGAGCTCGATGCCGAGGCAGTAAGAGGAATCGTCGGAGGCGAGGAACAGGGCCGCTCGCGCCATCTCTTCAGGCCTGCCCCGTCGCCGCATGGGAATGGTCGCGGTGATGAGCGCCGCAAGCTCCTCCGGCATAACGCCAGGCATCCCGCCTTCGCGCGTAATGATGGGCGTATCGGTCATGCCGGGTCTCAGCACATTCACACGTATGCGCCGGGGCACAAGCTCGACCGCCAGGGAGCGGGCCAGGGCGCGCACCGCCGCCTTGCACGCGGTGTAAATTGAGGTGCCGACGCGGCCTTGCTTATCGGCGTCAGCGGAGCTCACGAGGACGATTGCGCCCCCGTCCGGCATCAACGGCAGCGCCTTCTGCACGGTGAAGAAGGCGCCCTTGTAGTGAATGTCGTTCAATTCATCGAATAGCGCCTCGGACAAACTATCGATGGGTGCAAACTTCGCGATGCCGGCATTGGCGATGAGCACGTCAACGCGGCCGAACCTCGCCTTGGTTTCCGCAAACAGCCGATCGATGTCGGCAAGCCTGCGAACGTCGCCCTGCACGACAAGGGCAGCCGGGCCCAGTTTCGCGGCGGCTTGGTCCAAGGTTTCGCGGCTACGCCCAAAAACAACGACCTGTGCGCCTTGAGCTTGGAATTCGAGCGCAGTGGCAAGGCCTATACCGCTGTTGCCACCCGTAATTACCGCCACCTTGCCTTGCAGTTTCATCGTGCTCTCCGCTATTTCTGAACAAGACCGATCAAGTCCCTCGTAAAAAGATCCTTTATCGGCCAGGAGTGATCCCTGACATGCAAAGGTCGGCTCTATAGGCCCTGGCCTGCTTCAGGAAATCCTGAGAGTCGCGATTGATCGCAGACTTCTCGGTCTATGCGCGAAATCCTGTGTTGTCCGAACACCTGATGCCGCGATAACCTCCTTCTTTGTGAGGATGCGCACGGGCACAGAATCTACTCGGCAGTCCCGCGCGTGGATATTGCCGATGATCCATAACGGGGCGCAGCCCTCATTGTGGACTTTCACAATGGCAGTGCGGCCATCTGGCCTGAGCGGTGAGTGTCAGTGCGCCAATGCGGGCGACGACGCTGCGGCCAGCCTTACTGAAGCGGCAGCGGGGGCTGGTCTCTCTTGTCAGGTATCCGCCGTATCAGCTTTGCGAGGCAACCATCGATGAGCGCCGAGTCCAATCCCTTGATGATTTTCAAGCAGCTGCAGCGTCGTCAGCAATGTGGTCAAGCCGGAATATGCTCGTGGATCGAGTCCGGAGAGCTTCTGTATTCGGTTCAGCCGGAAATACACGGTGTTCGTGTGCAGGTCGAGTTTCTGCGCCGTCTGCTTCACATTCAATCCACAATCCGCAAAGACTCGGATCGTGCGAGCCAATTCCTGCGATTGGACGTCATTGCAGGAGGCAAAGCGCCGGGCCCACCCTGGGATTAATCGCATGACAGCGCTATCTGCTCGCCGGATCAAAAACTCTGATAGGTCGATGTCGCAAAATTGAATGACAGGCTTGGCTGTGCTTGTGAACTCTAGCGCCATTCGCGCTTCGTCCAGAGCTTGCGGTAGAAGCGCAATTTCTTTCACGCAGAGACTGATGCCGACGCGCGCGGAATGGCCGTTCCCCGCACGCTTTGCAAAACCGCTTCGGCGCAGGGCCTTCGCAAGCTCCTGACCGGCGTCGCCATCGCTGCACGCGATCGTAGTGACTTCGTTGCCCCTGATGTCGATAAGCCGTCCGAACGCAGTTGGCGAAAGGACCTGTTCGATGAGACGGACAAATGACCGCAGGGCGACCTCAAGATCGATGATCTTGCCATCCTCGGCTTGGTAAGGCTTCGCCACCGCTACCGCGAGTGGCGCTCCTGGCCGGATACCACAGAGTTTGCAGAGTCGTTGAGCCTCGGAATCGATTGGGAGCGTGCCGCGCAGCAAGTCATCGATTAGGGCCACGTAGCTGCGCGTCCCCTGCGCAACGATCAGCCCTTCCTCAACGGCGTGCCCTTCAGCCAGAACCGCGCCAACGTGATCGAAGAGTTGTATCCAGAAGTTAGACAGCATCGTCAGTGAACGAACGACGTCCTCCGGTCTTCCGTGTTCTGACAGCTCTTCTTGGGAAATCTCGGAGTAGGTCCGGTGGGCGAGCCGGTAGGCATGCAGTGATGCTATCAGCGGCACCTGACGCCGCGCGCGCCACTCGGCATGCGCACGCACGAAATCAAAGGGATCAGCATCTCGTTTTTCCGCACATCCACCCGGGATGGAGACAATCGTTTTCAGAAGCTCGCCGCAATGGGCCCTCGATTCGTCGGTGAAATCCTCGTCGATAGAGTTCCTGTATTCGGGGCTTTCTTGCTGAAGAAGTTGAAATGTGTGCTGCCAAATCTCGCGGCTTCTCCCGCGCAGTCCGGTGACGACCTTGGAGGCCAGAGGGTCCTTTTTGAAGTGCTCATGCCACTGGCGGATGAGCGCATCTCCCCGCGAGCGCGACATCGTTGTGTAACTCCACAATTTCTCGGGGAAGGCTATATGGATTAAGACGAATTGATCAAGCGGGATTTGTGGAGGTATCCAACACCCGAGGCAATGCGCTGTCTATGACCGACGGCTTCCCGCGGCATGGGCGGTCATTGGATGTCGGGTGGCCAATGTGCACGTTGGGAGTGCGCCATACTTTAAACAACAGTCAACTCAGGATGCATGGTTGCTCTCAACGCTTCAACGCTACGGAGCTGAAGATGCCCAACAACAAAGTCGTCTCCCGCGAGGAGTGGCTCGCCGCGCGCCTCAAGTTATTGGCAGAAGAAAAGGAGTTCACGCGGCAGAGGGACGCGCTAACGCGCCATCGACAGAAACTTCCTTGGGAGCGAGACGAGAAACCATACCAATTTATTGGTCCGAATGGGGTTCGCTCAATGGCGGAGATGTTCGATGGGCGAAGCCAGCTTATCGTCTACCATTTCATGCTGGGTCCGGATTGGGAGGAAGGCTGCAAGTCATGCTCGTTCTGGGCTGATAATTTCAACAGCATCCCCATCCACCTCAATCACCGCGATGTAGCGTTCGCGGCAGTATCGCGCGCGCCGTTGCCGAAGATTGAGGCCTACAAGAAGCGCATGGGATGGAGTTTTCCTTGGTTTTCCTCCCACGGCAGCGAGTTCAATTTCGACTATCAAATGTCATTTACGCCGGAGCAAATTGCTGAGGGCAAGGCCTACACCAACTATGCCGTCAGACAGAACATGATGTCCGAACTGGTAGGCATCAGCGTCTTCTACAAGGATGAGCGCGGAGACATATTCCACACGTACTCATGCTATTCGCGCGGCGTCGACATGCTCAACGGCGCGTACCATTACCTCGATCTCGTGCCGAAGGGACGGGACGAGGATGGTCTCAACTACACCATGGAGTGGGTGCGCCGGCACGATCAGTATTGATGCCGCGAAATGCGGTGCTCCCCACTGTTTACCCCTGTATCGCTTTGTTCCAACTAAGAGGATCCTATGACTCAAACACTGTCCGGTGGTTGCGCGTGCGGCGGCATCCAATACGACTGCAGTGCCGATCCGGTTGCTATGTTCAACTGTCACTGTCGGGACTGCCAACGGGCAAGTGGCAGCGCGTACGCAGCAGTCGTCGTCGTTCCGATAGCTGCGGTGCAGATGCGCGGAGAGCTGCGGTATCACAAAATCGTTGGCGGCGCCGGCAAAGCGATCGAACGCGGCTTTTGCCCGACCTGCGGCAGCCACGTGGCTGACAAACTGGAACGGCTGCCCAATATCCTCGCATTGCAGGCGGGCAGCTTGAACGACCCATCAATGTACCGACCCATGATGGATGTATTTACCTCAAGCGCGCAGCCTTGGGATCACATGGACCCCAAGGTCGAAAAGCACACGCACGCCGTTCCGCCGTGATGCACCACCACCCTGTCGGAAGATGTTGAAGAATAGTAGCCCACAAGTTGGGCTGCTTTTTTGTCTGCCCCGCCCCGATACTGAGAACATTTCGCGTAGCACGGAAATGGCATGAGTGACCGACATCACGGGCGGCGGTTATCCGGGAGTCGACGAGCCTGTATTGAGCAGCTGAGACACGGCCGTAACCAATTGCGCTGGAGCAAACGGCTTTGTCAGCAGAATGCTATTGGGCACTCCCTCCGACGCCCAATCCTCGGCGGCAGCGGCGGTCATGTAGACGACGGGGAATGCAGCGTCGATTTGCCGGACAAGGCGCGCAATCTCCCAGCCATTCATTGGGCCTTGGATGTTGACGTCGGTGACGAGCGCCGCATAATGCACCACGCCACTTTCGATCAGCGCTACGGCCTCCCGGCCCGACGCGACCGGCGTGACGCCGAAACCGCCCTCCTTCAAGGCGTCATGAACGATTTCCTGGAGTGGGTCTTCGTCCTCCACGACGAGGATCACAGGCGGACTTTGCAATTTCCCCTCCGCGCCGCCTAAACCGAGGCTGTTCCCCGACTTAACGGGCCGGAAGGCAAAATGTTCAAAAGTGAACCGACCGGCCGTCAAACGCGCCCACTACCCAGCTCCTGAAGACGGCCTTGGAAATCTCCAGCGGGTCTTCGATCCTAAACCGGCCAACTGCAATCGGTTAAAAGCCACCTTAGTCATTACCGCACCGCACACACTGGCGGCCGGACCAGCATCGTCAACCAGGAGCGACGATCGGCTTATTCACCAATGTGCCCCGCATCCAAGCCAAACGAGATAGTGCATTCTATTCCATCGGAATGGAACGTTCGTTCAAATCGCCCGTGCAACATATGCGGTATGGATTTCTCGAGAATTTCCGTACCAAAGCCTCGCCGGGACGGCTCGTGCGCGATCGGGACGCCCCGCTCCCGCCAATTGACTCGGAGCTCCCTTTCATGCGCCTGGTCCTGGGCGTCCCACCACACCTCGATATGCCCGTTATCCACGGAGAGGGCGCCGTGCTTAACGGCGTTGGTCGCAAGCTCGTGTACTGCCATCGACAGAATTTGGGCCTGCTTTGCCGGAATGGAGATTTGGGGCCCGCGCTGCGTGAAATTCTCGCCCTCGACAGCGCCATGCACTGAAAGCTCCTGCCCGAGAAGCTCGCGAATATCGATCACATCCGTACCGGTCTCCGCATACAAAGCGTGGGTGCGAGCAATCGCAGCCAATCGACCGTCGAAAGCGTTTGCGAATTCGTCAAGGCTCTGCGTCTTGGTGCGCGTCTTATGAGCGAGAAAGCGAATCGTCGTGAGCATGTTATTGATGCGATGCTGAAGCTCGTGCCCGAGCATTTCTTGCCTCAGGGCCCGCTCCGCTAGTTCTCGCTGGATTCTCACTCGGGCGATAGCAGAAGCCAACAGGTTGGCATAGTTCTGAAGAAAACTGATATCGTCTTGCTCGAATTTCCGCAGTTGCCGAGAGTCGACCTCCAGCACCCCGAAGGGACTGTGGTCGCCGCGAATAACGACATTGACGGTACTCCTGACGCCATGCTCGATCAGCAGGTCCGGAATCTTGAACCGACTCTCCTGCGCGCTGTCCTCGGTGATCACCGGCTGGTTCGTATGCAACGCGTAGCCGGCCGGTGAGCCCTCATGCGCAGGAATTTCGGCATGCCCCACCACGCCGGGATTCCAGTTCACCCCGGCGCGCACCCGCAAGTTCTCGCCCTCGGGAAGAAGTTCAAGCACCTTCACCAGATCAACATCGATGGCATCTGAGACGAGCCGAGTAGCCTCTTGCAGAAGACCATCTATGTCATCGCTCTGCAAAGCCCGCTTGCCGAACTCGGCCAGTGTGGAGACCTGTTTCCGCAGCTTGCGCGCTTCCTCCTGGAAATCGGGCACGTCGCACTGTCTCCCGCATACAAGTCATAAACTTCTCAGTGCCGCCGCAAGTTCCAAGCGGCAAGCGAAGCTTGTCATTCTTCTACTCGGTTACCGCAAGCGGTCAGCACGGTCTATGCTGATGCGACGACCTGGTCACGCCGGACCGCTGACACGCCAATAAGCGCTGCAGCTGGTCGCCATGCTCGCTGGGGCGCCGAACCGCTTTCAAGTCAATCGAACGAAAACATTGCGGCCGCGGCTGGCGCCATTTCATTCGCGAGCTGCGGAAATCCGCACTTCTCTTCTGCGCTTGCGCCGCGCAATAACGCGAGAATTTTCGTGAGAGAATGGAGTGATAGCTTTGTGCGATCCTTCCCCGGGGCAGCGGCGAGACCGATTGGCGCGATGAGGGACAAAGGAAATCAAGCCAAAGGTCGTTGACCCGCAAGGTGCAGAGCAATCCCCCGCTTCGGCGGGGTCTTCTTTTCCGGCTGCTAAATTAAATTAGCGCCGATGACCTAGCCCGATGCCAAGCTTGCGGGCCTTCTGTCGCAGCGAGCCTTCCGTGCGCTTGGTGAGCTTCACAATTTTCGCAACCGGCGTCCGCGCCTTTGAGTGCGCCCGCAGCTCCTTGATATCGGTTTTGGTGTATTTGCGGACCACAGACTTCTTCGCCTTCGGCGTCTTCTTTGCGTTCTTCGCCACGTTATGTATTCCTCGATTTGTGAGCGTGCGTACTACCACACATACGTTGTGGCGCAACCTTCATCCGCTCAACGCAACGCCGCGGCAACGCGCAACTCTCCGGCACGCTTACGCAAAGCTCCGATGCGCGATTGAAGACCAACGTCGATTCCTTGGATGCATCCTCATCCCTTTCCGAGATCAACGCGCTTAATCCTGTCGCGTACGATTGGCTCGATCCCGAGAAAGGCGGCGTGCGGCAATACGGCTTTATCGCCCAACAGGTGCAGCCGATCTTCCCCGAACTCGTGTCCACCACATCTGCCACTGCCCTTACTCCGGACGGCACGTTGGGGCTCAACTATCTTGGCCTCATTGCGCCGATCGTAAAAGCGATCCAAGGGTTTTCAGCTGATCTCACGAGTTTAGAGACGACAGTGTCCGGACTTGCCGACTCTTTTACTTCGAAGGTAGGAAACTTCGGCCGCCCGAATGCCGACACACTCTGCCTGTCAAAATCAAACGGCACGCAGGTTTGCGTTACCGGCGATCAGCTCAGCGCTTTTCTCTCTGCAACACCATCAGTGCAAGTAAGCGCACCGACCATCACGATCTCTGGAACGTCAACTCCCCCATCAATCCAGATCAAGGGCGACAACCCAGCGGTCATCCATGTTGGTGGTACCTATTACGACTTGGGCGTAATCGCGACCGACAGCCAGGGCCACAGCCTTCCTAGAGGGCCGGCACCAGGTCAAGCTTTCTGGCCGAGCGGTTTGCCCGTTTTCCGATTGAGAAGATGTACCTTGGCGCAAGCCGGGCAGGTTATCGCTTCGTATTCGTTATCCGATCGGTCTTCGTCATCCTCCAGCCACTGCTGGACTTTGAACGACGTATTCGGGCAGGTGAAGATGAATTGCGCCATCTACAGATTCTGAAGCAGCCAACCCCGGGGCATCATGACGTAGCTCAAGGTACGGAAGGGACCAACAGAGGCCAATCCGCGAACGTAACGGGACGACCAACTAAATTGTTTGATCGGAAAGGCGGACGCGCTGCCGGGCGCCCTGCCGGCGCTTGCGCCGCGAGCTGTTGCAGGGCGTCGCCCATTGCCGCCGTGCCTTCGGTGCGTGTCGGTCCGGGACTGACTGCATTTACGCGGACGCCCTTGGGTCCGTATTCGGCCGCCCACGCTTTGGTCAGTAGATTGATGGCTGCTTTGCTCGATCCATAGAGGCTCAAGCCCGCTGCGCCGTAGTCGGCGACCATCGTTGAAACGTTGACGATTGCTCCTTTGCCGCGCTCCGCCATCAATGGAGCGAGCTCGGCGACAAGGAAGAAGGGAACCTTCACATTGAGCGCATAGACGTCGTCGAAGGACTCCTCGCTCATTTCATGCGTCGGGCCGAATGGAAACACGCCGGCGTTATTGATCAGGATGTCGACATGGCCCCTCCCCAACTCGACGGCTTTTTTCGCAACAGAGCGCGCGCTCGAGGCATCGCGAAGGTCGGACTCGATGAATTCGGCTTTCCCGCCCGCGGCCCGAATTTGCGCAATCGTGCCTTCGCCGCGCTGTACGTTGCGGCCGACCACAATGACCTGAACGCCCGACTGGGCCAGTTTGTCGGCCACCGCGCGGCCGATGCCGCTCGTGGCTCCGGTAATGAGAGCTGTCGTCGTCATTTGCGCCTCTTCATCTCTTTCTCTTCGACCGCCGGGCTTTCCGTCGACCTCCGCAAAGATGGCAGCGGACCGCGCGCGCGGTAGACACTCGGTTCGTATCTGACTTATACATTGCGCGTATGAGTGATCGGCTCCGGGAATTGACCGCCTTCGTCCGCGCCGGCGAGACCGGCAGCTTCTCTCGCGTCGCGCGCGAACTAGGGGTATCGCAGCCTTCGATATCGCGGATGGTGGCAGACCTCGAAGCGCGGCTGGGTGTGAAGCTTCTCTTGCGCACCACACGGCACGTCACGCCGACCGACGCCGGCCGAGTGTTCCTCGAGCGGGCGCGGCAAATCCTTGGTGATCTCGACGACGCCGAAAATGTAGCGCGCGGCGTGGACAGCCTGCGCGGCACATTGCGGGTGGCGTTGTCGGGGGCATTCGGAACCCGCGAAGTCATTCCCCGCCTACCTGGCTTCGCGGCGCGGCATCCGAAATTAGGCATCGAGCTGCTGATGTCCGACCGGACCGAGGATCTGATCGCCGAAGGGGCCGATATGGCGTTGCGGTTGGGTCCTCTGCCCGATTCTGGATTCGGCGCGCGGTTACTGGCTAAGGCTCCGCGCCTCGCCGTTGGCTCGCCTGGCTACATTGAGCGCCGGGGAACGCCGCAGACGCCGGCCGATCTCGCTAGGCACGACTGCATTCTCGGCCCGGGTCTCTCCGGCCGGACCGGCTGGAGTTTCATGCGATCGGGGAAAGCAGCGTCCGTAACCGTAGAAGGATCGATCAAGGTCACCTCAGCCGACGGGGTCATTGCCTGCGCCAAAGCAGGGCTCGGAATAGCCATCGCCTCGCAATGGATGTGCCGGGCCGAGCTCGAGGCAGGCGAGGTCGTCGCGATTCTTTCCGATTATCAACTTGATTGGGCCGAGCTGCACGCTGTCTACCCGGGGGCCGTCGCCAGTCTCTCAAGGTACGAACCTTTTCCGATTATCTTGCGGCTCAGCTCATGCACAAAAAGAAAGGCGGCTGAGGCGTCTACAGGAAGCCCGCGGCTGTTTGGTCCTCAAACGTTGATGGCGCGAATGATGCCGCCGCCGTTCTGTTTCCGCTTTGGGAGAGCACATGTTTTCACGGTGCACGCGCTTGAAGACCTTGCCCGTCATACTGGTGACGCTGCATGGCAGGCGAGTTGATGATTGTTAACTCTATCCGATGCGCCGCTTAGCACTCGGCCGCAGCTCACCTCAAAACTTCACGATCGTCCTAAGACCGAACACCCATGCGTCGGGAATTGCTGCGCTCGGCGAACCCGACACAGTCGATCCGCCGCCGGGAATCGGGATGTGTCCCCCGGGATGGACGATGTATTGCAGATTGGGCTGCAGCATCCATTGGTCCAATCCAGATGCTTTTCGGCCAAGACCAGCCGCACCTTCTGACTACACGTGGAAATTAGCGCATGGTAAAGCTCCAGTGACATCCCATCCCTCTCTGTGTTCTCTACGCAACCACGTAAGTTATTGGTTGGCGAGCTCTCGCAGAATGTTTTTGTCGACCTTGCCGGAAGCGGTACGGGGCAAGGCGTCGACAATAAGGAATTCCTTCGGCACCTTGTAGCGAGCAATTCTTGCAGAGCAGTATTTTGCAAGTTCGGCGGCATCTACAGATCGGCTTGGCTCCAGGATGACGAAGGCGCGACCGACCTCACCCCATTTGTGATCCGCGACACCGATTACCGCCGCGTCCCTCACCGCCTCATGCTCGATCAGGACGGCTTCCACCTCGGCCGGGTAGACATTTTCTCCCCCAGAAATGTACATGTCCTTGCGGCGATCGACGATATAGAAGAAGCCGTCCGCATCGCGGCGTCCAATGTCGCCGGTTCGCAGCCAGCCGGACGGCATGAAGCTCCGTGCCGTTTCGGCCGGCAGGCCCCAATACCCAGGACTGACATTCGGACCACCGACGATGATCTCGCCGGGCTCACCATCAAGTACGTCATTGCCGCCTTCGTCCACGAGACGCACTGACGTTGCCGGCGCGGCCAACCCCACGGAGCCTGCTTTGGCCAGTATGATCTCTTCGTCGATCGGCATGCCAAGCGTGGTTCCAATCTCCGTCATGCCGAAGCCATCGACCATCCGAATGCCCTGCGACAACCACCAACGCACGCTTGCAGCTGGATTGGGCGCACCGCCCGTGAACAACGCCTCCAACTTCCACCGCTCGGGACGGAAATTCGCCGAATACCGAAGCGCGTCGGCCATCTGCGGAACGCAGAAATAATGCGTTACGCCAAGCTCAGAGTCGGCGAGTCGCTCGTTGGTGACGACCGGATCGAAGCCTGGCGAGATCATCGTCATAGCGCCATGCAGTAGAGGAGCCTGAATGGTCGTCACCAGACCAATCACATGGAACATCGGAGAGTCACAAAGAAACACGCTTTGGGGTGACACATTACAGATCACGGCCGTGTTCACCGCGGTGGAGAACACGTTAGCGCAAGTCAGTATCGCTCCTTTTGGAGCGCCCGAGGTACCGGACGTATAGAGGATGATGCAAGGGCTGTCCGCGGAGCGAGCCGGCCGGTCCGTCGATTCCAGCGACGCACCTTCCATCTCAGCAAACAGATCGGCCCATCCGACAACACGCAGGTGCGGACTGGACGGCCAACCAGCCGCGAGATCGGTGACGGTCAACGCCGGCGAGCAATCCCCGAGGATACGCTCCAGCTCTCCGGGCGACAGACGCCAATTGAGAGGAACGAAGAGTGCGCCCAGGCGCATCGTCGCCTGCTGCAGGATCAGCAGATCAGCGGAATTGCGCGCTAGGACAGCGACACGTTGCCCCTCTGCAATGTCAAAGCGGTCGGCGAGTGTGCAAGCTGCCCGATCCACGATCGAGTTAAACTCCGCATACGTCCATCTGCGGCCGGTCGCAAGATCGACGCAGGCGAGCTTTCGCGGCCGGGCTCGCGCATGCAATGCAAGCGTATCGGGTGCTATCCAATTCCGCATCCGAAGACCTCTCTGGCTCAAGCGATCTCAGGACGCCGTCTTCGTCTTGTCTGCATTAGCTAAAACTTAATCTGACAGCGGTGTCCTAGTTCCCCACGGCGAATCGCAAGCCGAGGCGGGGCGCGGAGCTGGTCGGGGTTGCGCAGCGCCCCGCCTCGGCGATTGGAGGACACCATGA
>Ga0209166_10000824_pt1 | contig 29453 bp, 18 predicted proteins | sample Coa_R1_3_FD_187151 | JGI IMG/M metagenome (GOLD analysis project Ga0209166, IMG submission 187151) | Surface soil microbial communities from Centralia Pennsylvania, which are recovering from an underground coalmine fire - Coalmine... | ecosystem: Environmental > Terrestrial > Soil >...
TCGGGACGTCGACGATATCCTCCGCGGCAACCTGCATCCGACGATCCTGACGGTGCAGGCGCTGCTGCCCGCCATGCGGGCCAAGCGCTGGGGCCGCATCGTCAATCTGTCGAGCCTGGTCACGCTCGGCATGGCCGAGCGCACCGCCTATGCCGCGGCCAAGGCGGCGGTCAACAGCTTCACCCGTACCTGGGCGCTGGAGCTGGCCGAGACCGGCATCACCGTCAATGCGGTGGCGCCCGGGCCGGTCGAGACCGAGCTGTTCCGCGCCAACACCCCCGTCGGCAGCGAGCGCGAGCAGCGCTTCCTGTCGCTCGTCCCCATGCGGCGCCTCGGCAAGCCGGATGAGATCGCTGCGACCATCGCCTTCCTGCTCTCCGACGAGGCGAGCTACATCACCGGCCAGACCCTGTTCGTCGACGGCGGCGGCTCGATCGGCAAGGCGCTCGACTGACACTCGTCGGCGGGGGGTGGCTTCGGCGGGCGGGGCATCCTACTTCAGGCAACGACGTGAACGACTTTCCGGCGACGAGGGATCGAGTAGACATGGCACAGCAGCTTGAATTCGGTCTCGACACGTTCGGGGACGTGACTGCCGGGCCGGATGGCCTGCTGCCGCACGCGCAAGTCATTCGCGACGTGGTCGAGGAAGCGGTGCTGGCGGACGAGCTGGGCATCGACTTCTTCGGCGTCGGCGAGCATCACCGCGCCGATTTCGCCGTCTCATCCCCGGAAACGGTGCTGGCCGCCATCGCCGGCCGCACCCGCCGGATCCGGCTCGGCTCGGCCGTGACGGTGCTGAGCTCCGACGACCCGATCCGGGTGTTCCAGCGGTTCGCGACGCTCGATGCCGTGTCAAACGGGCGAGCGGAGGTGATCCTGGGGCGCGGCTCGTTCACCGAATCCTTCCCGCTGTTCGGCTATGACCTGTCGCAGTACGAGGAGCTGTTCGAGGAAAAGCTCGATCTGTTCGCCGCCCTGCTCGACCAGGGGCCGGTGACGTGGAGCGGCCGCACGCGCCCGCCGCTCATGAACCAGCGCGTCTTTCCCGGCGTCGCGGGCGGGCGGCTCAAGACCTGGATCGGTGTCGGCGGCAGTCCTGAATCGGTCGTGCGCGCGGCGCGCTACGACATGCCCCTGATGCTCGCCATCATCGGTGGCGACCCCGCCCGCTTCAGGCCGCTCGTCGATCTCTATCATCGCGCCTTCGCGCAGCTGGGCGGCACGGCCCGGGCGATCGGCGTCCATTCGCCGGGTTATGTCGCGGAGAGCGACGAGCAGGCGCGGGACGAGCTCTGGCCCGACTACAAGAGCATGCGCGACCGCATCGGTGCCGAGCGCGGCTGGCCGCCGATGGGACGTGCGGAGTTCGACCGGGAGGCCGACCGCGGCTCGCTCTATGTCGGCTCGCCGGAGACGGTCGCGCGCAAGATCGCGGCGACCGTCAAGGCCCTCGGCGTCGACCGTTTCAACTTGAAATACAGCGCGGGCCCGCTGGCGCATGGCAAGCTCATGCGCAGCATCGAGCTTTACGGCCAGAAGGTGACACCGCTCGTGCGCGACATGCTCGGCTGAAAACGGGTCGAGATACCACTTTAGCGGGCGCACTCATAGTTTCGTTACAAACGAAACTACAAATGGAATTTGACCGGCCGGGCGTCGAGGCATGATCCTGTCGGCTTTGCCCAGACGAAGCCGGCATCTCGCCGGGGCGCCGACCAGTCGCGGCGGCTGTGGCGCGCGGGACGCACCGGCCCCTTTAAGTCCAGCATCGCCGATATTTCCTGGCGATCCGTCAATTCATAGAGTATTTGCAATCGCGTGTGATGCTCATCACACGCGCTTCATTCGACGCCGATCGATGCTGACCGCCATTCGATTGACGAGAACTCAATGGGCGGAACTAGCGTTTAGATTGTATCTAATCGGCGGCCTGCCCGGCGGGTGGCAAGAGGTTCGTTGTGATGCGTGCCAGAACATTGTTCGAGACCTGCGAGAACCCCGTCTCGATACCGCTCGAGGGCGTGGCGCCGCCGCAGCGGGTCGGTACTGCGCAATGGCAGCCGAAGGATCGCTTTGCGCTTTGGACTGCCTATACCAGCACCCATTCCGCCCCCCTGGTAATGCCGAACACGCCGCTCCATGACTACCGTATCGCGGCGACGCTTCAGGAGCGCGGCGAGGTGACCATCAACCAGGCGGTCGGCGATCCGATGGGCTTCCTCAGGACGCCGAAACATGCGGCCAGGCTGCGGGCCGACCGGGTGCGGATTTCCTATTGCCGCAGAGTCTCGGGCGGGATCGAGTCCGGCGGCAAGGCGGCCGGCATTGCCGATGGCGCGGTCTATTTCCGCGACTATCGCGGGCCGGGCCGCTTCTGGTCCCATTCGGTGATCGACGAGACCTGGCTGTTCGTGCCGCGGGAATGGTTCGTCGAAAGCGGCAAGGCCACCCGCGACTTCGATTGCGCGGTCTTTCAGTCCGACCATTTCCTCGCCGGGCTGGTGGCCCAGCGGATCAAGGCCGTGGCGACGCATGCGAGCGACGATGCCGCTTTCGCCGAGGCGGTCCGCGGCCTGCGCGCGACGGTAGAGGATGTGTTCGCGGCACGGTCGAGCGACAGCCATCGCAAGATGCTGCAGGTCAAGGCGGAGCGGCTGCGTCGGGTCAAGGCCTATCTGGCGCAGCATGCCGGCGACAGCGACCTGACACCCGACCGGATTGCCGACGCGCTGGGACTGGCGCGCTCGTCGCTCTATCGCCTGCTGCAGGACGAGGGGCTCCAGGTCAGCGCGTATGTTGCCGAATATCGCCTGACCGCGATTGCCAGGACGCTCCGCGATCCGGCGTGGACCGAATGCTCGATCGGTGAAATCGCCGCCCTCTGGGGGCATTTCGACCAAGCCTACCTGACGCGCGTCTTCAAGCGCCGTTTCGGCGAGACGCCCAGCCGATACCGCCTGCACGGCACGATCGATACGGCCCGCGCCTTCGCCTAACCGAGGTCCGCGGCGGAGCGGGGCGTGAGCGTCCGGAAATTCGGATAAAATTTGTCGAAAAAATGGGACGCCAGTCCTAACGGGCGTGCATGTCCGACTGCTAAGGCTGAGCTTAAGATCCGTCTCCGTCCGGCCCGTCCTTGGGCTGGCGGGGCCCGTTCGCCCGCATTTTGATCGGCCCGTTCGACGGGCCGGGTTTTTCAAGGACCGGCTTCCGATGCATCTTTTCAAGCGCTCGACCGTCACCGTGCCTTTCGCCGCCCCGCAGGCACACGCACGGAAACTGCAGCAGACGCTGCTGTGCGGTTGCGCGCGCGTCGCCCTGCTGGCCCTGCCGGCGATCGTGCCGCTGGGGGCGACGCTGGGCGTCGTCCTGCCGGCGGCGGCGCAGGTCGTGCAGACCGGCCCGCAGACCTACGACAATCCCCAGGGCTCGTCGCTCACCTACTTCAATGTGCCGAGCGGCGCCACCTTGACCAACGAAGGCACGATCAGCAGCGGCACCGGCACTGGCGGCACCGCGGTCTATATGGGCGGCGGCGGCGGCGTCACCAATGCCAATACCGGGACGATCTCAGGCAGCAGCTATGGCGTGTATGCGGTCGGCGGTACTGCCGCGACCATCAGCAACGCCGGCACCATCTCAGGCACTTACGCCGCCGGGGTTTACATATCGAATAGCACCGCGCCGAACAGCATCGCCAACACCGGCCTGATCACGTCGGCCCATGGGGATGGCATCAGGATCGAACAGGCCACCGCCGAAATCACGAACAGCGGCACCGTCACCGGCGGCAACAGCGGCATTCTTGTCGGATCCGGCACCGCCAACATCGGCAATACCGGCACGATCATGGCGACCGGAACATCCGGCAGCGGCATTTTTGGCTACCGCTCCACGGTCTCGATCTCGAACGCCGGCCTCGTCTCCGGTGCGCGTTACGGCATCTATCTCGTCGGAAACGCGCCGGGCACCATTACCAACAGCGGCAGGATCGAAGCGACGGGTTCGGCGGGCGTCGGCGTCCTGTTCTCCGACGGCAACGGCACCTTCAACAACGTGCTCGTCAACAGCGGCACGATCGTCGGCAACGGCGGCACGGCGGTCCGGTTCGGCAACGGCAACGATCTCTTGGTGCTGCAGTCCGGCGCCGCGTTCGGCGGCGTGGTCGATGGCGGAGGCGGCTACAATACGGTCGAATTGGCGACCGGCGTCACCGACCTCACCGGCTTTGCCACCGGCTTCACCAACTTCTCCCTGATCCAGATCGATGGCGGGGCCGCCGGTACGATCGGCAATACCGGCACGATCGCGACGGCCATCCTCGACAATGGCACGCTCGACAACAGCGGCGTGCTCACCGGCAACCTGACCCTGGGCGCCGGCGCGACGCTGACCAACCGGCTCACCGGCAGCATCACGAACGCGGGGACCAATGCCGTCACCGCGAACGACGCCAATGCGGTCGTCATCAATTACGGCACGATCAGCCGGACGGGCCCGCTCAGCGACACGGACTGGAGTGACTCGGACGGCGTCTTCCTCCGGTCGGACGGCAGCGTGTCCAACCTCGGTACGGCGGCCGTCATCTCCGGCCATTACGCCGGCATCTATGTCGATGGCGCGGGCACCATCGTCAACGAGGGCCTGATCACGGGCCTGACGAACTACGGCATCTATCTGCGCTCGGGCACTGTCACCAACAGCGGCACGATCAGCGGGCCGGTCGCGGGCGTGATCGTTACCGGTGGTGCCGGCACGGTGACCAATTCCGGCGTGATCATGCAGACCGGAACCTTCGCGACCAATGATTACCGGTCGGCGGGCGTCTTTCTCACCGACGGCGGTTCCGTTACGAACCAGGCGGGCGGCGTCATCTCGGGCGTCCAGGCAGGCATCTACGTGAAGGGCGGCGTCGCCGTCAGCAACGCGGGTACGATCATCGGTGCCGGAACCGCCGGTATCGGCGTCTTGTTTTCGGATCGCAACGGCGCCTACAACAATTCGCTCGTCACCAGCGGCACGATCATCGGCAATTCGGGCACGGCGGTCCGGTTCGGCAATGGCAACGATCTCTTGGTGCTGCAGTCTGGCGCTGCGTTCGGCGGCGTCGTCGATGGCGCCGGCGGCTACAATACGGTCGAGGTCGACTACAACGGTACCCTTGCCAATCTCGGCCTCGGGACCAGCCTGATCAATTTCGGTACCGTCGCCGTAGGGGCCGGCGCGACGCTCACCAACACGGGCAGCTTCGGTCTGCCGGTGCAACTCGCCGGTACCGGTGCCACGCTGTACAACCAGCAGGGCGCCAGCCTTTCGAACGCGACCATTGCCGTGCAGGGAACGAGCGCCGGCGTGACCGTGACCAACGCCGGCACGATCGCGGCGACCAGCGGCTCCTACGGAATCGGCATCCAGCTGAACATGGGCGGCCTGGTTCAGAACAATGCCGGCGGCCAGATCAGCGGTAGCGGCTACGGCGTGGTGATCAACGGCGTCGCCGGCACCGTCATCAATGCCGGCACGATCATCGGCGGCGGGACCGCCGGCATCGGCGTCTCGTTCTCGGGCGGATTGCCCGGACCCATGGTCCTGGTGGCAGCACCCCCGTCGGCCCCCGAGACGCTGATCAACAGCGGCACGATCATCGGCAGCGGGACCGCAGGGATCGGCGTCTCGTTCTCGGGCGGATTGCCCGGGCCCTTGCTCCTGGTGGCAGTGCCCCCGACGGCTGGCGACACGCTGATCAACAGCGGCACGATCATCGGCAACTCGGGCACGGCCGTGCGGTTCGGCAGCGGCAACGATCTGCTGGTGCTGCAGTCCGGCGCTGCCTTCCAGGGCGTGGTCGACGGCGGTGCTGGCAGCAATACGGTCGAGGTCGATTATAACAGCGCCGTTGCCGATCTCGGGCTCGGGACCAACCTGATCAATTTCGGCACGGTCGCTGCCGGGGCCGGGGTGACCCTCGCCAACACGGGCAGCTTCGGCGGCCAGGTGCAACTCGCCGGTGCCGGTGCCACGCTGTACAACCAGCCAGGCGCCAGCGTTTCGAACGCGGCCTACAACGCCACCGCGGTGTCCGGAACGAGCGCGGGCGTGACCGTGACCAACGCCGGCACCATCGCGGTGACCAGCGGCGACTACGGAACCGGCATCCAGCTGAACCAGGGCGGCCTGGTTCAGAACAATGCCGGCGGCCAGATCAGCGGCAGCGGCTACGGCGTGGTGATCAACGGCGCCGCCGGCACCATCATCAATGCCGGCACCATCACCGCGGGCGCCTACGCCGCCGTCGTGCTCAATGCGGGCGGCACCGTGTCGAACGCGGCGACCGGCGTGATCTTCGGCAATGACGGTGTCAGCGTCGGCTCCGTCAACGGCACCGCCACGATCACCAATGCGGGCGGCATCACCGGCGTCCAATACGGCGTCACCACGAGGATCAGCACCAGCCTCTCGAACACGGGCCTGCTCAGCGGCGGCCGGGCCGGCGCCTTCTTCAACAACACGTTCTCCAACACGCTCTCGAACAGTGGCACGATCATCGGCAGCGGGACCGCCGGCGTCGGCGTCGCGTTCCAGTCGATCGGCGTCGGCCTGCCGGTCTCGGCGGCTTCCGATACGCTGATCAACAGCGGCACGATCATCGGCAATTCGGGTACGGCGGTTCAGTTCGGCAACGGCAACGATCTGCTCGAGGTCCAGGCGGGGGCGGTCTTCCAAGGCGTGGTCGATGGCGGCGGCGGCACCAACACCATCCAGTTCGACACGAACAAAACCATCGCCAACGTCGGCTTCGGCACCCAGTATCTCAACTTCACCAACATCGCGGCCGGTGCCGGTGCGACCTTGACCAATACCGGCAGCTTCGGCGGCCAGGTGCAACTGAACGGCACGGGCGCGACGCTCGATAACCAGCAGGGCGCAACCGTCGCGACGGCCGCCTACGGCGCCAATGCGGTGGTCGGAAACGTTGCGGGCGTATCGGTGACCAACGCCGGTACCATCGCCGGGACCGGAACCTATGGCGCCGGCGTCGTCCTCTATGCCGGCGGCAATGTCACCAACACCGGCACCATCTTGGGCGGCCCGCGCGGCCAAGGCATCGTCCTGTCGAGCGGCGGCACCGTCACGAACGAGAGCACCGGCGTCATCCTCGGCGGCAGCTACGGCGTCTTCAGCACCGGTCAGACCGGCACGATCACGAATGCCGGCACGATCGCCGCGACCGATTTGGGTGGGTACGGCATCCTGCTGAACCGGGGCGGTAGCATCGTCAACCAGGCATCGGGCGTCATTAGCGGCGATAGCGGCGGCGTCAACGTCTTCAGCAGGACGTTCGTCAACGCCGCCAGCGTGACGAACTATGGCGCCATCCGTGGCACCGGCACCAACTCGACCGGCGTCTCGATGAATGTGTCCGGCAAGATCGTCAATGCCGCGTCCGGCGTGATTTCAGGTCAGGACGGCATCGATCTCTGGAGCAGCGGGACCACCAATAACAGCGCGGTCTCGGTCGAGAACGCCGGCACGATCTACGGCGTTGCGGCCGGCATCCGGGTGGGCGGCGGCAGCGCGACGATCACCAACCATGGCCTGATCACGGCCGTGGGGACGAGCGGCGTCGGCGTGCTGTTCACCGGCGGCGGCAGCGGCACGATCGACAATTTCGGCACGATCGTCGGCAATTCGGGCACGGCGGTGCGCTTCGCCGGCGGCACGAACGAGCTGATCATCGAAAGCGGCGGTGTGCTGAGCGGCCTGGCCGACGGCAGCAACGGCATCAATACCCTGCTGTTCGAGGGCACCGGCACACTGGTCAATGCCCAGATCCTCGGCTTCCAGAGCACGCAGTTCTCGGGCAGCTCGACGACGATCGACAGCAATTCGACGGTCACCAATGCCGCGATCGTCGGCGGCAGTTCGGTCACCAACAGTGGCACGATCACCGGCACCCTGATGGTGGCGGGCGGCAGCACGATCGCCAATCCGGGCATGGTCAACATCACGGCGCCGTCGACCAACAGCGGCAGCGTCACCAACAGCGGCACGATCACGACGGCCGGCGCGGGCACGTTCACCAACGGCGGCAGCTTCACCAACAGCGGCATGGTGCTGGGCGACACGACCGGCGTCACCGGCGGCGGCGTGATCGTCAACAGCGGCACGATCATCGGCACGTCCGGCACCGGCGTCGCGCTGACCAGCGGCGGCCTGCTGACGAACCAGGCCGGCGGCTACATCAAGGGCGGCCAGTACGGCGTCCAGGTCATCGGCGGCACGGTCAGCAATGCCGGCACCATCCTCGACGACCTGACCGCCGGCGCTTCGCTCGGCAGTGGTGCCACGCTGTCGAACGTCGCTTCGGGCACGATCGGCGGCGCCACCGGCGTCGTCTTCACCGGCACCGGCGCCAGCCTGACCAACAACGGCACGATCACCGGCACCGGCGGCGTCGCCGTACAGTTCGACGCCGGGGCGAACAGCCTCACCCTCGGCACCGGCTCGGTGCTGAACGGCAGCATCGACGGCGGCACGGGGGCGGGCCAGATCCAACTCGCCGGCACCGGCACGCTGACGAACACCATCGCGAACTTCGGCGCCGGCAGCGCGCTCCGCATCGCCAACGGCGCCGACTGGACCGCGACCGGCAACTGGACCATCGCCAACGTGACCAACGCCGGCACGTTCCAGGCCGGCACCACCACCAGCGCCTTGAACCTGACCGGCAACTTCAGCCAGAGCCCGGCCGGCACCCTCAGGGTGGCGCTCGATGCCAATGGCAGCGGCTCGAAGTTCAACATCACCGGTACGGCGGCGCTCGACGGCGCGGTCGCGGTCGTGCCGTCGGGCACGTTCCTCGCCGCCAGCACGCCCTATACCATCCTGACCGCATCGGGCGGTGTCACCGGCACGTTCCGTGGCGGCGTCACCATCGGCTCGGCCCTGCTGGCGCCGACCTTGAGCTACGACGCCAACGACGCGATCGTGACGCTGGCCCAGCTGCCGGTGGCCTCGCCGCCGCCGCCGCCGGTTGCTCCGCCGTCGCCGCCGGCGCTGGTCGAGACGCCGAACCAGCATGCCACCGCCGTCGCGTTCGACGCCGGCCTGGCCGCGAACCCGGGCGGCTTCGCCGGCGCCATTCGTGGGTTGGACCAGTTGAACGCCTCGGGCGTCACCTCGTCCCTGACCCGGCTGTCGGGCGAGAGCCATGCCGACCTGACCACGACCGCACTGCAGACCGGCACTTCGTTCCTGCACCAGTTCGCCAACCAGGGCGCGCTGGCGCGGCTCGGCGCCGCGGGCACGGCGTCGGGCCAGAGCGCCATGGCGGCCGGCGGCCGCCAGGAGCTGGCCAGCCTGACCGGCGGTTCGGACAATCCCGTCGCCAACATCGACCGCCCATGGGGTGTCTGGACCTCGGGCTATGGCCAGACCGGCCGGTTGGCTGGCGACGGCAATGCCCATCGCCTGGACGAGACCATCGCCGGTGGCGCGGTCGGCGCCGATTACAAGCTGACGCCGGCGCTCCGGGTCGGTGCCGGCCTTGGCTACGGCGGCACGACCTTCAGCGTCGACGATGGCGGCGGCCGGGCGCAGATCGACCATACCCAGGTCGCGCTCTATGCCAATTACACGGCCGGGGCCGCCTATCTCGACGGCACGGTCGGCTTCGCCTATGGCGACGGCACGACCCGGCGCAACGTCTCGCTGCCCGGGCTGCCGGCCCAGGCATCGGGCCATGTCACCGACACCCAGGTACTGGGCTCGCTCGAGGCCGGCTATGGCTTCGATCTCGGCCGGTCGCGCCTGACGCCGTTCGCCGGGCTCACGCTCGGCACGGTCGACCAGGACGCGTTCAGCGAGACCGGCGCCGGCGCGCTCGACCTGCATGTGGCGAAGCAGTCGCAGAGCTCGGTCAGGAGCACGCTCGGCACCCGGCTCACCGCCGACCTGCCGCTGGGATCGAGCCTGGTCACCACCGACCTGTCGGTCGGCTGGGCGCATGAGTTCGCGCCCACCACCCGCAACACCACGGCCGCCTTCGTCGGCGCGCCGGCGGCGGGCTTCCAGGTCGCGGGCGCCAAGGTACCGGGCGATTCGGCCCTGATCGGGGTCGGCCTCGCCACGGCAATGTTCGCCAATACCTCGGTCTACCTGCGCTACGACGGCGATCTCGACGGCAGCAGCAGCAGCCACGCCATCACCGCGGGCTTCCGCTTCAGCTGGTGAAACTGAGGTCTGGGGGCCATGCCAGCATCACGGCATGGCCCCCCGGAGACTGGGATAGGGATTTCCGCCTAGGGCTTGGGCGGATCGAACTCCTGGTCGGGGAAGGCGGCCGCGTCGGGCACCTTGATGACGGCCATGGCATGGTCGGCGCTTTGGTGGCAGCTGTTGCAGCCATCGGTCAGCTCGCCATAGGCCTGGGCGAACTGCGCATCGTCCTTCGCCTTGATCGCGGCGGCCAGATCGTCGAACGGCAGCTTGGTGAAGGCGTCCAGCATGTCGGTCATCCGCGTTCCCTTATAGTCGGGGATCGCGACGGCCATGCGATTGAACGCGCCCTGCAGGTTATGGCGCTCATATTCGGCAAGGGCCCAGTTCCGGGCCTTGCCCGCCAGCCAAAGCTTGATGTGGCGGGGCTGGATGACTGCATTCATGAGATCGCTCGTGACCAGCCGGTAGTCCGGCGGCGTCGCGCCTGGCGTCGCCGCCGGGGCGCTCGCTATGCCGGCGTAGCCGACGAGCGACGCCAATGCGGCGCACCCGGTCGCGGCGCTCAAGAGGGCGAGGCGTTTCGTCATGTCCGATCCTTCTTTGAGATGAGCGATAGGTCCGCCGGCAGCCGCCGGCGGGATCAGCCGTTGGCCGGCAGCGTGGTCGCCGCCGCGTCGGAGGGCAGATCGCTTGCCTGCCAGCCGCCGCCGAGCCCGCGGATCAGGCCGACGTCTGCGGTGAGGCGGCGCGTCTGCAGGTCGATCAGGGTCTGTTGCGCCTGCAGCAACGCCGTCTGGGCCGTCACGACTTCCAGGTAGCTGGCCACCCCCTCCTTGTAGAGGTTGAGCGCCACGTCGAGCGTATGCTGGGCCGCCGTGACGCCGGCGGCCTCGTCGCTGCTTTCCTGGCCCAGCCAATGCAGGAGCGCCAGATTGTCCTCGACCTCCTGGAAGGCGGCGAGCACGGTCGAGCGATAGTCGGCACCCGCCTCCCGGAACCGGGCATAGGCCATGGCCTCCTCGGCATCGAGCTTGCCGCCGGTGAACAGCGGCAGGGTGACATCGGGACCGAGCGACCAGAAGCTGTTGGGCAGGCTCAGCAGATTGAGGCCGCTGCTCTGGAAGCCGGCGAGCAGGTTGAGCGAGACCGACGGATAGAAGGCGGCGCGGGCGACGCCGATCTCGCTGTTCGCGGCCGCGACGGAACGCTCGGCCGCGGCGACATCCGGGCGCCGCTGCAGCAAGGTCGACGGGACGCTCGCCGGCACGTCCGGCAGCGTGAAGGGCGGCACCTCGGTCGGAATCGAGAAGCTGCCGGCCGGCTGACCGGTCAGCGTCGCGATGGCATGCTCCATGAGCGCGCGCTTCGAGGAAATGTCGGAGAGCTGGGCCTTCGCCGTATCGAGCTGGGTCTGGGCGCGCGAGACATCCAGGCTCGAGACGATCTTGCCGTGGAACAGCGTCTGGGTCAGGTCCAGCGCCTTCTGATAGGCGCCGACCGTGTCCGTGAGCAGCTTGGCATCGGCGTCGAGCCCGCGCAGGCTCAGATAGTCAGTGGCCAGCTCCGACTGCAGGCTGAGCCGCATCGTCGCCAGGTCGGCGGCGCTTGCCTGCGCCAGCTCCGTGCCGGCCTTGGCCTCGTTCCTGAGCTTGCCCCAGAAGTCGATCTCGTAGCCGACGGAGGCGGCAGCCTGGTTCGCGCCGTAGAAGTTCGGCTGGGTCGCCCCGCGCAGCGGACGGGTCTTCGATTGCCGGTTGGCCGAGAGGCTGGCGCCTCCGTCGACCTGAGGATCGAGGCCGGCCGCGGCCTCGACCGCGAAGGCGCGCGCCTGGTCGTAGCGGGCGACCGTCGCCGCCAGATCCGGATTGTCGGCGTCGATCCGCGGCTCCAGGCGATCCAAGGTCGGATCGCCGAACCGTTCCCACCAGGCGCCGCGGGGCACATCGTCGGACGGCGCCGCGGGCTGCCAGGGGCCGGCCTCCTTGTAGGCGGCCGGCACGTCGACGAGCGGCGGATGATAGTCCGGCGCGAGATTGCAGGCGCTGAGGGCGATCGCCAGGCAGAAGACCGGCAGGAGGCGGCGGGGCATGGGCTCAGTCCGCTTTCCGGGCGGCGGTTCCGGTCGGGCCCGCCGCCGCGGCGAGATGCACGGGGTCGCCGGTCTGCAGCGTCTCGGCCGGGCTGTCGATGACCCGGTCGGCGGCGCCGAGGCCGCTCGTCACCTCGACCGTATCGCCGAAATCCCGGCCGAGCTTGATCGGGGTCAGCACCGCCTTGTCGCCGGGCCCGAGGACGGCGACCTCGATGCCCTGGCTGTCGGGGACCAGCGCCGTCGCCGGCAGGCGCAGGAGATCGGGATCGCCCGGAACCTGGAAATGCACGTTGCAATAGGTGCCGGCCGAGAGCATGCCGTTCGGATTCTCCGCCTGCAGCTCGACCAGCATGCTGCGCGAACCGGCCTCGACCGCATTCGAGGTCGTGACCAGGGTGGCGTCGAATTGCCGGCCGGGATATTGCGGCAATTCGAACACGGCCTTGAGCCCGGGGCGCAGGCCGGCGGTGAAGGCCTGGGGCACCTGGACATAGATCCGGACCTTGTGCAGGTCCGCGACCTCGAACAACTCCTGCCCCACCCCGCCGCTGCCGGCGTTGATGAGAGCACCGATGTCGGTCTTGCGGGCCGTGACCACGCCGTCGAACGGGGCGACGATGTTCTTGAACGCCTCGAGCGCCTCCAGCCGGCGGACGTTGGCCTGGGCGGCGTCGGCGACCGCCTGCTTCGCCGCCGCATCGCCCGCCTTCTCGTCGACGGCCTGCTGCGCCACCGATTGCGAGGCGACGAGCGCGCGCCAGCGCTTGGCCGTCAGGATCGCAAGCTGTTCGTTGGCCTCGGCACTGGCGAGATCGGCCTTGGCCTGGTCGAACTGCTGATCAAGATCCGGCGTATCGATCGAGGCCAGTACCTGGCCGGCCGTGACATGGGCGCCGATATCCTGGTTCCAGCTCTTCAGATAGCCGCTGACCCGCGCATAGATGGCGGCGCGGTTGTAGGGCTGAATGGTGCCGGGCAGCGACAGGGTGCGGAACGCCTCGCCCTTCTCGACCTTGGCCAGCGTCACGGTCGGGATCGCCTGCTGATCGGTCCAGCGGACGAGCTCCGTCTTGGCGTGGGCGCGCTCGTCCAGGCCGCGGGCGAGAATGCCGCCGGCGACGATGAAGGCCGCCATCGCGAGCAGGCGCAGGCGACGGGAGTTTGGTGGCTTGATGGGCTCCGCGGACATGGGGCGCTCCGGGTGGTTGACGGTGACGCAAATCAGCCGTGGGTGGGTGCCGTGACGGCAGGCGGTGTCGCCTCCGCCGGCTTGCGGTCGCGGGCGTGGACGAGGCTGAACAGGACCGGCACGAACAAGAGCGTGGCGCAGCTCGCGAACAGCAGGCCGCCGATGACGGCCCGGCCGAGCGGCATGTTCTGGCCCGGCTCGATCGCCATGGGCAGCATGCCGATGATCATCGCGAGTGCGGTCATCAGCACCGGCCGGAACCGGGTGCTGCCCGCCTCGAGCGCCGCGGTGACCGCATCGGCGCCGGCGGCGAGGCGTTCGCGCGCAAAGCTGATCACCAGCACGCTGTTCGCGGTCGCGACGCCCATGCACATGATGGCGCCGGTCAGGGCCGGGACGGACAGGGCCGTTCCGGTCGCGAACAGCATCCACACGATGCCGGCCAGCGCGCTCGGCAGCGCCATGATGATGACGAACGGGTCGAGCCACGACTGGAAGTTGATGACGATTAGCAGGTAGATCAGCACGATGGCGAAGCCGAGGCCGATGAAGAGCTGCTGGTAGGCGCTCGTCATCGTCGCGACCTGCCCGCGCAGGACCAGGTCGGCGCCCCGGGGTAATCCGTGGGCGGTATCCTGCATGATCTTGCGGATATCCGCGGCCACGCCGCCCAGATCGCGGCCCTGGGTCGTGGCATAGATGTCGATGGCGGTGCGGACGTCATAGTGCGAGACGACGGCGTCGCTCGCCGTCCGATCGATGGTCGCGAGGCCGCCCAGCAGTTGCGAGGCGGAGCCGGTGCCGGCGGTCAGCGGCATGTCCTCGAGCCCGCTCCGGGTCGCGACGTCGCGCGGCGGCGTCTGGATCGACACGGGATAGGAGACGCCGGTCTTCGGGTTCAGCCAGAAGGTCGGGGCGGTCTGCGTGCTGCCCGACAGCGTGTCGAGCATCGTGGTCGCCGCATCGCGCTCGTTGAGGCCGACCAAGCCGCCCAGCGACCGGTCGAAATTGACGTCGAGGGTCGGCTGCCGGAAGGACTGCTGGATGCGCGCATCGGCGATGCCCGGGACCCGGCGGATCCGTGCCAGCAGTTCGTCGGCATATTTCCGGTTCGCCTCGATATCGTTGCCGACGAGCTGCAGGTCGATCGGGGCGGGCGCGCCGAAATTCAGCACCTGGCTGACGATATCGGCCGGCAGGAAGGCGAAGCTGTTGCCTGGGAACAGCCGCGGCAGCTGCTCGCGCAAGATCTTGACGTACTGATCGGTCGGCGCGTGGTCGGGCTTGAGGCTGACCAGGATGTCGGCATCGCCGACGCCGATCGTGCCGGAATTGTTGTAGGCGGTGTTGATCGGGCTCGCGGTGATGCCGGCATTGACCACGACGCCGTCGATCTCGTCGGGCGGGATGATTTTCTGGATCACCGTGCTCACCTGGTCGGCGAGCTTGGTCGTCTCCTCGATCCGGGTTCCGGTCTGTGCCCGCAGGTGCAGCTTGATCTGGCCGCCGTCGACGCTCGGAAAGAAATCCTCGCCCAGCGAGGGCACCAGCGCCATCGAGAGCAGGCTGAATCCCAGGACGCCCGCGATCAGCTTGCGCCGGTGACCGAGGGCGAGGTGCAGGATGCCCTGATAGGCCAGGCGCACCTGCTCGAAGCGATGTTCGAAGCCCTGCTGGAACCGGACCAGCGGATTGCGGCTCGGGCCGGCCGGCTGATGGGTCTGATGGCGCAGGAGATGATGCGCCATGGTCGGCACCAGCGTGTAGGTGAGCGCGTAGGAGGCGATCAGCGCGAAGGCGACCGCCTCGGCCAGCGGGCGGAACAGATAGCCCGCGACGCCGCCGAGCCCGAACATCGGCAGGAACGCGATGCAGATGCAGAACAGCGAGACGGTCGCCGGGATCATGATCTCGTGGGCGCCGTGCAGGATCGCCGCTTCGATATCGTCGCCCAGTTCCAGATGCCGGTTGACGTTCTCGATCGTCACGGTCGCGTCGTCGACCAGGATGCCGACGGCCAGCGCCAGGCCGCCCAGGGTCATGACGTTGATCGTCTCGCCGAGCAGGGAAAGGGCGGTCAAGGCCGACAGCACGGCGAGCGGGATCGAGACGCAGATGATCAGGGTCGACCGCCAGCTGCCGAGGAACAGCAGGATCATCAGGGCGGTGAGCGCGCCGGCGATCAGGCCTTCGCGCACCACGCTCGATACGGCGCTGGTCACATAGGTGGACTGGTCGCCGACGGCGGTCAGATGCAGGCTCGATGGCAGGCTCTCGGCGACGTGAGGCAGCAGGTTCTTGATGCCGGAGATGATGTCCAGGGTCGAGGCCGAGCCCGACTTCACGACACCCAGCAGCACGGCGCTCTTGCCGTTGACATGCACGACGCTGGTCTGCGGCGGGCTGCCGTCATGCACGAAGGCGACGTCGCGCATGTAGATGACGGTGCCATTGACCGTCTTGACCGGCAGATCGTTGAAGGCCTCGATCGCTTTCGGGGAATCGTTGAGGTTCACCGTGTATTCGAATTTCCCGACCTTTTGGGTCCCGACCGGGGTGATCAGGTTCTGCAGCGCGAGCGCGTTGACCACATCGTTGGCGGAGATCCCGTAGCTGTGCAGGGCCTGCTGATTGAGGTCGGCCTGCACCTGGCGCACCTTGCCGCCATAGGGCAGGGGAATCGCGGCACCCGGGATCGAGGTCAATTGCGGGCGAATGAAGCTCGTGCCGTAATCGTAGAGCTTGGTCTCCGACAAGGTTTCGCTCGACAGCGCCAGCTGCAGCACCGGCACGCTCGAGGCGTTGAAGCTCAGGATCAGCGGCGGAGTGATGCCGGGCGGCATCTGCTTCAAGACCGTCTGCGACATGGCCGCGACCTGGGCCTGGGCCGCGTTGATGTTCACGGTCGGCTGGAAGAAGATCTTGATCACGCCGTAGTTGGGGATCGACTGGGACTCGATGTGCTCGATGTTGTTGACGCTGCCGGTCAGCGCCCGCTCGTAGAACGCGACGATGCGCCCGGCCATGTCGTCCGGCGGCAGGCCGGTGTAGGAAAAGACGACGCTGATCACCGGAATATTGATGTCCGGAAAGATGTCGGTCGGCGTGCGCAGCGCCGACACCGTGCCGAAAATCAAGATCAGCACCGCCATGACGACGAAGGTATAGGGGCGCCGCAACGCGGTCTTGACGATGCCGATCATGGTCGATTCCTCAACATGAACGCGATCCCCGGGCACGCTTATCGGGGGAAGGGCTTGTCGGCATAAGTGGATGAGTCGGCACTCTGCAGGGGATGGACGTCGCTGCAGGCCGTCAACGACGCCGCAACCACGATCATGCCGAGCAGTACCGCAAGATAATGCGTCATGAGTTTCATTGTCGGTCTCCTCCGTCCGTGTATTTCGGAACAGGTGTTGTCTCATCGAACGAATGTTCAAATAGTTTCCGAATGAACGGCGGACAATAGCTGTTTTATAAAATGAATTTTACGATCAACCCGAAGATCATGTTCGGTCTCTTCGAAATCAATATTATAAAATCTATTTTAATATCCTCGGTCACTTGAATATGGGAGCGTGCGGGTGCGAGGGTGCGTAGGGCACGACAGATTCGTCGCGAACCTCGGCGTCCTTGTGCGAGGTTCCGCCATTGGGATGTGCCGCGATGTTGTCCCTCTCAGACGCAGCTTCTAAGCTGGTTGGATCGACGCCCGTCCCGGGAACGGCTGGAGAAACATGCGCGATGGCCGCAGCCGAGCATCCTGAGCCAAGTCGGGGTTCGCGCCCGATCATCCTCGTCGTCGAGGATGATCCGGATATGGCGGGCGAGATCGTGACCGACCTCGCGGCGCGCGGTTACGAGGTCCGGCTTGCGGCCACGGGGCAGGACGGGCTGGCCGCGATGCGGACGGATCGGTCGATCCGGCTGCTGATCGCCGACCGGATGTTGCCGCTGCTCGATGGTCTGTCGATGATCGAGATCCTGCGGAACGAGGGCCTGGCGACGCCGGTGCTGGTCTTGAGCGCGCTGGCGTCGGTCGACGAGCGCGTTCGGGGCCTCAAGGCCGGTGGCGACGATTATCTGACGAAGCCGTTCGCGCTCACCGAGCTTGCGGCCAGGGTCGAGGCGTTGCTGCGCCGGCCCTCCGACACGCGTGCCACGATCCTGCGCGTCGGCTCCTTGGAAATGGACCTGATCGATCGGACGGTTCGACGCGCGGGCCGGGAGGTCGAGCTTTTGCCGCGAGAATTCAAGCTGCTCGAATATATGATGCGGCGTCCCGGCCAGACGATCACGCGGGCGATGCTGCTCGAGGATGTCTGGCACTATCGGTTCGTGCCGCAGACGAACGTCGTCGATGTGCATATGGGCAAGCTGCGGCACAAACTGGACGGTGATGGCGAGCCGCCGATGATCGAGAGCGTCCGCGGCAACGGGTTCGTGCTTCGTGCCGCGGATTGAACTCCTGCGCACGGCGCCGTTCCGGCTGACGGTCACCTTTGCCGTCGTGCTCATCGTCTACACGCTTATCATCTGCGGCTTTCTCTATTGGCGGGTCGCGCGCGTCGAGACCAACCGCATCCGCGCCGAGATCGGGCTCGAGGTCGAACAGGCGGCGAAAGTGCCGACCGCCGACCTGCTCGGCGGCATCGCGCTGCGTCTCGTCTCCGACCTGCACAGGGCAAGCTATGCCGCGCTGTTCGATCCGGCCGGCAAGGCGGTCGGCGGCAACCTGATCGCGCTCCCGCCTGGTCTCCCGGTCGACGGACAGGCCCATATCATCGAGGTGCGGCCGACCGATCGCGGCTCGCCCGCGGCGCGGCAGGGAATGCTGGCGGCGCAGATGCGGCCCGACGGCAGCATTGTCGTCATCGGACGCGACATGGAGGAGATCGGGGCCTTGGAGCGGGTCGTCCGGCGCGCCTTGGCGCTGGGGGGCGTGCCGATCGTTCTCCTCGCCCTGGGCTTCGGTTCGCTGATCAGCTTCCGGGCGCTTCGGCGCGTGCGGACGATCCAGCAGACCATCGGCCGCATCATGCGGGGCAATCTGCATGAACGCCTGCCGACCCATGGCACGACGGACGATCTCGACAGCCTCGCCGCCCGGGTCAACCTGATGCTCGACCAGATCGTCCATCTGCTCGATGAGGTGAAGAGCGTCGGCGACAATATCGCGCATGATCTGCGCACGCCGCTTTCCGTGGTCCAGGCCAAGCTCGAACGCGGCCTCGCCTCGGCGGATCCTGCAGCGTTGCGCAGGACGATCGAGGCGGCGCTCGGCGACCTGGACAAGGCGTTCACCCTCATCACGGCGCTGCTGCGCATCGCAGAGATCGAGAGCAGCCGGCGCCGCACGGGCTTCGCCGTCGTCGACCTTAGCACGGTGGTCGCCGAGGCGTTCGACCTCTACGAACCGGTGGCGGATGCCGCATCTATCGCCTTCAGCGCGGTGCAGGAGCGGCCGCTCCAGGTGTCCGGCGACCGCGACCTGCTGATGGAGGCGGTCGCGAATCTCGTCGACAATGCGATCAAGTTCACGCCGGCCGGCGGCGCGGTCCGTCTCGCGCTGCTGTCCGAAGACGGCGTGCCGGTGATCCGGGTGGCAGACACCGGCCCCGGGGTGCCGGCGGCCGAGCGCGAAGCGATCGTGAAGCGCTTCTATCGGGCCGACAAAAGCCGCCACATCCGAGGGCACGGGCTCGGGCTCAGCCTCGTCTCGGCCATCGTCAATCTTCACGGCTTCCGGCTGCGGATCGGCGATAACGCGCCAGGCGCAACTTTCGACCTGGTCTGCGACAATGGCGATCCCGACGCCAGACCGGCAGGCTAGGCGCCCCTAGGGGCATCAACGGCCTGCGAGCCAAAACAAGCCTGATTGGCCCGGGCCGGAGGACAGGATCATGCTGTCGCTCGGCCGAACGCATGCCTTGCCAAGAGGCCGAGAATGGTCAGCTTCTTCGGCTGCTCGGCGAGCGTCACGCGGCGGGGCAGCGTGTAGAGGTGTCGGATCAGGTTATCCTTGAGCCCGCCGGGCAGGTCTTCGAAGACGACGCCGAGCGCGTGATCGTCCGCCCGCATGACGCGCCCGGTCAGCCGGCCGATCTCGGGCATATCGAGGGTGACGCGCGCGCCCACCCGCGCGGGCGGGGCGCCGGGAAAGACGAGCCGCGCGCCGGTGAGCGACGCGTCGGCGATCACGCAGGGTAACCACGAATCCCCCGCCGCGCAGCGCGCCGGCGCGTCGAGCGAGAAGCGCTCCTCGCTGCGATCGCGCCGCCCCTCGCAGGCGATCATCGCGGCCAAGCCCAGGATCGTGCAGTTGATCGTCGCCCAGACGGCGGACAGCGGCAAGGTGCTCCGGTCCGCCGCAGTGTGCCAATCGTCGAGACCGTTCCATGCCATGGCGGCGATGGTCGCGATTAGCAGCCCGAGGCAGATCCAGAGGACCGTGCGATCGGCGCGTTCGCCCCTGGCGGAAGCACCTTTGGGCGTGACCCGGAAGGGTAGTCCAAACGGCTTGGCGAGACTCAGCAGCGTCGCGGGGGCCACCCGGATGGCGAGAAACAGCTGCGCGGCGTCGGTCAGGAGCGGGCAATAGCTGTCGCGGGCGAGCCACCAGATGAGGCCGACCCCGGTGATCATGGCAGGGCCGAGATGGGCGATGAACCTCTCGGAATCGGTGACCACAAGGGGGGTAGTGCCGGTCATCAGATAGAGGAGTGGCAGCGCGATGAAGAGCAGGCGCACGGGCACCTGGAGTATCCAGTAGCCCGGCAGCGACAGAAGCCGATAGAGGAAGGGCAGGTTGGGGCCAAAGATGCCGTTTTTGAGGAACAGCATCTGGACGTGGCCGCGCGCCCAGCGGCTACGCTGCACGAAGAACGCGCTGGTCGATTCCGGCGCCAGGCCGATGCAGAGCGCCTCGTTGAGATAGATCGTCTCGAAGCCGTGACGCTTGAGCACCATCGAGGTCAGCATGTCCTCGCAGATCGAGCCGACCGCCATGCCCGATATCGCCTCGAAGGCGGTGCGCCGCATCAGGCAGCCGGTGCCGCAGCTGAAGGCGGCGCCCCAGGCGTCCCGGCTCGGCATGACCAGGTCGAAGAACAGGCGCTGGTCGTCCGACCATCGGCCGCCCAGGCCGAGATTCGTCTGGATATGGTCCTTGTTGAAGAAATGCTGCGGCGTCTGGAGGCAGGCGACGCGCGGCTCGTCGAAGAAGCCGACCGTGCGCCACAGGAAGTTGCGGCGAGGCACGAAATCGGCATCGAGCACGGCGATGAGGTCGCCGTTTGTCCGGGGCAGTGCCGCGTTGATGTTGCCGGCCTTGGCATGCTCGTTGTCGGGACGCGTGAGATAGCGCGCGCCCTTGGCTGCGCACAGCGCGGCGAGCCAGGGCCGCCTGCCATCGTCGAGCACCCAGACCGTGAAGTTCGGGTAGTCGAGCGCCAGCGCGCCGACGATACTGCGCTCCAGCACCGAATGCTCTTCGTCGTAGGTCGGGATGAAGACATCGACGGACGGGAGGTGATCGAGCGGCCGGCCGCGCATCCGAGCCTCATATCGGTCGGCCTCGGCGCTGCGGTCGATGGTGCGCGACAGCGCGACTTGGCCCAGCATGTTGTCGAGCATCACGAGCAGCTCGAGGCTAAAACACCCGAGGATCCACAGGCCCTGGCCGGTCGAAAAGTCGGCCGGATAGACCGTCTCCGTCCAACGCCACCAGAGATAGCGGCTACCGGCCGCGATCGCGATCATCGCGAATATCGTGCGTCCCCGGTTGGAGCCGCGCGGGAACAGCGCGCAGATTGCGATGACGGCGCCCAGGGCCAGGAGATTGGGGCTGAGCGCCTCACTGGGCATGGCTGGCCGAGTTGCCGAGATTGGCGAAGCGCACCTCGACCTTGCGACCGACGTTGCAGTAATTCCCCGAGGCCATCGCCTGGGCGTCGTCCAGGCGGATGATGGCGAGCACCTGACGTCCCCCGAGTTTGGGCAGCGGAGCCGCGAAGCGTTCCTCGCGGTCGGCGGATTCCACCGCGCGGACATCGACGACAGTGCCGGCATATGCCACATCCGAGCCGATCACCCGGACGGTCGCCGGCTCGCCGTGACGGAGATCGTCGAAGCGGCGGCCGCTGAAGGTGGCCGTCACGAACAGGCTCGAGCAATCGATCAAGGTCAGAAGCTCGGTCTCGCGTCCGACGGCGCTGCTGGCGACGACATGCGGGCGCCAGACCACACCCGCCGTCGGCGCGCGCAGTTCGACGCTCGACAGCCGGCTGGTGCGCTCGGTTTCCGTGGCGATTTGCTGATCGAATTGCGCGAGATGCGCGGCGAGCGCCGCCGCCTGGGCAGCGACCTCGGCCTGGCGCACGCGCAGCTCGTCGGCGCGCTGCTGGGAATAGGGGACGTCGTTGCGGTCCTGACCGACATAGACGCCGGTTCTGGCCGAGGTCAGTTCCTGGGCTGCGCGTTTGGCCGCCAGCGCCGCGCGCTCGGCTTCGGCGCGCGTGCGCAGCGCCGCCTGCTCGACCTGGTCGAGGACGGCGGCACTGACGACGCCCGCGTTGAGCAACAGGCGCTTGCGATCATACTCATGCTGCGCCGCGGTCGCGGCCGCGCGCAGGCCATCGGCTTCGGCTTGGTTCTCGCGCGCCACGCTTTCCAGGCGCGATACAGTGGCGGCCTGATAGGCCGCGACTTGCTGCTCCAAGCCCTTAAGTTCCTGATCCAGCACATCGCTCAGTCGGCGCAATCCGGCAAGCTCGTTCCTCGCCTTGTCCCGGTCGGACTCGAGCTCGACGAGGCGGCTTCGATCGAGGGCGGGGTTCTCGATGGTCAGCAGCGGCGCGTTCGCAGCGACCACGGTCCCTTCGGTCGGCGGCGCCGTCGCGACGCGTCCCTCGATGGGAGCGGAGATTGTGACGATCCGCGCGTTCACGATGGCGTCCGAGGAGGCGGTATAGAGGATCTCCGGCGCATAGATCGAGGCCCCGGCCAGCAGCAGCGCGATGCCGAGACCGATCCGCAGATGCCGACCGGTGAGCGAAGGCCACCGGATGCCGAGGAGGCCCGGCGCCGCCGCCGGGGAAGGCTCGGGCTGACGTGCGTTCAGGGTAGGTCCAAGCCCGATCGTTGCACCCGAATGGGGGGAGCCTGCGGCTTCCACAGGGCACATGGCCTCTTCCGCCCTGGTCGGCGGCAGCAAGATCGTCGGAACGCCCAGCATGATATCTCGCCTCTGCTAACGGGGCGGCGGCGCTAGATCCGGTGATCGTTGCGTCGACCTCACCTGCGTATTGATGCCGATCATGGGTCTGCCGATCGCCTGATCGGTTTCCCGCTTCCACGGGTTTCCTTATGCGGCGCTTGGCTTCACGGCGGATTAACGATGGGTCGGCGACCTGCGCCATTCGTTCGCGTCGGCGCGGGCGAATGCGGGTAGGCCGATCAATGAGATCGGCGTGGTGCTCGGCCACCGGCAACTCTCAGCCACGACGCGGCACGCCCATCACGCGCCCCAGCGGCTGGTCGAGACGGCATGCCGGTGATCCGGGTGGCGGACACCGGTCCCGGGGTGCCGGCGGCCGAACGCGAAGCGATCGTGAAGCGCTTCTATCGGGCCGACAAAAGCCGCCACATCCGCGGCCACGGTCTCGGGCTCAGCCTCGTCTCCGCCATCGTCAATCTTCACGGCTTCCGGCTGCGGATCGGCGACAACGCGCCAGGCGCAACGTTCGACCTGGTCTGCGACAATGGCGATCCCGACGTCAGGCCGGCAGGCTGGAGCGGCGCCGTTTTTGTGGAAGGCGTCCTTGCGCGGGTCGCTATACGACGGCTCTCGCCGTGAGCGGGGGTTGGGAGATGAGGTTGGCCAGCAGCGAGAGGGCGCTCTCGAGCGTGGCGCGGTCTGGGGCCAGGCCCAACGAGACGCGCACGGCCTCGGCCGGCAGCGATGCGATCGAGAATGCCGAACCGGGCATGATGGCGACGCCGGAGCGATCCGCATGGGCCGTGAAATCGGCGGCTTGCCAATGCGGCGGCAGCTTCAGCCACAGATGGTGGCCATGGGGGTCGGCAGCGAACCTGTTGCCGCCGAGGATGGCGGTTGCGAGCTGCTGACGCGCGGCGTTTTCGTCCCGAATCGCCGCCGTGACCTGATCCAAGGTACCGTCGTTGATCCATCGTGACGCCAGTGCCGCCATCAAGGGCGGGGCCATGAGCGTCGTCGCCCTGAGGACGCCGGCGAGCTTCAGGGCCTGGGTATAGCTGGGGGCGACCACATAGGCGACGCGCAGGGCCGGCGTTGCGCACTTGGAAAGTGTCGCGATGTGCCAGGTGATGTCGCCGGCCAAGGTGGCGAGCGCCGGGATCGCGTCGGTGCGGAGCGGCGTGTACGGGTCGTCCTCGATGATGAAGACATTGTGGCGGCGCGCGATCGCGGCCAGCCGGCGGCGCCGGTCCTCGGAAAGGGTTGCCGTCGTCGGATTGTCGATCGAGGGGATGACGTAGAGCGCCTTGGGCGCCGCGGTTCGGCACACTTCCTCGAACGCATCGGGCAGGATGCCGCCCTCGTCCATGGCGACCGGGGCGAGTGTCAGGCCCCTCTGGATCGCGACGGCCTTGATGCCGGGATAGGTCATAGCACCAGCCGCGATCGTGTCGCCCGGGCGCAGCTGGGATTCGCAGATGGCGAAGAGGGCCGCCTGCGCGCCGCCGGCGACGAGGATGCGGTTGGCCGGGATCGCCTCGATCCGTTGGCCGAGCCAGACGGCGGCGGCAAACCGGTCGGGCTCGCTGCCGGCGCTCTCCTGATAATGCAGGTGCAGCATGCCGCGCGGGCTCGACAGCAGGGCGGCCACGGCCCGCGGGATCGCCTTCTGCAGGTCGGCGGCCGCCGGCTGCGGCGGGATGTTCATGCTGAGGTCGATGAGCGGCGTACCGTCGCTGCGGCTATAGGCGCGATCGGCGTCGGCGCCTGCCTTGACGAAGCTGCCGCGTCCAGCCTGGGCTTCGACAAGGCCGCGCCGCTGCGCTTCGTGGAAGGCCCGCGTGACGGTCGTCAAATCGACGCCGAGCGCTTCCGCGATGGCGCGCTGCGGCGGCAGGCGGTCGCCCCGCTGGACCCGGCCCGAGCGAATGTCGGCTTCGAGAGCCTCGACGATGCCCAGGTACTTCATCCGGGCACTCTCTACGGCCCGGGGGCGCCAGGGAGGCATCAGTATCTATCCGTATGGATTATATCCTTACAATCGAGATACCATGTCCGGCTGAGCCGGGGAAGTCCCCGGCCGACCGGCTAGTCCTTCGACATCGCGCGCTCGAGCGTCATCTGCGTCGGCATCATGTTGACGTTGGCGTTGTGCATGACCCACAGCGAGCCGGAGACGATCGTCGCGATCAGCAGGGTGCTGAGCAGGAAGATCACCGTGTTGTTCCGCTGCTCCGGGGCGGCGCCCAGGTGCAGGAAGAACACGAGCTGCACCAGCAACTGCACGACGGCCAGGATCGTGATCGTGCCGAGGGCCATGTCGTGCGGCACGAGCCCGCTCATCAGCGTGCCGAACGACAGGGCGGTGAGCACGAGCGAGAGGCCGAAGCCGACAACGTAGGACTTCACGCTGCCATGAGACGCATCGTGGGCGGCGTGAGCGGCGACGGAGCTTCCGGACATCACAGCACCCCCCGCAGATAGACGAAGGTAAAGACGCAGATCCAGATCAGATCAAGGAAATGCCAGAACAGGCTGAGGCACGCGACGCGGCGGCGGACCACGTCGTCGAGGCCGAAGCGGATGGCCTGGTGCATCATGACGGCGAGCCAGCCCAGGCCCGCGGTGACATGCAGGCCGTGCGTGCCGACCAGGGTGAAATAGGCCGACAGGAAGGCGCTGCGGCCGGGGCCGGCGCCCTCGGCGATCAGGTGGGTGAACTCCTGCAGCTCCATGCCGATGAAGCCGGCGCCGAACAGGAAGGTGATCGCCAGCCAGGTGATCATCCTGTCCCGTCCTCCGGCATGCATGCCGAGCGCGGCCATGCCGAAGGTGAAGCTGCTGATCAGCAGCAGCAAGGTTTCGCCGGCGACATAGGGCAGGTCGAACAGCTCGCGCCCGCTCGGGCCGCCGGCGGTGTTCTCGGCCAGCACGCCGAACGTCGCGAACAGGCACGAGAAGATCAGGCAGTCGCTCATCAAATAGATCCAGAAACCGAGAACGGTGTTGGATCCGGCGTCATGAGCGTGGCCGTGCTCGTGCGTGGCGCGAGCGACGGGGATGGAGGTGACGGAGACGTTCATCGGTCACGCAGCCTTTCGTGTCAGCGCATAGCGCGCGCTTTCGATGCGCGCGACCTCGGCGGCCGGAACGTAGTAGTCGACGTCCCGGTCGTAGGATCGGGCGATGAAGGTCGCGATCATGCCGATGAGGCCGATGACCGCGAGCGCCCAGATGTGCCAGATCAGCGCGAAGGACAGGACGAAGCTGAAGGCGGAGATCACGAAGCCGGCGGCCGTGTTCCTCGGCATGTGGATGTCTTCGTAATAGCGCGGCTGCACGCCCGCGCGGCCGGTTTCCTTGTCTTCCCAGTGCTGTTCCAGCGACGTGATGTCGGGGATATGGGCGAAGTTGTAGAAGGGCGCCGGCGATGCGGTCGACCATTCCAGGCTGCGTGCGTCCCACGGGTCGCCGGTCAGGTCCCAGTTCTGCTTGCGATCCCGGATGCTGACGGCGATCTGGACGATCAGGGCCAGGATGCCGGCGCCGATGATGACCGCGCCGACCAGGGCGACCACCAGCCAGGGATGCCAGCCGGGGACGTCGTAGTGGTTCATCCGCCGGGTCATGCCCATGAAGCCCAGGACATAGAGCGGCGTGAAGGCCAGCCAGTAGCCGATCAGCCAGCACCAGAACGAGACCTTGCCCCAGAACTCGTTCAGCGTGAAGCCGAACACCTTGGGGAACCAGAAGCTCATGCCGGCGAGGCAGCCGAACACGACGCCGCCGATGATCACGTTGTGGAAATGCGCGACCAGGAACAGGCTGTTGTGCAGCACGAAGTCGGCGCCCGGCACCGCCAACAGCACGCCGGTCATGCCGCCGACCGCGAAGGTGACCATGAAGCCGATCGTCCAGAGCGTCGCCGAATGGTAGCGCACCCGGCCGCGAAACATGGTGAACAGCCAGTTGAACAGCTTCACGCCCGTCGGGATCGAGATGATCGTCGTCATGATGCCGAAGAAGGCATTGACGTTGGCGCCCGACCCCATGGTGAAGAAGTGGTGCAGCCAGACGAAGAACGAGAGCACGCCGATCGACGCGGTCGCATAGACCATCGACTTGTAGCCGAACAGCGGCTTGCCCGAGAACGTCGCGATGATCTCGGAGAAGGCGCCGAAGCACGGCAGGATCAGGATGTACACCTCCGGATGGCCCCACACCCAGATGAGGTTGATGTACATCATCGCGTTCCCACCAAGCTCGTTGGTGAAGAAATGCATGCCGAAGTACCGGTCCATGCTGAGCATCGCCAAGGTGGCGGTGAGCACCGGGAAGACGGCGACGATCAGGATGTTGGTGATCAGCGCAGTCCAGACGAAGACCGGCATCTTCATCAGGTTCATGCCCGGCGCGCGCATGCGCAGGATTGTCACGACGAAATTGATGCCGGCGAGCGTCGTGCCCAGGCCCGATACCTGGAGCGACCATATGTAGTAATCGACGCCGACGGTCGGACTGTAGCCGAGCTCGGACAGCGGTGGATAGGCGACCCAGCCGGTCGCCGCGAAGTCGCCGATGAACATCGACAGCATGACCAGGACCGCACCGACGGCCGACAGCCAGAAGCCCAGCGAGTTGACGAAGGGATAGGCCACGTCGCGGGCGCCGATCTGCAGCGGCACTACCACGTTCATCAGCCCGAGGATGAACGGCGTCGCCACGAAGAAGATCATGATCACGCCGTGGGCGGTGAAGATCTGGTCGTAGTGATGCGGCGGCAGGTAGCCGGCGGCATCGTTGTTCGCGATCGCCTGCTGGGCGCGCATCATGATGGCGTCGGCAAAGCCGCGGACCAGCATGACCAGGCCCAGGGCGAAGTACATCACGCCGATCTTCTTGTGATCGACCGACGTGATCCATTCGGTCCAGAGGTACTTCCACTGACCGTAATAGGTAATGAGGCCGAGGATGAGGACGCCACCGAGTGCCACGACGGCGCCGGTGCCCATGATGATCGGTTCATCGAAGGGGATCGCATCGAGGGAAAGCTTGCCGAGCATCAGTCGTTCCTCCGCGACGCGGGCTCCGGCGTCGTGCAGATCGGGGTTGAAGCGTTCGACGCCAGGGTGGACATGCGGTCGGCCGCGTCGCGGCTGACGATGCTGTCGAACAGGCCGGGGGCGACGCCGGCGTAGGTCGTGACGGGCGCCTTGACGCTCGGCTGTTCGAGCAGCTTGTAGGTGGCGTCGTCGAGGGTCGCCGGGGCCGCCTTCGCCGCCTGGACCCAGGCGTCGAAGTCGGCGCGCGAAGTTGCGACCGTGTCGAAATGCATGTCCGAGAAACCGGGCCCGCTGAAGGCCGAGGACCGGCCGGCATAGGTGCCGGGCGTATCGACGATCAGGTGCAGTTGGGTCTGCATCCCGGCCATGGCGTAGATCTGGCTGCCGAGCTGGGGGATGAAGAAGGAATTCATCATCGATGCGGAGGTGAGCTCGAAGTCGATGGGCGTGTCGACCGGGACCGCGAGCCGATTGACCGTCGCCACGCCGTAATCCGGGTAGATGAACAGCCATTTCCAATCGAGGGCGACGACCTCGACCTTCACGGGTGCCACCTCGGACTCGAGCGGCTTGTAGGGATCCAGCGAATGGGTCGTCCGCCAGATCAGCACCGCCAGGAAGGCGACGATGACGCAGGGGATCGTCCAGACCACCACCTCGATGGCGGTCGAATGCGCCCATTTCGGCGCATAGGTCGCCTTGGTATTGGACGCCCGGTAGCGCCAGGCGAATGCCAGCGTCAGGACGATCACCGGGATCACGACCAGCAGCATCAGGCCAAGCGCCAGCAGGATCAGGTGCTTTTCCTGGGCGCCGATGTCGCCCTTGGGATCGAGCAGCTCCAGATTGCTGCAGCCGCCCAGCGCCAGCAGCACGACGGGCCAGAGCGCACGGGCGGTGGCCACGAGCGATCTGCCGGTCACAGCACGCCTCTCGGGCGGTCGCCACCTATCTGCGATCCGATGGCCTTCGCAAGAGTGACGGGCCAAATGTCAGGAAGGCGCGTGCGCACCGGGCTCGACAAAGACATGATGACTCATAGTGTATGGTTGAAAACCATACGACCACATAGATGCGCGCCGAAGTCCGGGGAAGTCGCAATAAGGTCTCTGCGACGAAATGCGCACCGCCGTGTATGGGTCTTGCTTCGTTGCCGAAGGAATGTAGGGCTTGCCCTATGGCGCTGCCGTACAATGGGCGCTGGCAGCGAATGACGAGGCCGGCGGCCCGTCGACCGCCGCTTACCGCGGGCGACCGCGGTCTAGCGATGAAGGCTCACCCCCGAAACATCGGGGCTTTGCGCCGTCCGTGGCGAGAGCGTGGGGCGTGACAGAAACGACGAAGCCCGGCGGGAGGGCCGGGCGTCGGAAAAGCGTTGGTGTGTCTCGGAAGAGAGTGGCGCGCCAGCGTGGACGAAACCGATAATGCAAATAGCACCCCATACGCCAGTATGATTGGTGGTAATGTCGTGCATCTCAATCCTCTCAATGCCTTTCCGGGGCCGACCTATAATGCGTGGTCGGCGGGTCACGAATTCGGCCGTGTTCTCAGCCTCCCTGATATGTACGTAGGAAGGCGGACTGTTCTGCCGGGGTATGAGCAGAACATTATGGGCGCTCCCGGCGAGGTCGTGGAAGCTCAGGATATTTCGAACATTCTATTTCCAAA
>Ga0209166_10000826_pt1 | contig 29423 bp, 42 predicted proteins | sample Coa_R1_3_FD_187151 | JGI IMG/M metagenome (GOLD analysis project Ga0209166, IMG submission 187151) | Surface soil microbial communities from Centralia Pennsylvania, which are recovering from an underground coalmine fire - Coalmine... | ecosystem: Environmental > Terrestrial > Soil >...
CGGTTGAAAAAGCGGTCCTTTCACGGAAGGGCAGACAGTCGCTTGTGGGTGGGGATTGTCAGTGTTGACCATCTTGCTACGGTCGGACCCTCGCGTCTGACCCGATCTCTTACCCCAAATGTATAGAAGCGTAGACGGGAGAAACAAATTGAGCATTTGGACCATCTTATTCGTGGTGCTGCTAATAGCTTGGCTTGGGGGCCTTACTGTGTTTCACGTGGCGGGCGGACTGATCCACTTGTTACTGGTACTCGCAGTAATTTCCCTAATTGTGCATTTTGTGATGGGTAGACGGACAACATAAACAACTCCCTAAGAGCCTTTTAATCTCTTTTTGGGCAGCCCCTAAAGGAGCAACCTAATGACAAAAGTAAGTCGCTTGCTATTGTGTGTGGTTCTTGCTGGTCTGACTACGGCGTGGGCAGTCGCGCAGGACTCCGACTCAGACGCCAAATCGAAGGGCGAGGTGAGAAGCATCACTGGATGCGTTACTAAGGGCCCTAGTGCCAACGAGTTTCTGCTGACGGCCAGCGACGGCAGCTCGTGGGAAGTGCACAACAACAACGCGATCGATTTGACGAGTCATCTCGGTCACACAATTGAAGTCAAAGGTGTGGTTTCGCATTCCAAAATGCACAACATGAAGGAAGACGCGAAAGGCGCAGCGAAGGACTCCGGCATGAAGAGCAACAATACCGAGCACGGTCACTTGAAGGTCACCGACGTCCGCATGGTCAGTGAATCCTGTCAACAGTAGAGCTTCGACGCCTTGCGCGTGCGCAACGGGCGGCAGGGTGTAATACCGTGCCTTGCCATCAGCCCCACCAACCGACCACGTCGGCGCACGAACCCGATTCACTTCTACCGCCTAGAATCAACGGTGCACTCTGCGCGCCGAAAGCGCTTCGACGCCCTTCATCCTCGGTAAGAGCCGTATGCGTAAACGCGCACGTACGGATCTGTGCGGGGTTGTGCCTTGAAAGCTCATGGATTTCAGTTTCCTGAGATGGAGACCGCGGCAAAGCCTAGCTCGCAGCCGCGTACCGAGTCTTGCGTGATGTCCGGCAACGGCCATTGCGAAGCGGAGACAGGGAGGTTGCAGGCCGGAACATCAGTGAACGACAAAATAGCCCCGAAATCGATCGTGATGGAAGTAGCCGACCTTATCCCCCAACGGGGAAGGCAGAAACGCTGGATGCGATATGGCAAGTATCCAGGGATGCTTCCGGGGTTCATACCGCCAGCATGCAGCCAAAGGATTCTATGGGAACAAGGGAGATCCGACGGGTTCAAGCGGAACTAGCTTGTAAGGTCAGACAAGCCGACAAAGCAAGGATGACCTGATGACTCGACGGAAGTCAGACTGACTGATACTACTCTGCGGTCGGGAGAGCCGACTACATGGGGAAGCGGTCAGCGGAAGTTGAACAGTTCGAAGGAGACATGGGCTCCATCCAAAGGGAGGATTCGGCCTTCTATGCAAAGAGAAGAAACGCCAACCATGACAACAGCACTCGAACGAATAGCAGCGAGAGCTCGGTGTGAACCAAAGCTCCGGTTTACGTCTCTGGCCCATCACATCACCAAGGAACGAGTTTGGGAGAATCTCTGTCAGATCACGCTCGACTCGGCCCCTGGGGGTAGATGGACAGACCGTGCCGGAGGCGAAGGAGAGCTTTGAGGTATGGATTGAAGCCATGCTTCAATCGGTGCACCGCCAGGGATATTCAGCGCCGAATATTCGGCGAGTTTATATCCCGAAACCCGGGAAGCAGGAGAAACGCCCGTTGGGCGTGCCTTGTGTTGCGGATCGGGCGCTCCAGAGAAGCGCCGCGCAGGTACTGTCGGCCATTTATGAGCAGGACTTTCTGTCATGCTCGTTTGGCGGACGGCCTGGGCGGGGTGCTCATCAAGCGCTGGCCAGCTTGCATGAAGTGATCTCTGGCCGGAAAGTGGAATGGGTGCTGGAGGCGGACCTCAAGAACTTTTTCGGGAGCTTAAGCCACGAATGGATGCTCCGCTTTGTCGAACATCGGGTGGGAGACCCGCGTCTGATCAGCCTGATCCGGCGCTGGCTGAAGGCAAGCATTCTGGAAGATGGGGAGGTTCATGCGAACGAGGAAGGCACGCCCCAAGGTGGTTCGATCAGCGTCTTGCTGAGTAGTAATGCGTATCTGCACTATGTGCTCGATCTGTGGTTCGAGCGCGTGGTCAAGCCTCGGTTACGGGGCGAAGCCTACATGGTGCGGTACCTGGACGACTTTGTGTTGTGTTTCCAATATCGCGCGGATGCTCTCCGTGTCCAGAAAGCACTGTGCCAGAGACTGGGAAAGTTTGGCTTGACCCTGGAATCGTCAAAGACCAAGCTCGTCGAATTTGGTCGCTATGCGCAGAGACATGCGAGCAAGCGTGGCCGTAAACGCCCGGAGACGATTTACTTCTTGGGGTTCACGCTGTACTGCACACGCAATCGGAAAGGCAACTTTCGGGTTGGGCTGCGTACAGAAAAATCACGCCTGCGGCGTGCGTTGATGCGCTTGCAAGACCAGATGCGGCGGATGCGGCACTTGTCGCTCAGGAGGCAAACCGAATGCCTCAATCAAATGCTCCGCGGTCACTATGCGTACTACGGCATCGCCGGAAACATACGGGCGTTGCGACGAGTCCATCGGGCCGTGGAACGTTACTGGCGCAAGATGCTGAGCAGCCGGAGTTGGCACTGGCAGGTCTGGTGGAAGCAATTCCAACAGATCAAGGAGCGGTTTCCATTGGTGCGACCCAAGCTGTATCTCTCGTACTCGGAGATGCAAGCGATCGCGGCGCTGTGAAACAACTTCTGACGAGCGTAGTGCGGGAAATCCGCACGCTACGTTCTGTGGGAGCCGGGGAGCGGGCGACCGCCCCCGGCCACCCGGTGGGACGACCAGCAATGGTCGTCCTTACCGCGACAGTAATCCTGGGACGCGTCCCTCGAGGACTCACAACTCAAGGTGATTAGTATTGTTTCATTTCCCAGTTCGCGAACATCAGATGATGGCTACCGATGTTGTTTTGGTTCGAAGCTGCCCCACGGAACTCATCCGGCCAAAATGGCGCGATTCAAGAAAACAATAATGCTGACACTTTAGCAGATCGGCCATGAAATGGCTGAGAAACGGCCAGCGCAGGCTGTGAGTTTTCAAATACACCGTTGACCAAATCGCACCCGTGAAGACCGTCCCGAGAAAGCCGGGAAAGCCAGACAGCGCCTTTGCGTTGACGCCCAGCAGCAACGGGTGGCTAAGGCCGAACCAGAAGGTTGTGTACGTGGCTATTAGCCAGCCGGGCCATCCGCTTGCAGAGTCCATCAGCAGCCCCCGCCAATAGCCCTCTTCAAGCCAAGGATCGATAATCGCAATGGCAAGCCATGATGAGATTACCCACGGCAGATTGAGGGAGCGGAAGTTGAGGAGAAACACTGGAATGAATAGTGCAGTCGGCGCGAATGACTGAAGGCGCCAGCCCCACGCGCCGTGTGACGGTTGCAGCCATCGTCGATACTCACTCCAGCCACCCGCGAATGCCATTATGAGCGCGAGGGTAATCCAGTAGACCAGTATTACCGGAATCTTTCTGCCCGACAAACCTCCGAAAAAACAATTACGAACGATCGGGATCGACCTGCATCCCCCACGCCTTGAGCAACCATTCCGGCACGTAGCACCGGTGCCGATTTTCTTCACACCAGCGCCGCAGCTCCTGTGACGCCGCGCAGGTATCGTGGGTCAACCGAAGTTTGCGCATTCGATCTTCGAACTCCGTGGCGGTCGCCTGGCGCGCCGGTGCAGGTCGTCCAGACGCCCAATTGGGATTGCCGCGTCGAATCACCATACGATCTTACTGCACAACGTCGCACAAGGGACTGGCATAACGGCGAAAATCCGTCATGGTCGTGGGGCCGACAGTGAAGTCGAACGTATTCTTGCTACCGACGAGAGTCTTAAGAAGTGCCGCAATGCACGGATTTCAGTAGCCTTGTGCGGCGCTATTGTCAATCCGGGAAAATCCTGGCAACTCGGCGCAGATGGCTAACCGCAGTTTCATCGTTTACCCGGCATATTGTCGCCCGGTATACCTTTTGAGCGGATGAAGTGGCTAACAGTTGAGGAAACGAACGAGGGGAACAAACATTCCTTGCAATGATCTGTATTGATCAGTCTGGGTTCCACATTGGGGGTACTGTAGGACGACCTCAAAGGCGGTGCGTTATGAACAACCACCCAGCGATTTCCTGCTCAGTTTGCAGTAAGCCTGTAGATGTACGATTCGATCTGTGCACTGACGAAGACGGGCAGGCCGTGCACGAGGAATGCTATGTCAGCCGCTTGCTCGCAGAACACGCCAACCAAACGGTCGCTGAAAAACTCTTGGGGGATTCTGTCCGTCCAGCCGCTTACCCTTGGCGTTCTGAAATGCGGGTTGCCACTGTTGCACAGTAACACCTTTTCGCTGCACAAAAGCACGACGCTGTTCGCCACACTTCAAAAGAGACTATGAACAAGAAAACAAGTGCCAGCCTGCTGGGAACCGTTGAGAAAATCATTAAGTCTCCCCTTGCCACTGCTCCCGACAAAGCGCAGATCAAAGTAGTCGAGGCGGATAATCTTTATCGAGCGATACGCATCGACAACTCGTTGACCAATGAAAACGGTGAGGAGGTAAGACTCAATCTGGGTGCGCAGGTGAAAATTACCGTGAGACCAAAAGTGTCAGTACTGTCCTCGAAAAATAATGCGCTGACTTGCCATCGCTAGTCTCGATGGATCGCTCGCGTGGGCGCAGCCAGCGTGGAGGCATCCACAGCGAGGATGTCTCTCAGGAAGTAGTATTCGTCAAGGACTTCAACCGAAACAGAACCGCCATCGAAGTAATGCCGAGGATCGGACATGCGATGGCGAGACTATCGTTACCAATTTTCGTGGAGCGTTGATCGCCAGCGCAATTGGGTTGAGCACTGGGATGAGAATTTCAATTCACGTCTATGTGACGGACAAAAGGGGCTGCTGCTCGGGTTGCACGGAAGGACAGGACGGATTGACTTTCGATGCCGAGCGTGAAAACATTATTTGTCGAGCAGATTCATAGGCCCGCAAAGTTGACACTGTTCTCGCCTTCATACGTACTCATTCATCTTTCATCCAAGGAAGTTGCGTTCGGTTACTTTTGGAACTCTTCGCAGGGTGGCAATCATGAGACTCAAGGCACCGGCGAAGAAACGTAGCGAATTCGATCCCAACACATTCCTTTCGACCATCGGCGGGGGTAGGAAGATCGCAGCTTTGTCGAAGAAGCAGACGATTTTCGTTCAGGGCGATCCGGCCGATGTTGTTTTTTATATCCAAAAAGGAAAAGTAAGGGAGCGGAAAGGTAGCCACAACAGGCATTCTCAACGAGGGCGATTTCTTCGGAGAAGGCGTACTTTCGGGGCAGGCGTTCCGCATGTTCTCTGCAACCGCAATGACCACCGCTCTTCGTCCCAAGAGACAGTGCGGGGTATCTAATAATCACTTGTCCCAAGTGCCTGCGTCCCAACAAACTAGAGGCGATGAGTCTGAACGGTGGCTTACACACCAAACGAGATGCCAGACATGTGGCATGCCAGTGAGATTTGAAATCAATCACGAGATTGAGCCGCTAACGGAACGCAAACACGCCTGAGCGAGGAACGGTTCGTCTCGATTGCGTTCGCATTAGCTAAACTTTGCTGGCTTGGCGAGGGGATGGGCTTTCTTACTGACTTTCTTGAGCCAAGGGTGATGCAATCTCATTCGACCGTCATCATCCCATTTTACAAGTGCGTCGTCTTCGTTCGTTTGCTCAACTGTTCCGAATTCTCCAGTCGGCTCGCCAAAATTAGCTAAGCCCTCCAGGTCGCGAGCCAATCCCGCGCACAAATCGGGAAAACTCTTGAAGGTGTCTCCGTTGCGCGAGACCAGTCGCACGCCGTCTGCGCCGGAGTACAGCAGCGCCCGGAAACCGTCCCATTTGATCTCGAAAAGCCAGTCGCAATGGCTGAACGGCTGGGGACTGCGACCGAGCGGCATCGTTTGGAAACGCGGGAAGAGCACTGAAATTAGTATAGTGAAGTGCTTTCTGAGCAGCCCCGCGTCACTCTAACTGGCTGACAAATTGTTGCCCATTTACCGCTGCGTTTATCGCGGGCACGAGGTCCGTAGAGGCGGCGGACTTCGAGACATAGGCGTGCCCGCCACTAGCGAGTGCCGCTTGGGCTACAGCTTGCAAGTTGTGCTGACTGAGGAAAACGATTCGAGCTTTTGGAGCGACCCGCCGAATGCGGGCAGCTGCCTCGATGCCTCCGAACATGGGCATGCTGATATCGAGCACAACGCCGTCTGGTTGAAGTTCTTCAGCATTGCGGACGCCCTCCAGCCCATTGGCGGCTTCGCATATCACTTCAAGCCAGGTCGGAACGATCTTCGAGAAGTCGATCACGCTGTTTCGCATCTGGTTGCATGCCTTGTACGTGATGGGCAGCACATGATGCGGAATTTCCGTCTTGGGTTTAGCTTAATTCGGGCTTGTCGGTTTACTACTCACTTCTAAGCATCACCGCCCGATCGATCCGGATCGCTCGCGTCATGAAGTCCTTGAGATCCTGTAGTCGCCATTTGCACGAAGGAAACTTTGGTTGTGGAGGACAATTGTGGATGCGAAGCAAGCGTTGAAGAATACCCGAGCCATCCTGCTGATCGATTGGCCGAACAAAAATGTTCTGGAAACTCTCACACGCGTGGGCTTCTCTGTGTTCGTTCATGGAGGTCCCGGTCCGGAGGAATATTCTGTTTACGAATTGAAGGGCGGAGAGATTATCTTCCGCCGTAGTGGTCGCCGACCCGACCACGCCGATCTGGTCTATTCTTACCGGCCTGTTGCAGAGCTGGCACAAACAGTTGACGAAGCTCAGACAGTCGATGCAAAGATCTTATCGGTGCAGTCTGGCATTTCCTCCAACGGGGGGAGAACGGACGCGAAGGCATTCTGGATGACGGACGAGCACATGAGATGCGCACAGGGTCAGGTGGAAGCTGCCGGTTGGGAGCTCATCACCCAACCGTATATTGGCGATCTTGTGCGCGAAAACTCGGGGCCGAGGTAGAGGTCTGTGTCTTCTCGTCGGGGTTTTCTGCCCGAAACGGAGATGAATGATGTCGAATCTGGAAGACACCGATTCAGAAAACTGTTGGCCAGACCCTGTCGTCGAAATCCACCCCGCTCGTTGTCAAATTCGCCAGTAAACCAGTTCCCGAGGGATGTCCCCTCAACCATCAATGCAACAGCGACGATCAACAGAGACAGCGAGAGCAACGTCAGTTCTAGCGAAAGCGGTCGAGTCTTCCACACAGGGGCGGGTCTCACGGACACGATAGACGAGATCAAGGCCATCAATTATCGCTGCAAATCCGCTGGAACACCCTAGCAGCCATGCCATCGAAAGCAGCAGCGGAAACTAGGTAAGCACGAAATAGTACGACAGTCCCGCGGCGAATACGAAGAGGTGTTCGTCATAAACATCATTGTGGATCGTTATTAGCGATCGTTTGACCGTCAGCCATACTGCTTTTTTACCCACGGCGGGCCATTACCTCAGAGCCTCCTCCCTGGTGCTTTCGCAACCGGTAAGGATTGCTGGGCGTGATATTTGCGGTCAACCGTAAGTGTCAGAGCAACCGCACTGTTGACAAATTGAATCCTCAGCCCCGGCGCACCTCCTATAGGTTCATCCGAGAACCGCGCCGCCCTACATTTAGGAGGTTAGGAGTATGAAAGCACTCAAGTCTGGAGAAAGAGTGCCGGCCCTCAGCGATCACTCATGAAGCGATCACTCATGAAGTGATCACTGAGGGGCATCGGGAACCTATCGCGTATTACATTCCGTGCCGCATGTAACGGAGCAACGGAGCAGCGCTGGCAACACTTGAGAAATGCATTGTTCGCATTAGAGCCAACCAGTCGAATAGTGCCTAGAACCTGCGTTGCTCTGACGATGCACTGCAGGCCGCCGTCAGAGAGGCTGGACCCAATTGATCTGTCGACGACTGAGTTAATTGCCGTGAGGCGCTACTCCCATCGGTAGTGTCGCCGTAACCACCGTACCAGTCTCAGTGGACTCTATCTTGAACGCCCCTCCTAGCTGCCTAAGGCGCTCCCTCATTCCCTCAATTCCTACGCCGCCTCGACCCAAAGCTAAATCTCGTTGTTTTTCCAAAGGTATACCCTTCCCGCTGTCTCGAACTTCAAGGACGAGCAACCCCGCTTCCTGTTTGAGACGTATCGTAGCCGTGGTACTGCCGGAATGTCGGTGAATGTTGGTCAAACATTCCTGAACCATTCGGAAGACCGCGAGTTCAATCGCGTCAGGCAGGCGCCCGAAATCGGCTGAAATTTCAAGATCAACTTTGATTTTGCTGCGCTCGGAGAAACCGTCTACATACCATTGAAGAGCGGAGGCCACACCAGCAACCTCTAGAAGTGGCGGATGAAGTAAATGTGATATGGTCCGAATCTCGCTGCACGCCTGTTGCACCAACGTAGCATTATCGGAAACGGCCTTGGCTGCCGCTGAATCGAGCTTATGAGACTGGGATTGCACCAAACCTATATTCATGCTGATCGCCGCCAGCAATTGCCCTATGCTGTCATGAAGGTCGCGAGCGATGCGCTTGCGTTCCTCATCCTGCATCTTCTGCAGCCGCGACGTGAATTCTGCCTGTTGTTTCTTTGCGGTTAGGTCCGTGATCAGCAGTCCGATCGCTGATTTGTGTCGCGAGAGAAGGCTGAAAGAGAAATGAGCGGGGATTTCTCTGTCGTCCGAAAGTCGCAAAAGCATTTCCCCTTCGCTCGACCCAACTTGTGCTTCGCGAAGCAACTTCTGACATAAAGACTGATCCGCGCTAGACAGCAAGTCCTGTAACAGGCGGCCCACAATGGCTTCCCGCGTCATGCCGAATAGTTGCGCCAGACTCAGATTGCTGTAAACGATACAGCCCCTCGCATCCAACATGGCTGCGCCCTGCTGCATTCTCTCGACCAAAGTGCTGTAAGGAAGGTCGGAACCTTCCAGCGTGTACACGCGATGGCCTTCCAGTTCTTCGACGACGAATGCATCCACAGCGCCATACTGGATCGCGCGCAGGGTCTGCTCTGCTTCTTCCAGCAGTTGTGTACTACGAACGATTTCAGGAGTGTCGCGATCCATGATCAACCTCATTCAGTCCAAAATTTCAGTGGTCTAACCGTTTAACATTCATTTGTCCTGCATAGTAGGACGCAATTGTAGGCCGACTAGGGCACGTTCTGTGTCGCGCAGGTCGCCTACAATCTTGCGGAGCGGTTGGGGCAATTTTCGAACCAGGGTGGGAATGGCCAAGATCTGATCGCCCGCGGCCAACTGCGGGTGCTTTAGCAAATCCACCACTTCAATATTGTACCGCCCTGCCAAATGTTCCTCGCAGATCTTTTTCAGATTGGCGAAGGCCGCAACCGAACGCGGGGTCTGCCCTGCTACGTACAGGCGAAGCTCCCAGACCTCATCGGCCCCGGGCGCTTTCCTTTTGGCAATTTCTTGGAGGCTAAGTGGTTGCGGCTGGCGAGCGGTACCTGCCTTTTTCATTTCGCACCTTCATGTTTCTTGGGCACGCGGCCATCTCCGCTGTTGGCTTTCCGGCTGCGGGCAATGGCCTCGCGGGTCTCATTAATCATCTTGTCCCTGAGCAGATCCTGAGTGCGGTCCGATTCCGCCTCCTCCTCTTCCACCTCAAACTCCTTACGAAGCGCCGCGATTCGAGCTTCCAGCACTTCCCTCTTGCGCCTCCGCTCTCGCTCCCTCCGCACCGTATCCTGTTGGCGCTCGAGAGCGTTGGCCTTCTCTCGGGCCTCCTGCGAAACACGAGACGATCCGGTGAGCACGCCTTCCGGCCCCACATACACATCCAGTAATTCAATTCCTCGACGACTGAGAAGGAACTCACGAAGTTGGTTCGAATGGGCCATGCCGCGCGACTTGAGAACGTAGAGAGCGCGGTTTCGCTCGCCGTCTAGCTCAATGTCGCGCATAAAAAGCCAGGTATCAACAATAGAAGAAATTTCAACGTTTGTTTTTTCGAGCGCGTCTCCTCCAGATGTTAGATTCGTCAGAAATGCAGTGATCCCCTTTTGCTTCAAGAAGTCGATGAGACGAATCAACATGGTATGAGTGTCTCGTGCGGCACCCGCCTGTATCAGGCTGCCAACCGGATCGAGAACCACTCCGTGAGGTCGGAACTCCGCGATCATTTTGTGGATGACGGAAAGGTGCATCTCCAGTCCGTAAAAGGTTGCGCGGCTGGAATGAAATTGGAGACGCTTCTTTTTAACCCATTCTTCTAGATTCAGGCCAATCGAAGTCATGTTACGAACAAGTTGGGCTTGAGATTCCTCAAATGAAAAGTACAGGCAGCGCTCGCCACGCCGACAAGCGGCATCAACGAAATGCGCTGCCAGGCTCGTCTTGCCTGTTCCGGCTGTACCTGAAACCAGAATGGTCGAGCCTCGGTAAAAACCATCACCGCCCAGCATCGTATCTAGCCGGGGAACACCGCTGGAAATTCGTTCCTTACTGACCGGATGATCGAGCCTCAACGAGGTCACCGGGAGGACGCTAAAACCGCCTTCGTCGATGAGAAAGGGATACTCGTTGGTGCCGTGTGCCGTGCCCCGATATTTAACAATGCGAAGACGGCGAGTGGACACTTGATCCGTAACTCGATGGTCAAGCAGGATTACGCAGTCGGAGACATACTCTTCCAGGCCGTGCCGCGTCAGAGCCCCTTCACCCCGTTCCGCGGTGATCACGGCACTAACACCTTTGTCTTTCAGCCAGCGAAACAATCGCCGCAACTCCGCTCGCAAAATCCCCTGATTCTGCAATCCGGCGAATAGATTCTCGATGGTGTCCAGAACTACACGTTTCGCGCCGATCGAAGCGATAGCCGAACCCAGTCTTATAAAGAGACCTTCCAGATCGTAGTCGCCTGTTTCATCAATTTCGCTACGCTCGATCCGGACATAATCGACTTGAAGCTTTTTTTTTCTCGCTAGTTCATCCAGGTCAAACCCGAGAGAACGTACGTTCTGTGAAAGCTCTGCAGCCGTCTCTTCAAATGCCATAAAGACCCCGGGCTCGTTGTATTCGATGGCACCGCAAACTAGAAACTCCATGGCTAGCAAAGTCTTGCCGGCCCCGGCGCTCCCGCAAATGAGAGTAGGTCGGCCCCGCGGGAAGCCGCCCAGCGTGATCTCATCCAGACCTCGGATTCCAGTAGGTGCTTTAGGCAGAGTTGGCGTGCCCGTGCTCTTTCTCTGATGACTCGCGTTCTTCTGTCGGACACTCATAGATGATTCTGATTATAATCGCCAATGCTAGCACGATACTTGGAGGATCGGCTGTCTCGCGTCCTGCAGCGTAGCCCTAATTTTTAGAGCGAGGCGGAAGGACGTGGTATAACGGGCGGCGGGGCAAGCCGGGCCATTCGCATCTCATAACCCAACCGCGGGACTGCCGAAATGTCGATCCTCCGCGCTACCCCACGTCGTTTGGATCTCTCCTTCGACGAGGGGGTCAGAGCCTCTAGCTTTTTTCTCGCCCCCACGAGCAGTACAGGATGCAACCGGCCGAAAGGCTTGCAGTCAGCGGTATCAGGACGTTTACGCCGGCGCTATAGCATGGTCCGGTCGCGCATCAGAACGCAAATCCGCGCTTTCCGGCTTGCTTGTCACCGGTCAACCAACGCAGTCGATTACTATCAATTTTACGAATTAGCATTCTTTTGCGATCATTTTTAGTGATTCCTGATGCGGCCCGACAAACCAACAACCTTTGCACCTGAAACTGGGTCTGAGCTAACAGCTCCGGTGCCAGCACCGAAAGTGGAAAAATTGGCCGTACCAGGCTTCTACTTTGTGTCCGCCTTTATTTTCCTCTCCGCTGCGGCCATGACGGCCTGGTTTAATCGCATGATGTCGATGACAATGCCCATGCCCGGCGGTTGGAACATGAGCATGATGTGGATGGAGGTTGCGTCAGGCGCGCTCGGACAGTTCCTGGTGTTCATTGTCATGTGGGTATCAATGATGGTTGCGATGATGCTTCCATCCACCTTGCCAATGCTGCTGCTGTATCGTCGCGTTGCTCGATTCCGTGGCGATTCATATCTGACTTTTCGCGTATGGCTAGTCGGAGCGGGCTATTTTGCAGCGTGGGCTGGCTTTGGCGGCGTAGTCTGTCTGGTTGGCGCGCTGGTCTCGCGTATGGCTATGGCCAGCACGCACGTGAGCCAGACCATACCAATCGTATGTGGTTTAGCTTTGATAGCCGCCGGAGCATATCAGCTTACGCCTTGGAAGAGCGCCTGCCTGCGGCACTGTCAAGACCCTCTTTCGCTGCTTTCGCACCATCTAGGCGGACGTGCCCAAAGCGCCTTTAAACTAGGCCTGCACCACGGCGCCTACTGTACCGGTTGCTGCTGGGGTCTAATGCTCATTCAGCTCGTGCTGGGCGTCATGAACATTTATGTCATGGTCGCAATTGCGCTAGTCATCGCCTTGGAGAAGCTCCTGTCCAGCGGGGCCCGACTGGCACAGTGGACTGGAATTGCAGCAATTTTGATCGGTACGGTTCTTGCTGGAGTCTCGGTGCATGAACTGCACTGGATATTTTGAAACCCGCAATCGCGCTGAGGTACAATCCCTTCGCTTCAATCAGCTCGAGGGTACTTATATGTCATCCGCCAAAGCCACACCTCCCGTCACTTGGAATTATCGCGCCGACATTCTCACCGCTTGCAACTGCGATTGGGGGTGTCCGTGCAACTTCAACGCACGCCCGACTCTGGGCTTTTGCGAAGGAGGATGGGCACTGAAAATCAGCGAAGGGCGATGCGGAGATGTCAGTCTCAACGGAGTCGGTTTTGCCTTCATGGCGAAGTGGCCACGAGCCATTCACGAAGGCGAGGGTACGGCAAAGATATGGATTGACAGCAATGCCAATCCTGAGCAGCAAGAGGCAGTGGAGCAGATTCTGAAAGGCAAGCTTGGTGGACCCCCATGGATTATCTTCGCAGCAACCATTGATCGCTGGTTGGATACAGCCTTGAAGCCACTGCAATGGGAATTAAATGGCGCGCGCAGCCGCCTCAACTTCGGGGACGAATTGCGAATGACCATGGAGCCAATGAGAAATGCTGTGAACGGAAAAGAAACGCCTGCCAAGATCGTTTTGCCGGAAGGCCTGGTTTGCAAAGAACTGAACATGACGTCATCGGAAACTTTCTCGGTTTTTACAGCAGGACTCAAGTACGCCTGGGCGGGAAAGATGGCCTGGTACGGCACGGTTGAACACAAATCATAAGAACGTCCGTTGCCCCAAGCTTACGTTCGGGCAGCGGCACGTTACGTGCTTCTTCGGAATTGCTTGCTGGGACGGGGTAGGCTTGAGACGCCGTACTCTTCTAGCGAGTGGAGCGTGCGCTGTCGCTTGCTTTCTCCGGCGATTTCATTCGTTCCGACGACAGGACGTTGTCAGGTATTCTGCGGTTGCTCTTTGCGGTCCCTGCATTTTTCTTTCCACCCTCCTGATTGCCGCTATAGACACCGCTCTGGGGGGAGATCCTCTGCCGAATCTCGTGGTTTCCGCCATTCTCACCGTATTCTTCTGACGTTTTTCGCTCCCCAACTTGACCCCATCGCCGGAGGCGAGAATTTACGCATTTCCGCAGTGTTTGCACTGCTGGGTGTTGTTTTGCTCGGTTGGGGAGCGTTTCACAGCGGGTATGACAGCGGGAATCCTCGCCCGGACACCATTGCTTATTGGCTGGACGCCGACACCGGCAAGTCTTCCTGGGTCAGCCTGCATGAAAAGCCCGATAGCTGCACTTTCAGGTTCCTAACGGGCGGGTCGAAAAGACTACACTGAATCTTTCATCAGCCTAGGAGACAGGATCTGAAGTCGGAGGCGTCGCCTCTTCCGTTGCCAGCGCCGCAAATTACGTTGCTGGACGATTCTTCGGCTGCCAATGAGAAAGTCCTGCGTTTGCGGCTCGACTCCGCGCGGGAGCCCTCAACGCTGTGGGTCTCCGTTCAGAATGCCACCATCCTGCGGTCGATGATTGATGGTAAGAAAGCTCCGTCGAAGATGGTTGAGCCGCACGACAAGCTCTGGGGCTTCTATTTAATTACTCTGACGGATCAAACGAACAGTGTGCTCGAGGTCCAGGATTTCACAGCAAGCCAAGGAACGCCAGATCTGATGCCGCTGAATTATTTCCCGGCATTTGACTCCACCACCTTGGTGACTAAGACTTTTATGACACCTTAGAAGTGCCAATAAACGTACCGCAGAAGCTTTGCGGGACGACGAACTTCCTTCAGACCGTGTAGGCCTCCTGCTCTCGGAACCTGTGAGTACGGCAGGCGGCACTCAGCGCAGGCGATTTTGGAGGGTGAAGCCTAGACTTAATGGTACGGAGTTCGGCCTAGATTCACTCGCTCGTGTTTAGGTTTTAACCCGGGTGCCCTTCGCCTTGAAGTCACCCGTAGCGATCGCAGCACCGCCAAATGCTGTTACCTTCACATCGTCGTAAGCGACAGCGTCGTATTTGGTCGCTTTCGCTGCAGCAAGCGAGTCAGCCTTGCAAATGACTTTCCCATCGCGTGCAGTATTTACGAACTTGGCCGCCAGCAGAGGGGCGACCAGGTCAGGGTTATTTGTCTTCTGCGATTTGAAGCCATTGCTGTTCCAGTGCCGCTACAGCTTTCTCGGTCCCGCCCCCAGCAGTACTGTCTTGCGACAAACCGACTAAACACCACATCCAGGTTCTCTTGATAAACATTCCTCACTTGTTGAGAATTCAAAAAACTGTGGGCTCTATTAGAGGCAATACAAAAGAGCCGTGGGCACGACAGCGCACTCCTCGCTCGGTAGTTCAGGTTGCAGCCACTCTAGGTCGCGTGAGGGGTATATGTTCCCATGCAGTCGAAGGCGGTGGACTGGTCGGGATTGGCTTTTCCTTTTACAGGTGCCGTTCGCTTTGCCGCCCTTCATTTTCCCCCCACCTTCGATAAGAGACCATTTGTTGGTACCGGACTCGAATACTCCGTCCTTCGTGGTCACGGAGAATTCGTACTTATAGAGGTTCTTATCACCGTTCTCCATGCTTTCGATGAATTCACCGTGCTCGGTTACGTGATCCCCTCTCACATCGAGAAACTCGGTGCCCATGCCGGAATTCATTTTGTTTCCGCCGATGTCGCCTTTCATAGCCGTACAGTTGATCTGTTGGATCGCATAGGCGTGCCCCGGCTTGTCGCCGACGGGAATGCTCTGCTGACCTGAAGGTTTGTCGCACTTCCAGTGGACATTCGTGTTCCCCTGAGCCAGCCCGCTCGCTACGCACATTGTTGGTCTCGAACTTTTTGCGGAGCGGAGGTGCGTTTTAGGCATTCACCGCCGTAACCAGCAGACACATCAGTTCTACGCTTGTGTGATCTGCCAACCCTTGCTCTATTGCAAATGATCGCCAGGTATTGAAGGAAAGAGCATGACCGAGCACGGCATGAACGCGCGCTGTGGCTGGTCGCTTTAGGTCGCGACCTTGCAGCAGTGTATCGCGTGCAATAGACAAGTAGCGCCGATATCCGCCCAGCATATGCTTAATAAAAGGCATAGTTTCCTCGTCACGGAGCACGTTCGATAGCATCCGTTGTGCTCGGCGGTAGTAAGCATAAAGTTCCGTCAATGCCGTCCGCAGCCGTTCATCGACGTCACCTATGGCTGACCATGGTGCCAAATCGGGAAATGGGTTCGTCGCGAGCCAATGATTGGTACAGGCGGTAAACAGTGCCAACTCGTCTGGGAAATGGCGATAGAGTGTCGAGCGGCGAACGCCAGCGTGTTCGGCGATCGCGCTGAAGGAAGTGCGTGAAGGGCCCAGCGAACCGTGAAGCGCGACTGCGCTCTTGGTAATCCGCAGTTTCGTCTGTTGCTCCAATTCGGCCCGCCGCTTCATCCGATATGCTCTCTTTTTCATAAGACAGTAGTGTATGTTTAATATTGACAAACTTAAATCAGCGGCTTATATTTCCTCGGTCACTACTGTATCGCCAAATCGAGGAGGCCGCAAATGAGAGCGCGATTATTAGGACCGCGGGACGGGAAAGCGGGATTCTTAGGCACTATCGGCGTACGCTTCATGATCGACGGTATCGAATCGGGTGGCGGCTTTTCCCTGGTTGAGCACCCGATGGGACCACGAGCCTTGGCCGCACCCCTTCATAAGCACACGCGTGAGGATGAATACAGCTATGTTCTAGACGGGCAAGTCGGTGCGCTGCTCGGAGATGACGTGCTTGTTGGCAAGCCCGGGGATCTGATCTTCAAACCTCGCAATCAATGGCACACCTTCTGGAACACTGGTGATCAACCCGCCAGAATACTGGAAATCATCTCCCCGGCCGGCTTTGAGCGGTTCTTCCGGGATCTTGTAGATCTTGGCGGGGTGACTAAGGCCGAGCCGCAGATGCTTGGAAATCTATGTGAGCGTTACGGGTTGGAGATGAATCTCGCTAGTGTCCCCGAGTTGGTGTCGCGGTTCGGGTTGCGCTTTCCGGGAGAACCAGTCTTCGCTGCAGTAGCGCAATAGCTCCTTGCCCAGCTGGATACACGGCGATACACACGTGGAGTCATGCGCGGAGATTTAGAGGCACCGGGAACATCTCGCGATCGCGTGCCATAGCTCAGCGGAGTGGCATCTTGACTTCGCCAACCCTAGCTTAACCGCAGGTCTTCGTCATGCTCGTCTGAAGAGCTTCCGTATCCATCAGCCAACATGAGTACGCCGACAGAGTTGAACTGGCCAAGCTCGTGGAAGGAGTCCGCCATCGATGCCCAAGCGATTGGAAGCGCGAAGGCCCAACGCAAACTTGGGTATAGCCAGTGCACCTTGGGATTACTTCAGGTTTTGCTCGTCAATCTATCAGAATTACGCCCGGCGCCAGCGGGGAACTGGCGGCTCTTGAACTGCATTGCATATTCAACTTGAAAACTAGGGCAGGGATACGGGTGCCCATGCTGGCGTTCCATCTTCCCATTGGTTGTCTGTCAACGGCCGTTGGCCAGAGCCATCCGCGTTCATTACAAAGAGCTCGGCATAGGGCTGAGGAATGTCGTCGTAGAGCGGTGCCTCATCTTTGAATCCAAAACGAGCGCTGCTGAAGAGAATATGCTTCCCATCGGGAGACCATATTTCGTGTGCGTCATTTCCCGACGTGGTGGTTAGTCTCTTCAAACCGGTCCCGTCGGGCCGGATCGTGTAAATGTCATAGTCATCTTCACTAAAGCGGGTGAAAGCGATGAGGTCGCCCTTTGGTGACCAGGCGGGAAAATTGTCAAATCCGGTAGTCAGTTGTGTCGTGGATCCATCGTCCAGATTCATGATCCGAAGACCGTACTCCGACCCACTCCAAAAGCGATACACAATTCGCTTACCGTCGGGCGACCAGCTCGGAAACCCGCTGTTTCCGTCAGTCTTGGTGAGCTCATGTAGCTCCGAGCCATCCGGGCGCATCAGCGTGACGCGGGCTGGCCTGCCGCGAGGAGGAAAATAGAGTCCTCTCCCAAAAGCGATCCATTCATCGTTGGGTGACCATTGTGGTGCAAGCGCGAGAGTGTCCTCTTCCCCACGAAAAATGAGCCTGGCGTTCGTCCCATCCGAATCCATTACTGACACCGAAGGCGTCGCCACGAAGCCCGTACCAAGATCAGTCACTGCAAGCTTCTTTCCGTCGTGTGAATATGCGGGAAATGGGGCCGAGTCGGCCAGATCAAATTCCGGATCGATGCTAAACAATCGCCGGTTTTGGGGCCATTCATAGGACCATTTCTGATATACGACCCACTTGCCATCACCTGACCAAGAGGCATTGCGCATCTTGCCGCTGGCACCTTGATCTCCAGTCGTAAACGCTAAACCCATTCGTGATCCTGCCTTCATGACATATCCGATTCTATTTCCGGTAAGGAACTGTGGTGAAACTTTCAGCCCCGCACCCGACGTGTGCTCCTGGCGAGCTCCGGTCGCGACATCGACCGAGACGATCTGCGAGTCGACTGGTTTTCCGAATCCCGGTCGCATCGCGTAATACGTATCTGGGATCTCCATCTCATAGAAAACGACTCTCGTGCCATCCGGAGACCATTTCGGCGAGCCTGCAAATTTGTCCGCAGGCGTCAGCCTCCGCACGTCTGTACCGTCAGCCCGCATTACATAAATGCTGACGGCATGCACCTGTGCAAATCGTTCAGCGTCCAGCCGTCGCACGGGAGTGTTGCGGTCCGATGAGAACGCGATCCATTTCCCATCCGGGGACCAGCACGGCCGAAAACTGCCCGGAGCACGGGTAAGATTTCGCGCCTTCTTTGTCTGTAAATCGAGCACCCAGATGTCTGCGGAACCAGTACCGCGCGAGGACACGAAAGCAAGCTGTTTTCCATCCGGTGAGAGTGCCGCCTGATCGTCATACGCTGGATCATCCGTCAGCCGTTCGAGGCCCGACTGATCTGGGTGCACGCGATAGATGTCGGCCGAACCGCCGCGCTCCGAAGTAAAGACAATCCACTTCCCATCAGCGGAGAACGAGGCGTTGTAATCAAGACCGGAATTTGGCAGTAGGGGACGCTCGTTGGAGCCGTCAGCATTTGCAATAAACAGCGTAGACTCAGACGGCCCGATCCGGTGAACAAGAATCCGTTCTTTCGCGAAAAGGACGGGCGTTGTTGCGAACACCAGCAAAATCGCCAGCAGAGCTCTTCTCAGCACAACTAGCTCCCGCCAACAGTGAGGCTAAGTCTAGCACACCTGGTGATTGGCGCGTCATCAATGAGGGACCTTGTGAGAGGCAAACGACCGGTTGTGAGCGGTGCGAAGAGAATTCGAGGCAACTTGGAAAAACGCGGACGCGCCACTTGAAGTTGGAGACCTCTAGGCTGATGTTGCGAGGCTTCGAATTCACATCCAATTCGGATGCAGCGACCCAGCCGCAGAGCGGACAGCAGCCATCCGGTTCCGTCTCAACGAGGGGACGCGCTGACCACCTGATAGAGCATCACAATAGTGGCAATCATTTTGATTGACGCTGGGATGCCGCTCCCCATGTACATGTCATACTTCAACAGTCTGTCGATCAGTTCAATCGACTTTGCCTTGTCCAGCTTCCTATGGATGGGCACGAACACTGTAAAAAACGAATGACCACCATGAGCAGGTGAATCGCCGCTGTGAGTACGATCAACCATGTGGAAATAGCGGGATGGCGAAACCAGATCAGCGAAATATTGACCAGCACCAGCAGGAAAAGAACGGGGCCAAAGTGGGGAAGCATCCGGCTGCTGACTGATGAGTGAACAGCGGCAAACTCTTCCTCGCCCACCAGTTTCCAAGATTTGTAATAGACCAGTGTGCTCATTACGCCGCCACCATACATATAGATTGCGAGAACAAAATACGCCACGGTCAGAACGTCTCTTATCTCCATATCGCGCTCCTCTCATGCGCGGCACTGAGTGCCCGGCAGGACCGTCTTGCCTTAACAATCGCGGTGAAGTAGCGGGTCTTTCATTCCTGGCTGGAGATTCTGTGTGCCATCCATTTCTGTGGCGTCGGGGAGAACTTAGCGATCTGGGTGCCTTGGGAGGAGAAACCGGGATTGCCGAATCGCTCAACGATGCCGGAGATGTTGTCGGCGAGGCGGACTTACCTGGCGCATCCGGCCCTTGCGACGGTCCCCAGGCACATCACGCTTTCCGGTGGAAACACGGTGTGATGACGGATCTCGGAACCCAGGACGGTGATCCATGCAGTCACGCGCTGAGTATTAATTCCGGCGGGCAAGTCGTCGGTGGGTCTTCGGACTGCACCACATTCCTTGATGCATTCTTGTGGGAGGATGGTGGGCCCATGGTGGACCTCAACTCCTTTGTTCCAACCGGTTCCAATCTCACATTGACCGAAGCAACTCTGATCAACGATCGGGGAGAGATCGCAGCTCAAGGGGTGTTCCCAAACGGCGATACGCATGCCATTCTCCTGATCCCGTGTGACAAGGAGCACGGTGACCGCGAGGGTTGCGAGGATGAGAGTGCAGGTGCGGGTGTGGTTCGACAGGCACCGGCATCTAGCGCCGTCTCCGGCATGAGTCTGCACTTACCCATGTGGCGGCGAAGGGGTCGCTTTGATTCGTCGCAAACCGCTGCAGGCCACAGAAATTGACGACTCTGGGAACCGTCCCAAACGGACGAGCTAGCTGTAAAGCTGGCGCAAGACTGCGGTCGTTCTGTCGATGATAAGGAAGGCGTGGTCCTCAACCTTAACAACCTGGGAGATATCTGGAGACAAACTGGTGAACTCGACAAAGCGGAGGCGGCCTACCTGCAGGCCGAAGTAATTGCGCGAAAAAGTGCGCCGTGAAAGGCGCTGGACTTCAGCGGGTGCAACTCCCGCCCGGGAACTGGTTCGTTCCACCCGGTAGCAATCGAAACGGCGGCGGAGGCAACGAAGCTGTCGGAGCTTTCGATGGAGAGGGTCGTTAAGCGACTCGGCGAGCGTGCAGGCCATAACGTGAGTGAACGCTGAGCAGGCCCCGAAACAATCATTGCAGGAGCCGACCTGACTTTTTCACAGGGAAGGCCGCTGACGATGGAGACGAACGAGCGAACAAGCTCCATTGGACCTGCCGGGGTAATGGCGATGGCATGCAGGCAGAGGAGACCAGACGCAACACGGGAAACCCCTGCGGTGATCGCTGTCGGGATCAACCGGTAACTCGTGAGAGATGGACCGGGTCGTATGGGGTGGCGGAGAGGTTCGCAGTACCTGTGAAGCCGGGTAACTCCGGTGGAGGGAAGGGACCTCAGTTAGAGACGAACGCAGGAAGCAACGAAGGACCGAGGGATTGGCGATGAGCCTAACAACTCCATCCAGTGTTCAGAAGTTGCAGACGGCGTTGCACGCAAAAGCGAAGGAATCGCCCGACTTTCGTTTCTATGCGCTGTACGACAAGGTGTATCGGAAGGACGTTCTGGCACATGCCTACGAACGTTGTGAAGCCAATGGCGGAGCAGCGGGAGTGGATGAACAATCTTTCGAGGACATCGAGCGGTACGGCATGGAACGATGGCTGGACGAACTGACGCAAGAGCTGAGAAGTCGAACCTATCAACCTCAACCTGTGCGACGGGTTTATATACCCAAGCCGGATGGAAAGCAGAGACCGTTAGGGATACCCACAATCCGAGATCGGGTTGTGCAAACGGCGGCGGTGCTGGTTCTCGAACCTATATTTGAGGCCGACCTGACGGCGGAACAGTATGCCTATCGGGCAGACCGCAGCGCGCTGGACGCAGTACAACACGTCCACAAGCTGATCAACACTGGACATGGACAGATCGTCGATGCTGATCTCAGCAGTTACTTTGACAGTGTTCCCCACGCCGAGCTTATGAAGTCGGTGGCTCGCCGGATCGTCGACGGAGCAATGCTGCACCTGATCAAGATGTGGCTAGAAGCTCCGGTTGAAGAAACCGACGAGCGCGGCAACAAACGTCAGAGTACGCGCAATTGGGACGAAGGTCGAGGAACGCCGCAAGGGTCTCCGATCAGTCCTTTGCTCAGCAATCTGTACATGCGACGGTTCGTGCTGGGGTGGAAGAAACTCGGGCACGAGAAGCGTTGGCAAGCGTACATCGTGAACTATGCCGATGACCTTGTCATCTGTTGTCGAACTGGGGCGGAGCAAGCCCTGGCCGAGATGCGGATGATGATGTCGAAGCTGAAGCTGACGGTGAATGAAAAGAAGACGCGGGTCTGTTATCTGCCGGAAGAGAAGTTCGATTTCCTGGGATATACGTTCGGTCGATGCTACTCGATGCGGAGGAACCGAGTCTATTTAGGCACGGTTCCCTCGAAGAAACGGGTGCAGCGCATCTGTCGCGCCATCAGCGACGAGACCGGGCGAGATACCGTCAGGCTGGATCCCCAGGCGATGGTGGAAAAACTCAACCGGATGTTGATCGGTTGGGCCAACTACTTTCGTCTGGGAGCGGTCAGCAAAGCCTACAGTGCGGTCGATCTACACGCCCGCCGCAGGCTGCGTCGCTGGCTCTGCGACAAACACGAGGAAGCGCGGCCGGGCTATAAACGCTTTCCGGAAGCGTCTCTTCATTCTGTGTATGGTCTGGTGCAGTTACCACACCGTACCGCGAGTCTTCCGTGGGCGAAAGCGTGAGTCTTTTCCGAGAGCCGGATGCGGGAAAACTGCCAGTCCGGTTCGATGAGCGGGAACAGGAAACAGGACCAGGTCAAACCGGACTGAGGGGATGAGGCGCTGAGGCGAAAGCCAAGTCACATGCCCACCGGGAGGCTACAGTCCCTGCGCCTGTTCTCGACTCTACTCGAACACAAGGGCGCAACTGCCTATGTGCTAAGCGGGATGGGGGATGTAGCGTTAGATCGGGGTGACCTCGTCTTGTCGCGGAAGCGATACGAAGAATCTCTTGATCTCAGAAATCAAGCCGGAGAAAAACAGACCGCAACTGAAAGCCGTGCGTCTTTGGCAAAACTTGCCGTTGAGGAAGGCCACGCTACAGACGCTGAAACGTCAGCGCGCGCATGTAAACAACAATTTCAGCAGGATCAACACCGAGACGACGGGCTGAGTGCCAGCATAGCATTGATTGATGCGTTACTCGCGGAAGGTAAACAAGGCGAAGCGCAAAAGGAAGTGGAAGCAGCTCAAGCGCTGGGAAATGGGACCCAGAACCGTTTTCTTCGTTTACAGTTCGAATTAGCCTCAGGCCGTGTGGTGCTGGCCTCCGATCATCCAGATGCCTCATGTGCGCTATTTCAGCGAGTCGAGGTGATGCCCGCCGCTATGGATTTGTTGGTGTCGAGATTTCAGTTGAGCTGGCGATGGCCGAACTTGCGGACAAAACCAAACTTGGTGCGCAGGCCCGACGCCAGTTGCATGCCTTGCAGAAGTCAGCCACCTCCAAATGCTTCAGATTGATTGCGCGCGAGGCACTCCAAGAGATCTCAGTTCTCCAGAAGCCGATTGGCGCAATGTAATTCCGCACCTCCCGACTTAATGCCACTTGAAATCTGCACTTGGCCGATACAACTCTCAACAATCTTGGCTCCGCGAGCAGGCGCTCATGATCCATTGGACAGCCTCAAGTTCCTTTGACGCAGACGCGAATGAGGGTTATTCAGAAGTGAAAGATGAGTGGCAGATGCGGCCTGAAATCTATTTGCTCTTTTCGCCGATTGCCTTCGAATTCAATTTCAAGCACATGTGCCGATCCCGTCCGGGATGTTAGCACTCCGCTCTCGACTATCTTCTGTGCTGCATCAGAGCGAAGCGATACCGGAGAAATCAGAGTGAGACCCGTGATTTCACGTGCGCCAATGGGATGCTCGGTGAACTGGTGTTCGCGTTGAACCCGTTGCAGGAACCTCATGTGAACCCACATCGGCTCTTCCACTCCGGCTTGTCCAATCGACATAAAAAGCGGATCTGGCAGATAGACGGGTCGATACTCCCAGGAGGCAAACGGTGGGTCCATATTTTGAGAATCCCCAGGCCGAACGCAAACGCCGAACGGAGAGGCCTTATCATGTCGGCCCGCCCACCTTTCCCAAAGCAAAGTACGTGCAGTACGCGGACTCCGGGCTTCTGTTTCGTCGCTGATCGAAAGGAACTCAATCATGGCGTTGACGAAGGGAAAACGGCGACAAGCCGTACCTTGCCCAAGATGCTCGTTCGGAGGCCCCTCGTGCAAGCCGAACTCCACAAGTGTGTCAGCCTGGGGAGCGCCTGGCGCTGTGCAGACGAATACATGATCAAGTTCTATTCGCATGCCAGGGATTGTAATTCGTAAGATGCCCGATGCCACTCTAACCGCGCTGCAAAACAAAGCTTATGAGAATGGATCGTGCCGGCAATTTGACAATGTGAGAGGTCAATTGGTGAAGGTCTTCGACGGGCCATTGATAGCCATGGCGGCTATCGGCTTCCTGCGTTTATTCGTTGACCTCTGCCCTGTCCCCGTCGATCCATCGGAGCTTATGCTTGACGTAACACGTAACGATCTGGTATTTCTAAAGACGTGATCGCCAGCTACCGGGACAAGCGGACCAGAGATTTCGCATCCGGTAAACGGGTCAAGGCCTTTTCGGGGATCGAGCGCGCCGCCCGATTGAAGCTGGATCGTCTGGAAGCGGCTGTTGAGCTTAGAGATCTTGCTGCGTTACCGGGCGACCGGTTTGAAGCCTTGAAGGCTAATCGAAAAGGTCAGTACAGCATTCGCATCAATGACCAATGGCGGATCTGCTTCGAGTGGCCCGGAGGAACAACCGGTCCATCGAATGTCGAGATTGTGGACTACCATTAGGAGAGATTTTGTGGGAATTCATGCCATTCACCCTGGGGAACATTTGGCTGACGAACTCAAAGAACTGGGCATGAGCGCTGCCGAGCTCGCACGACGGCTCGACGTCCCCACCAACCGTGTTACTGAGATTTTGAACGGAAGACGAGCAATAACGGGTGATACAGCGCTTCGGCTAGCCCATTTCTTTGGAACGACAGCCGAGTTTTGGCTTAACTTGCAGAGCCTGTACGAGCTCCGCGTCGCACAAAAGAAGGTGGGGAAATCCATCGGCAGGCTCCCGACGCTGAAACATGTCGAGGAAGCGCAAGCGTAGGCTTTGCTCTTAGTTACCAATGATTCGCGATTTGTGACTCGCGCCGTCGGTCAGCGCGTTACAGAAAATACACGGACGATACACACTGCGTTGTTCCTTGTGCTTCCTTACAAGACCTTGCGGAGCGAGCCGTGCCTTGCAAATACAACGTGATCCATTTTGGCGAGGCCCATTCACGGCGGTCGCACAAGCTCGAGATTTCGAAGAAGCAAACGTCGCCGTGGAGTATTTGCTGTGGCCGGTAGGTTAAGCTGCGTGTTCTGCTTCTTGCCGTAGTGGGGCAATCTTCCAAGGCAGAAGCTCGTCGATGCGGTTGATGGGATGATCGGCGATGCGAGTCAGTACCTCGCGTAGATATGCTTCTGGGTCGAGACCATTGAGTTTGGCGGTGCCGATCAAGCTGTAAATGACAGCAGCTCGCTCGCCGCCGGCATCGGAACCTGCAAACAAATAATTCTTTCGTCCTAATGTGATTGCGCGCAAGGCACGTTCCGCAGCGTTGTTGTCGATCTCCCAGTGACCGTCGTCGCAATACCGGGTCAACGCCGGCCACAGGGTCAGCGCATAGCGGATCGCCGCCGTCGTGTCCGACTTGCGAGAGAGTTTTGTCAGCGAGACTTCGAACCAGTCATGCAAGGACTGGAGCAAGGGGCGAGCTCGTGCTTGGCGAACTTGTTTTCGTTCCTCGGGTGGCCGTCCACGAATCTCATCCTCGACCGCGTACAAAGCCGCAATCCGTTCCAGAGCTTCCCGGGCCAGGGGAGAACCATGAGCTTGTTCGAGATCATGGAACTTGCGACGACAATGCGCCCAGCACGCCACTTCCTGAATTCGACCATCCTTATATAGCTGATTGAAGCCGGCATACGCATCGGCCTGCAAAGCACCCTGAAACGTCTTCAGATGTTGCTCGGGGTGTTGACCGCCACGATCGGCCGAGTATGCATACCACACCGCCGGAGCCGCAGGGTCGCCCGCCGGCCGGTCGTCGCGCACGTAGGTCCACAAACGGCCCGTCTTGGTCTTGCCCGTTCCCGGAGCCAGCACCGGTACCCGCGTGTCATCGGCATGCAGCTTACTCGCCGCCATCACATAACGCCGCAGCACTTCCACCAACGGATCCAACAACCCACTGGTTCCACCCACCCAGTCCGCCAACGTCGATCTCTCCAGTTCGATTCCCTGGCGCTCATAAATCTCGCATTGCCGGTACAGGGGGAGATGATCGGCATACTTCGACACCAGCACATGCGCCAGCAGACCTGGTCCTGCCCGCCCGCGCGCAATCGGCCGGCTCGGCGCCGGAGCTTGCACGATCCGTTCGCATTGCTGACAGCTCAGCTTCGGGCGCACATGGCGTATCACCTTGAAGCTGTCCGGCACATACTCCAGTACCTCCGCAACATCTTCGCTCAGCTTGCGTAACTCTCCCCCGCAATCGGGACATGCCGAGTGTTTCGGCATATGCGTCTGGGTTTTGCGTGGTAGGTGCTCCGGCAACGGTCGCCGCGCCGGTTTCGCTTGGGCCGTAGGCTGGGAAGGTTCGTTCGAAGGACGCTCGACGGACTGCGTCGTCTGCTCGGCGGCTTGTGCTTGTTGCAAATCTTCCAGCCGCAGTTCCAGCTGTTCGATCTGCCGCTCCAGTTTCTCGCTCTTAGGCCCAAACTGCATCCGCCGCAACTGGCTCAGCAGCAGCTTCAGATGCTCGATCTCCATCTCACGCCGCAGCAACTTCTCGTGCGTGGCAATCCGTTCCTGGTGCTCGGACAACAGTAGCGCCTGCAAGGCTTCTCGATCTAACTTGCTCAGATCCGGAAGTGTCGGCGCCCACATCAGCCGCAGTATGCCACGAACCCACACCCACTCAACACGAGAGCGCACAAAAATCTGTGCAAATCCAAATACGTATCTACACCGCCAACTGCGGATCCCACGTGCGCTTGGGTCGCCGCCAATCAATGCCCTCCAACAACATCGATAGCTGCGCTCGGGTCAGAGAAACGATTCCTTCCGTCGCTTGCGGCCAGACAAACTTTCCCCTCTCCAGACGTTTACAAAATAAACATAGGCCGTCTCCATCAAACCAGATCAGCTTCACTAGATCGCCTCTGCGCCCGCGGAAGATGAATACTTGCCCGGACAGCGGACTCTTCTCCAGCTTGGTTTGCACCATTGCACTCAGCCCGTCGAAGCCACGCCGCAGATCGGTGACGCCTGCGGCAATCCAAATCTGCGTGTTGCTGGGTAGCCCGATCATCGCCCCAGGCACTCCAACACCACCCGCACCAACCCTTCCTCCACAACCCCTTCGACCCGCACTTGTGCCTTCTGCAGTTGGATATGAATCGTCCCCGCCGAGGAAGCTAGCAAGCCACCAGGTTCAGACCATGAAGCTGCCGGCGGAGTGGAACTCTCCCCAGCTACTCGCACCGGCAACAGTTTGGCCTCGCTCCGGCGCCCCAGTCGCCCCGCCCGATGCAGCCTGCACCAGTTGAAGACCAGATTGGCGTTGACTCCGTGCGCCCGTGCGACCCGCGCCACCGATGCTCCCTCGGCCAATGCCTCTCCGACAATCCGCTGCTTCTCTTCCAGCGATCGATACTGTCGCTTAGTTGTAACGGGTTGCGTGTAAGTGTCCATCATCGCTCCACGCGGACACTATCGTTGGTGTCCACATCGCGAGCATGACTTGCAATTACATGCTTGTCCAGACGGCCACAGGCGGACGCTTACGTTCCGCATTTGGCTGTTGGAGCACTAGTTTGTGGCCGGTCGGCTAAAGAGAATCCCGCCCCTGACTCCAATTCCAAGTTATCATTTCAGCAAAGCTGGCGCTGGAGGTGACAAAGCATGGCGATGAACTTTGTGCGGACACGTGATGGGAGCGACGACTCCATACGCTTTCAGCCAATGGAGCGTCTTAGAGTCTATTTGTTCGGGGTAACTGTATTGTTTGCGTCGTTTGGGATGGGTGAGGCGGTCTATCGACTCTTGTTTTCAGAGTTTGACGGCGCAACCGATCGTATTCCGGTTGAGTTGTTGTTTGGTTTGGTATTTGCCTGGCTCGCCACTAAATTCGTCGGCGGCATTTACAGAAATCGCAAGGAGAGAAGCGCGCGTCTCAACTTCATTTGGGCGCGGAACCATCAAATACGAGGGGCTCTGGAAGGAATCACTCCGTTGGCCCACCCCTCGAAAAACCAACAATCGATCAGAGTAATCCGTGAAGAAGTCGATAGGATTGAGTGGGCCCTTAAGGAGATCATGCCGCGTTAAGCTTCTTGGGCACGCTACAGCCCCAGCACCGCTCTCAACAGTGCCGGGTACGTCGCGTTATGCGTGCGAATCATTGAACGGGTAGCGTCCGCTGCGCGAGCGGCCTCGTTCTCTCAGGCAATTCGGACACTGGATGCGACAAGAGCGCGCGTGCCGCATAGTCCTCAAAGAAAAAAGGCGGGGTGCACATTAGCACTCCGGCGCACTCACAGCTGGAGGGGCTCACTCAGCTGGCTTGTTTCGAGCCTTCGACTTGACTCTTGTTTTCTTGTCTCGTTTCGCCGCCAACTCCTTGGCCACGGCTTTCTGGAGCTTTTCAGCGTCCACGCGGTAGCGTTTGGCAGCGTCCATGAGAACGTCGTCGCGGCTGGCACTGGATCGCTGATACGCCGAATCGAGCAGGCTGATTTCCAGAAGCAGCTTGCAAAGCTCGGCCTCGTCGTACGTGCCTACTTGCCTTGCCAGAAGCTCCTGTACGGACACGGAGTCCTTCTTTGCCTCTACCTTGTGCCGCTTCGCCAGAGCCGGGACTTGGCTGTAGGAGAGATGACCGAGCAGGTAGTGGGCAACCGCCAGCAAGTCAGCCTTCTTTAACGGAGCCGATACGCGTTGGAGGATCGTAGCCAAGAGGCGATGGCGAGTCGTAATGGCCAGTTTCTCCTTTTCGATGCGCTTCCGTTCCTCCGCCCGCTCCCGCTCGACTTGCTGCGGAGAAGGCGTGTTGGGATGGTGGACTCGGCAAGTCGCATCTGCACACACCTTGACGACTTGGCCGCGCTTGCCGCCGTCTATGACAATGGCCTCGGTCATCTTGTCACAGGGTTTCTGAACGGGCGAGAGCTTGCTGCTTGCGCCGTTTGCCTTCGGCTTCTTGATCTCCAACTCCACATACCGATTCCGCCCAAGAGGAGCGCCCTCGCGGGAATTCCACGCCGCCGAAATCTGGATTAGCTGCGGCTTGGTTTCCAGAGTCTTTTTCACGCAAGCGTCAATCTTGGCCCGAAAACAGTCAGGCGAAGTGCAGAAATCTTTGCGCACATCGGGGAAAAGTAGCTTGTTGAAACCAGTTCGCTTCGGACAGTTGACCCACGAGCCTGCCTCGGGAACGAGTGTGTCATCCTGCTTGTCAAAGGGCGCAGACGCCAGTTGTAGCAAGATGTTCGATTCAATCCACGCTGCCAACTCCCTTACTGGAATCAGGACTTGGCTGTCCCCTTCGCTTGTCCACTGTCCGCGAAACGCGGCTCCGAAGGCTTCCTGCTGTTGCGAAGCCGGGAGCTTGGCGATCAGCAAAGCGTG
>Ga0209166_10000828_pt1 | contig 29350 bp, 21 predicted proteins | sample Coa_R1_3_FD_187151 | JGI IMG/M metagenome (GOLD analysis project Ga0209166, IMG submission 187151) | Surface soil microbial communities from Centralia Pennsylvania, which are recovering from an underground coalmine fire - Coalmine... | ecosystem: Environmental > Terrestrial > Soil >...
GTCGCCCTGCGGGCTCCCTCCGTGGCTCCCGAAGCTGGTTCTCGTTCCTTGCTCATACACACCTCCTCGTGATCTTTGACTCATTTTCATCACAATTCGGTGTCCAAGAAAATCCTAGGGCGCGAGAATCTAAGTTTTCGGGAATGGCTACTGGGCGTGATCGTGGCCGATGCTGTTCTATTGCTCCTCAGTCCATGGGCCTTCCGCAACTCGCGCCTTTTGAGGCCAATCGCATATATCTTCGCAACGATCATGTTGCTTGATGGGTGTGGCAGCATCCTTGCCACGCTGCGAGGCCGCACAGTCAATTCAGTGCATTTCACGGGGATGGCTCCCGGAGCTTATTCCGGTCCCCTGCTCCTCGGTGCGTCGGTTTATCTTCTGCGACAGTTAAGATCTTCCGCTTCGGGGATTACGTTGGCGACCAAATAGCAAGGGACAGAAGATTGCCACTTGGTGGAAGTAAATGGGGACATGGGGTTGGCTGAAAGATCGAGCAGGGAAGCTCCCGGCCCCATATAAACCAATGAATAATAAGGAGTTATATCCTCAATCAACGAACTGAGCTCTGGTTCGCCCTTGGTATAGAACCTGCTCATCAAGGTGTGGAAAACCATGGCCCCGACTGCAGTTCACATCTTAGAAACGTGTCCCAACACTGGTTTAGTGCCAGGACATGCAGCCAGCGTGCAATCGCTGAATGCCTTGGTCGAGGAGATCGCGAAAACGGATATTCCTATTCTCCTAGTGGGAGAGAGCGGCACGGGCAAAGAGGTTTATGCTCGATCGATCCACCAGCTGTCTGGGCAGGGCCAAGGGCCCCTAAAGAAGGTGAGTTGCGCAGCGCTGGACGCAACACGGCTGCTGGGAGAACTGAGGGAGGAGTTTCTTGCGGGCAGTGGAAGTCGAGAAGCCTCTCCCCGGACTGTGTTTTTGGACGGCGTGGACGAACTGGATGCCCTCTGTCAACGGACATTACTTTCACTGCTGCCAGACGGGGAACCAAAGGACCGCGCGGGAAAAACGGGCCTGCGATTTATCTCCTCGACAACGAAAAACTTAGAAAAGGAAATCGAAGCGGGGCGGTTTCGCCGGGAACTGTATTTCCGAATTAACGGAGTTGTCTTGCGATTGCCGCCCCTGCGGGAGCGGAAAGAAGATATTCCTGCACTGCTGGAATACTTTTTTCAGAAGCATTCCATTGAACTGAAGAAAAACACTCCAGAATTAAACAGCGATGCCCACAAGCTACTAGAATCTTACGACTGGCCCGGAAACATTCGCGAGCTGGAGAACGTTGCGAAAACGATCGTTGCAGTTGGGGATCCTACATTGGCCCTTGTCGATCTGCGCATGACGCGGGTCACCGCAGAAGTAAACGATGAGAGCTGGCGTGTATCGTCGCTGAAGGTAGCCTCCCGGGCGGCTTCCCGACACGCAGAGCGCGAGTTGATACAGAAAGCTCTAGAGCGAACTCGCTGGAACCGGAAACGGGCGGCGCAGGATCTTCAGATCAGTTATAAGTCTCTCCTCTACAAAATCAAACAAACGGGTCTGGAAGGGAAAAAGACGGAGCGAGGGTGAGGAAATGACGATGAGGAATATGATTGCACTCATTCTGTTTGCCGGTTTGATTGCGGGAGGTACACCGGCAAGCAGCAGGTGCCGCGCGGCGCAAGACAAGCAGGAAGAAGGGAAGGGTGCGAAGGGCCAAGCCGCTGCAACGGCGGCACAGGGCGCTGGAAATGATCCGGCCTATGTAATTGGAGCGCAAGACGTTTTGAAGATCGACGTCTGGAAAGAAGAACAACTGACGCGAACTGTGCCGGTACGCCCGGATGGAAAGATCACGTTACCGCTTTTGAATGACGTTCAGGCCGCCGGGTTGACCCCGATGGAGTTAGCTGGTGTCATCAGCGGTCAGCTAAAAAAATTTATAAACGACCCGCAAGTGACCGTTAGCGTTACGGAGATCAACAGCCGCCGAGTATACGTGAGCGGAGAGGTAACGAAGGCCGGCGCCTACGCGCTGCTCCCGCACATGACCGTACTGCAGGCGCTCTCGAGCAGCGGCGGATTTACGCAGTTTGCGCGGGTGAAGAACATCTATGTGCTGCGCACGGAGAACGGCAAGCAGACCAAGCTTCCATTCAATTACAAACAGGCGATCAGCGGTAAAAGCGACGCGCAAAACATCGAGCTGCAACCTGGCGACGTCATAGTGGTGCCCTAGGAAAGACAAATGAGGGACTGGAGAGAATTCACGCTCGGAATTGTCTGGGTGATAGCTGCTAGTGTATGCGCAGCTCCGCTGTTGGCGCGGCAAGAGGGAGGAGAAAACCCGAAGCCGGCGGCGCGTGCGTATCCACCTCTTCCCGATACGAGCGACAATCAGCAGGACGCAGATCAGGGAACGCCGACAATGCAGCCAGACAATCAACCATTGAGCGGCGTGCAGAACCCCACATTGGGGACTCCGGAGTTGCGCCACAGCTATTGGGTGCCTGGGATTGAATACAGCAACACTGCAATGTCAAATTCATTGAGTCCAACAGCGAACTCGGGGTGGAATACGACCAGTTATGTGACCGGTGACGTGAGTTTGCTCGAGGCTTGGAGCCATTCCCAGCTTTCCGTGAATTATTCTGGCGGCGGTTTCTTTTCGACAGACCCGCTTCAGGGTGATGGGCAAAATCATCAGCTGGCAGCCACCTTTGAAATCGATCGACGAAGATGGCAATTGCTATTCGTTGACCAGTTTTCTTACTTACCCCAGAGTGCGTTTGGATTTGGGGGCACTAGCGGATTAGCTCTTCCAGGAGTCATGGGTTCCTTGGCAGTGCCCTTACCTGGACTTCAGAGTAGCTACGTGCCTAGCCAAACCATCCTTACGACAACTGGCCCCCGCTACAGCGATGCTTCTGCCGTCCAACTGAATTACGCTCTGAGTCCCCGGGGTTCCATCACGCTTGCGGGGAGCTACGGAACCTTGAACTTTGTCGATGCAGGAAATGTGAACAGCGATAGCGAAGTTCTGAATGCCGGGTACAACTATGCGCTCAGTCGAAAAGACACAATAGGATTGGTCTATGTATTCAGTGCCTACCGTTATCCCGGTGATCCACAAGCGATAGGCGATCACGTTGGGCAGTTTCTTTATGGAAGGAAGATCACCGGAAAGCTGGCGCTGAAGGTTGCCGGTGGACCAGAGATCACCACATTCCGGGTTGCGATCGGCGGCTCGAAGCACACGATCGGCGAGTCCGGAAACGCAGCATTGACCTATGCATTTGCCCGAGGCAGCATAGCGGTGAGCTATACGCACGGAGTGAGCGGGGGCAGCGGGGTCTTTACCGGCTCTATCATCGATCAAGCAAATGCGACCTGGAGCAGGCAGCTGACGCGCGTGTGGAATGGCAGCGTAAATTTCGGCTACGCGAAAAACCGCCAAATCCTGTCTTTGGGCGGCGTGACCTCGCCGAATTACGATACGTGGCTGGCGGGAGCGGGGTTGAGCCGGCCGCTAGGGCGGAACGCGACTTTTTCGCTGGCGTATCAAGCTCAAATCCAAGGAGCTAATGTGGCGATTTGCAGCAATCCGAATTGCGGTACGAATTACACTCTGCAAACAGTTTTCGTCACTCTCCAGTGGCACACGAGACCACTTGTGCTGAGATAGCGTGAAATAATCGCCCCGGGCAGATCGCGGATTGAGATTCTCTAGCTCGAGAAGAAGTGAGAAAATAACTGCAGGGATGGAATGTGAGTAGCAATAGGCCGGGAAAGTGCAGACACCATGTACAAAAGCTTCTTCGGGTTGAAAGACAATCCGTTCAATGTAAATCCAGATCCGCGCTACCTCTTTCTCACCAAAGAGATCGAAGAAGCGCTGAGCGGGTTGATGTATGGCGTTCAGAACCGCAAGGGCTTTATCACGCTCATTGGTGAAGTCGGTACGGGGAAAACCACTCTCATAAACCGTCTCGTCGAGTGGTTGCATCAGCGGCGGGTAAGAACTGCGTTTCTCTTTAATTCCCGGATGAACACGAGTCAGTTGTTCGATTTCATCCTGGCGGAGTTTGGTATTCCCTGCGAGTCTCGGACCAAGAGTCAGCAGTTGATGAGCCTCAATCAATGGCTTCTCGAGCGTTACCGCGCCGGTGAAACCACGGTGCTCATCGTGGACGAAGCGCAGAACCTGACCTACCCTGTGCTCGAAGAAATTCGATTGTTGACCAACCTCGAGACATCCACGGAGAAGCTGCTGCAGATCGTATTGTCTGGACAGCAAGAGTTGGAAGAGAAGCTGAAGTTGCCGGAACTGCGCCAACTACGGCAGCGCATTATGTTGCGCTGTAAGACGGCCCCGTTGACCAAAGAGCAGACCCATGACTACATCGCCGAGCGGCTAAGGATCGCAGGAGCCAGCGGCGAACTGATTTTTGGTCCGAAAACCGTTGAAACGATCCATCTATATTCATTGGGCATTCCGCGCGTGGTGAATCTGCTCTGCGAACACTCGCTCATCAATGCTTACGTCGAGCAGCAGCGGCCGATCTCACCGAAAATCGTCGAAGACGTGGCCCACGAGTTTCAACTCGACGAGGTCGAACCAACTGCACCGGCTGGAAGCACGAATATCGACGCTGATGTCTATAATTCGGAGGCTTTCATTCAGAATCTTGGTGAGGCGCTCTCGCGATTCCGGATAAGTCCTTCGAGTACCACGCCAACCCGGGGAAGGAAGTAAGAGTTCCAGCGCCCTGCCGCATTTCGCGCCAACCGCAAGCAGTATTTTTGTCGTTACTGCGCTTGAGATTTTTCTGAGGCGATCGCTCGCGTCTCAAAATCCGTCCAGTCTATCGTCCAGTTCCAACCCGTCGAAGGGTAAGCTCCTGGCCGTCTATGAGAAGGGGTATCCGCGACACCTTATCAACAGCCGGAGAATAAGAAATGTCGTCGCAACGAGGTGCGGCGGCAGAATTAATACGAGGCGATTTGCAGAATTAAGCTGAGAGTTGCTTGGTCCGTCGTCGGAAGAAAAGAAACATCGCGATGACCCCAAATAGCAAGAGAACACTAGTAGTTGGCTCAGGCGTCTGGATGATGAATTCTTGGACTTGACCACTATAGGCGAGGGTCCCTGTGTTGGTGGCGATCACAAAGCTCGCTGGATTAATTTGACCGTAGTTAGCTGCGGCCAGAGCCATCCACTGTGCCACGGTAGTGCCGTCAGCATTGGCGAAATTCGCTGGCTCAGCGCCCGGTGTCATAAGGTCCCAGAGAGCATACTGCAGGCTGACATAGTCTCCGGAATGAGATGAAAACTGCGTTACGAGCCAGGCTGCTTCTTCATATAGGCTTTGAGGATTCATGCCGCCAAGATTGAGGTTGACGGAACCATTCCCGTACCGGGTGTTCGAGAAATTGCCCGAGGCCAGACTAGTTATGTTGGCGCTCCAAACCTGGTTCATGGAAACTTCATTATTGATATCGTCGCAGAATAAGACCACCGTTTGCGAGCTGGATGTCCCGTAATTCAGTATTCCGGTGTAGGGGCTAACGTAATACACCCCGTTATTCGCGCCGTTCACCCCAGTGAATTCCATAGTGGTCGTGCTGTCGGCGCTTGCCAGCGGTGTCATGATCAAAACTGCAACTAGAACCCACAAGACCTTCGAAAACCTCATCCCGTCTCTCCCTAGGTATACTGATGCATTTCTGCGGCGACGCTCGTTAGAGTCTACGCAATTGAGCTTCCAAATTGCGTAGCCTTGTATGTTATTGAAAACAAAATTGTTGCATTGATGGCTTTGCGTATTCCATTGAAAGGTTTCTCCAAAAAGAGACATTGAACTGCCAAGGCAGGCATAGTTTTGCAATAGCGCGCGCCGCAGGAGGCCTTGTCACACCTGTAAGATGGGGTGGTTACCGTGGAGCATCATGCCCCCGAGGACGCGTACCCAAAAACGGCTTTGAGCTCAAGGAATTCCTCGAGTCCTGCCTCACCCCACTCCCGACCGTTGCCCGACTGTTTGTAGCCACCGAAACAACCGCCAAAGTCAGGCCGCGCGCCATTGATGTGAACGTTCCCGGAGCGAATGCGTTTTGCAACCCTCCGTGCTCGCTCGAGGTCCCCCGAAGTCACGAACCCGGACAAACCGTAGGGGGTATCGTTCGCAATTCGGACAGCGTCGTACTCGTCCTCGTAGGGAATAATGCAGAGCACGGGCCCGAAGATCTCCTCTTGCGCAATCGTCATGTTGTTTTGAACCTCCGAAAACACAGTGGGCTTAACGAAAAAACCCTTCGAGATACCGTCTGGACGTCCAAGACCGCCCGTTACTAGCTTTGCCCCTTCTTGAATGCCTGTGCTTATTAGGCGCTGCACTTTCTCGAACTGGGCTCTGCTCGCAAGTGGGCCAATGCTGGTGCCTTTTATAAATGGGTCACCGACCGTGGTGGCCTCTGCTGTCAGCTTCGCTGTTGCAGCCGCCTCAGCCAGTTTGGACCTCGGAACGAGCATGCGAGTAGGCGCATTGCAGGACTGGCCGGAGTTGCGAAAGCATGCTTGGGCGCCTTCTTTTACGGCATTTCCGAGGTCGGCATCATCCAAGATGATGTTGGCGGACTTGCCGCCGAGTTCTTGAGTGACCCTCTTTATAGTTGGAGCGGCCGCGGAAGCCACGGCAATACCGGCTCGGGTAGATCCAGTGAAAGACACCATCGCCACATCCGGATGAGAGGAGATGGCTGCACCCACAGTTGGCCCATCGCCATTCAACATGTTGAAGACGCCAGGTGGGAGGCCTGCGTCATGGAGAATTTGAGTGAATAGATAAGCTGAAAGTGGTGCAAGTTCACTCGGTTTGAGGATCATGGTGCATCCGGCCGCGAGTGCGGGAGCCACTTTGCAGGCAATTTGATTCATCGGCCAATTCCAAGGGGTGATGAGACCGCACACTCCCACTGGCTCTTTTCGCATGAGTGTGGAGCCTTTGAGCTCTTCAAACTTGAAGTGCCTCAGAACCTTCACGATCTCTGTAAAATGCCACAGCCCCACAGGTACCTGTGCTCCCCGTGATAGCCCTAGAGGAGCTCCCATTTCTTGCGAAATCGTTTCGGCCATCTTCTCCATTCTTGACTCGTAAACCTCAATTATTCGCTCCAGAAATGCCAGGCGCTGATCAAGAGTCGTGTCGGAGTAGGATTCAAACGCCTTTTTGGCTGCGGCCACGGCCTTGTCGACATCTTCCGCTGTGCCAAGCGAGATTGTCGCGATGGGCTCTTCATTGGAAGGATTGATGACGATGAAATCGTGAGTCTTGACGGGGCCAACCCACTGCCCATTAATATAAAACTGGCTGCATTCCTTCATAGGTTCCTTCTAGTCCTCGACTTGAAGACGAGCTCTACCGTATTCTTACTTTGAGATCCCCTGGCTTTGACTATGACCTCTCCAAAGATGCCGCCGGTGAAGAAATCCGGCGGAGCTATCGGAAATATCTCAGACTCTAGATAATCTGTTCGCCTCCACGGGCACTTTGCCAGGAATACAGTCAGCCATTTATTGCACGGCTTCGAGGTGTCAAGTTCTATCAGTGCAAACGGCGAATCAACTTGGCTCAATGTCCATCGGCGGCAGCCAACGCAAGCACTGCGTAAGCAGTCGCCGCGTCGCTCATGAAGCGCCCGACATTCGAAGATGGGATACGCTGTTCGTTCAAAGAGGAACAGGTCCATCGGCCCTCGGGCCTATTCTGATTGCGCTTCAACCAAAAGAGACCTTTCTGCACCTGTATATTGTCATAGGGGATCCCCAGTTGTTGCAGGGTGAGGATGATCAGACCGGTGGCGTACCCGTCGCTGTTGCCGTTATAGCGAGTTCCATCCGACCGTAACCACATCCGGGCGAATGCGCGCAAACTCCAGCCTCTCCACGTCCGGGAGAGTGAAGCCAGACTCCAGCCTCCATCGCTCTGTTGCTTAGCAAGGACTTCTTTGACGATAGACATTTGCTCTTCCGGATCAAGGAGCCCAGTCATTTTCGTCGAAGCCCAAAGCAGGCCGACTTGATTGATCAAGGACTGCGTCGCGTATTCGCGATGTAGATAATCGCGGAGCAGCCTGAGGTTTTTTTGGATCTCGGGGCTCGAACGATAATTCTCAGGAGCTATGCCTATCGCAACCGCGGCAAGACTAGCCCCATAGTATTGTGAGTCTGCAGCTTCCCATGGCTCGAGTCCAAAATTGAGCCACGACCAGGAACCGGCGATATCTCCTGTAGTCTGTTGCAATGCCCACATGTTGTCGAACGCGGATCGCGTATCGTCGCTAAGATGGCCATCCTGGGCGTCGTAGTTTGCAAGGATTAGTGCATTGAGAACGGACTCGGTTCCGCGAGACTGGGCAGTCTTGTTCACGCCGTTTTCCTGGTCATTGTAGAAAGTACCTGCATCTTTCCACAGGCGTACACGTTTCTTAACATTATCCAGGAGTCTGCGTTCGTTAGGTGAAGGGGCGTTCTCTGCAAGTGCCTTTCGAAGAGCAGGCCGCGCGAGTGCGTAAGGCATTGCGGTGTGGCACGAGACGCAAAAAGTTTGGTGATCGCGAGCTGCCCCCTGCCATTGCATCCACCATGTTTCTCTTTGATCAAGGTAAACAGCAGCAGCTTTCGGATCCCACGCGCTGGTGACTTCAAGTTGTCGGTGTGAACACGCCACGACAAGCCCCGCGATGAGGCACGCCGCCAGGCCACATATTTTCCGCATGGTCTCTTTCTTCGGGATCGCAAGTCCCAACAATTAGGGAATGGCCCCAGCCGCGAGCCAATTAACCTCTAGATGTGTCAAACCGACGCGTACTAGGCTATCACGAACATCCGCTGGTCAGGAATTACGTCCTATCGCGCCATCTAAAATGCAACCGAAGGGAGCAACGTCGCGCGATTGTAAGATATGACTCAACCAAGACAGCGGGGGAAGGAAGATCAGGTCGGGGAACAAAGGGCGATGGGAGTGCCTGGGGGCCATCTAAGAGGGCTATCGGTTGCGCAAGAACGTGATTCTGAGTGAATTTTGCGCCGGCACCGGCTATCGCCGGAAGTACGCCACCCGGATCGCGAGCCGCGCGGGGACGCGGCAAAGAGACCGTCCAGCGGGCGCTAGATTAGATCTGCGGAATGTTGCCGTTCGTTCAGTTGGGAGTAGATTCGAACGACGGATTGGAGTTTATCAACTGGCGTACGAATGTATGTTGCGAGCGGCAGGGCATTCATTTGACGCGCGGGCGGCTGTACAAAAAAGACGATAACGCGCCTGTCGAGCAGAAGCACTAAACGCATGTGCGGATGTTGCTAGGTTGGGAACGCTATGACACGCGCGAAGCGCTGGCGAGGATCAGCGATCTCTACGGGCACGAGCTCGAGCTGCGATGGTGACAGAACCTCCTTCTTCCCTTAGCGAAGTTGCTGAACACCATGCGCGTAGGGTCGAAGGTGCAGTGCCTATGACGCGCCCCAAACTTCATTGAAGCGTGTGCAAGCTTCGCCCAAGCGGGAAAAAGAGATAGTAGCCGCCTCGCAGATAGCCTCTGGGTGAACTGTGTCGAAGTTTTCGCGGTGAAGTCAAATTGAACAAGATAAAATATTTGGATTTAGGAGGGCGCATGCTACGCGTGGGATTGATTGGATGGAGAGGCATGGTCGGGGGAGTTCTTATGCAGAGAATGCGGGAGGAAAACGACTTCGCCGGAGTCGAACCAATCTTCTTTTCGACTTCGAATATCGGAGGCGCCGCGCCAAAGGAAGCGAGTAATGGCGGGGTGCTGAAAGACGCGAAAGATTTGCGCGAGCTTTCTAGGTGCGAGGTCCTGATCAGTTGCCAAGGTGGGGAGTACACAACCGAAATCTACGGCCCATTGCGCAGGAATGGCTGGAAGGGTTTTTGGATCGATGCCGCTTCGACGCTCCGCATGAGCGACGATGCTGTGATCATCCTCGATCCGGTAAACGCGGACTTGATTAGAGACGGCCTGGCTCGCGGCCTGAGAACTTTCGCGGGTGGCAATTGCACCGTCAGTTTGATGCTAATGGCTGTGAGTGGGCTCTTTAGGGCACAGTTGGTTGAATGGATGACGACTATGACTTATCAGGCTGCTTCCGGAGCCGGGGCTGCCAAGATGTTAGAACTCATAAAGCAGATGAAATTTATCACGGACTTGCCCGGCGCGATTCTATCTGAAAATGCGCTGGAAGTTGATCGAATGATGATTCAAGCGCAGCGGGCTTTGAGCCTGCCTACACAGGAAATCGGCGTGCCCCTGGCGGGAAGCTTGATCCCGTGGATCGATCGAGAAATGCCCAGTGGTCAAACGCGGGAAGAATGGAAGGGCATGACTGAAACGAATAAGATCATGGGCCTGGAGCCGCCGGTGCCTGTCGACGGCATTTGTGTGCGCGTTGGAACGATGCGATGTCATAGCCAGGGGCTGTGTATCAAACTCACCAAAGACGTTCCACTACCGGATATTGAACAGATACTAGCGAACAGCAATCCTTGGGTGCGGGTGATTCCCAACGAGATGGAATCGACCATACGTTGCCTGACTCCGACGGCAGTTTCTGGCACTTTGGATGTCTCGATAGGCCGCCTTCATAAGTTGAAACTCGGCCCGAGATTTCTAGGAGGATTTACAGTGGGCGATCAATTGCTTTGGGGCGCAGCTGAACCGCTTCGACGGATGCTGGGCATCGTGCGCGAATACCTAGATAATTCACACCCAAACTGAGGGCTAGGTCGCTTATGAAATTTCCGGCCTGTGGGGCCTTTACCGAATTCTTTAACTGGTCGGCTGCGCCGATTCCGCCGAGTCGGCAGACACCGTGGTGCCTCGCCCCACATCGGCTTCAGAGCGATCGCTCAGGGCAACCGGCACTCCACTGCATGGTTCACCAAGTTTTATCGGGGTAATCCACCCTCTAAGCGAACTGCGCCGAAATAAGATTTCTCCGGCGCATCTTTGATTCGGGCTTACCGATAACCCTCAATCGCTTGCCGCAGGAAGCGCTTGCGGATGGGGTGCGCCGAGTTGGAGTTCTTGGTGGGTGGTGGTAAGCGTTGCTTTCATATCTTTCCTAGCCACTACGAACGAGATACTACATCCCGAAGAGCCTTGTGTGATCGCAATTATGTTCAGGTTATCGCGGTCCAATGCGCCGAACGTACGGGCTACAATTCCGGACACACCGCGCATGTTTTCACCAACCAAAGCGACGATTGCAACGTTTGAATTGACCGTGATGTGTTCCACTTTCTCGTGGACCAAGTCCTGAGCGAACTCGCGGCGCAGCGCCTCGACCGTGCGTTCGGCGACCGCCGATAAAACGACCAAGCAGATGTCGTTTTGCGAAGACGATTGGGAGCTCAGCAGCACGTTGGCTTGAACGGCGGCCGCTGTTTTAAATGTGCGACCCAAGACATCGGGCACCCCCAACATTCCTGGGCCGCCGACAGTGATCAACGCCGCGTCGGCGATTGCAGTGAGTGCCTTCACTCCGCCATCGTTTGAGGAGACCGTTGGCGTGATTTTTGTTCCGGGCCGCTCGGGCGCGAAGGTGTTGCGAATCCAAATGGGAATTCCGGATTGAATCAACGGACGAAGTGTTTTTGGGTGCAGGACCTTTGCGCCGAAGTACGCAAGTTCAGCAGCCTCGCGATATGAAATCTCGGGGATCCTGCGCACCCCGGAAACTAAACGCGGATCAACTGTCAATACCCCATCCACGTCTGACCAAATGATGACCTCGTCCGCATCGAGAGCCGCGCCTAGGATAGTCGCCGAATAATCCGAACCATTGCGGCCGAGGGTGGTGACCACGCCGTCCACGGTAGCACCGATGAATCCTGTCAAGATGGGGACTATGCCCTGGCGTAAGAGCGGAAGAACGCGAGCGTGGCAGCGTTCACGAGTAAGATCCATAAACGGCTCGGCGGCGCCGTGGCAAGAATCAGTCACGACGACTTCCGAAGCGTCGATCGCTTCGCTGGCCACTCCGCAATCTGAAAGTGCGGCCGCGACGAGAGGAGCAGCGAGACACTCGCCAAGACTCGAGATTGAATCACGCGTGCGTAGTGTCAATTCACGCAGGAGACTGGTGCCCTGACACAGGGAAGCTGCATCCTGAAAAATCTCCTGTATTTTGCGATCCATGCACTTTCGTTCCGTAGCCGAATGAATCAACTCACTGGTTACGGCGTCATGCTGCTTTCGCAATTCCTCAAGAATCGTTGCGACTAATTTTAGATCGCCCTTCTCGGACTCCAGGGCTGCCTCGACTAATTTGTTGGTCACGCCGCCCATTGCGGAGACGACCACCACGACGTCGCTGTCATGCGAAGCGGAACGAATGATTTCAACAACTTTCAAGATGCAGGAAGCATCCCCCACTGAAGTTCCGCCAAATTTCATAACTCGAAGCGGCCTCTTCGCGTTTCCGCGGACTTGGCCCTGAACACGGCGAGGATGCAGGAAGTGCTCGGAGTGATATTCGGAGACCCGCGCAGGACCGTCCGGAGTTTGAATATTGATACGGGAGGCGCCGCTGGAGCGGCCTACGCGTCTAGCGAAAGGTTCGACTGAACTGCGGGACCTGTCGATCCCGCCAATACAAGAATCCGCGGATGAACCACCAAAGCAAGTTTCAATAGATTGCCCAGGTCTGCGTTTGCTTCGCATGTCTACTGTTATTCCTTTTCGCAATTCAATCGATCCGCCGCTATCCTTCGGAGGAACTGCCCCGTACCCGGCAGCTGAGCAGCCAAAAACGCTTGAAGCGAGTCCCTTTCAAAAATCCCAGCGCGGTGGTTTCGAGGTCCCTGAAGGCAAGCACGTACGAGTTCGGGTTCTTTCCAAGGAACATCATGATAGCCGGACTGAAGAAACGGGCTTTTAGGATTCCTTTTCCACTCTTGGGGGAAGAGGGTGATTGTGTTGTTCTCCGTCAGCCTTGGACATGGTTGGGCAACTTCCCCGGTCGCAGCAGCGTACAAAGCCGCGGGAAGATCACGTCCCGGGCCAAGTGTGAGGTGCCCAATTTGGGTCGCTCGGGGATTTATTTCAAGGAGGTAAGCCCTACCGGTGCGCGAGTCCAGCATGAAATCGAACCCGTGCAGGCCTGAAAGTTCTAGGCGACGGATCATCTTTTCGGCAGCAATCGACATCTCTGGGTTTTCGACCAAGCGCAAGACAGTGGAAGGTCCGCCGGCATCCTCTTTGCTGAGCACTTCAAAATGGAGACTAGCCAGAACGGCACCCTTCCAGCAGGCGATTAGGCTGGTTGCGTCGCGTCCAGGAATAAATGCCTGCGCGTTCACTACAGATCGACGACGTAATAGAGAAGGCCACACTAGTGTCGTATCTTGGTTTACCAAAGCCCTCTTGGCCGCTCTTGCGAAAAGTGAGGGAGCTTCGAGGGCACGGAAGGCGCGTTCGGCCTCTTCCCGTGTTTGGACTATCCTCACTCCCTCGCCGCCTGAACTGCGATCGGTTTTAAGGACCGTCGGACAGCCCATACTGGTAACCCAGTCTCTGAGATCGCTGGAAGTACGAATAACTCGAGACTTGGGAACGCGGACGCCCTCTTCTTGAGCCACTTCGAGGAAAGTAGTTCTCGCCTGAACGACTGGGAAACTCGCAGGCGCACCTAAAGAACTCTCGATCAGCGCACAAGTAGAAGCCCCCCCCCGGCTGCGGTTTCGTTCTTGGTGATGCAAGTCATGCAGGTGCAGGGTTGCGCGATCATCACCGGGAACGATGAGATCTGGTTGCGTGGCGGCGATTGCATCTGCGAACGACCTAATGGGTGCGAGTCCGTGGTAAGTATGTGTTTTTCGCACCGCGCTTGTTTTGCCGATCGGATGGCGTGAGGGGCAAACCGCATCAACGGTAAACCCGGCGTTCGCTAGAGCCATCGCCAGCCGAGCGGTCGGAAACCAGCGAGATGTCGTTGCGACCAGGACCCTTGGCTTTGCCTTAAATTGAGACACTTATCGCTCCCACGGCTTGGGTCCCTTGCCTATGCTGAAGAATTCAAGGTGCAATCGGGCTACCAAAGGAAAAGCCTAGAGGTCAGGTAGGTTAGGCAGTCCATTTCTGTATATCATTGTAAACAAAAGCTTTAGCATAACGTCAGAGTTGTCTGCCGGATGCGAGGACGACCACCGATGGAAAGGCATGCTCTTTGCAGGGAAAATTGATTCCCTGGTCATCCTTCGCCAAACGGGCGGTGACCAGCGTCCCGCCCAGAAGTATCTCCTTGTGAGCGGTGTAAGTCCCGGCCTCGTGGGTCAGTAGGATGAATGGGAGGCGATTTCGAACCCTTGGAACTGTTTCTCTGCTGTTCGAGATCCCGCGAGAGCATCGGCGATACTGTAAAGAGGCTGATTGTTGACTCCGTGCGTTGAGATAGCATAAGGTACGCTGAACGAAATAATGTGTCGATCAACCGTTCTCGTAGCGGGTTTCGGGATGGCGAGACTGAGTTAGAATTCCGATCCGTTGCTAGCGCGAAGCGAGGCCCGCATGCCCAAGAGAAGCTTCTGAAGGGCTTCGAACCGGGGAGGAGACAAATGGTGGTCGAAGACAACTGGTCGAAGACGTGGACGCATTTTGAAGGAAAATGGCATGAGGGTAACGTGCCCATCATGGGCCCGCGGACGCATGCTGCTTGGCTCTGCTCCGTGGTGTTCGACGGCGCCCGGGCCTTTGAGGGAGTTACGCCCGATCTTGAGCTACATTGCGCACGCGTAAACGATTCTGCCGTAAAGCTTTTTCTGAAGCCTAAGGTTTCCACTGAAACATGGGTCATGCTCGCTCGTGAAGGGATAAGTCGGTTCGATAAGGATGCCGCGCTTTACATTAGACCGATGTATTGGGCCGAGAAGGAAGGGCCGTGGGTTCAGGCCCACGATCCCGAGTCAACCCAGTGGTGTCTTGCAATCTACGAAGCACCGATGCGTGCTCCCAAAGGGTTCTCGATCACGCTTTCCCCCTACCGTCGGCCGACGCTCGACTCCATGCCAGTAGATGCTAAGGCCGGATGCCTCTATCCAAACAACGCTCGGGCGCTCTTCGAGGTGCATACTCGAGGCTTCGACAATGCGATTGTTTGCGACGCGCTCGGCAATGTCGCTGAGTTTGCCACGTCTAACATCTTCATGGCGAAGGATGGAGTGGTGTTTACGCCCGTCCCAAATGGCACGTTTCTAGCGGGTATTACGCGCCGACGGGTGATTAAGCTGCTACGCAAAAGCGGCGTGGAAGTGGTAGAAAAGACGCTTACTTACCAAGATTTCAAGACGGCGGATGAGATCTTCTCTACAGGAAACTATTCCAAAGTTGTCCCAGTAAACAGAATCGACGATCGCCCGCTTCCATTCGGCCGCTTCTACACGAAGGCCCGAGAACTATATTGGGCTTTTGCGCATTCATGATCGGATCCTTTTGGGGAGACGCGGGGGAATGTCTCGAATGAGAGAAGGCCGGTTCTGTGATCGATGATCATGAACTCGGTGTTGAGTGAAACTTTTGCAGAGTTGGTCTAACGAGTCGAAAGAGCGTGACAGATGCGCAACTCAGGCGTCGGTGCACAAGCGGCTAAGATATCCACCGGAGTTGTCTTGTCGACAGCCCCAGGACACCTCCCAGTGAGGTGCAGTGTGAAGAACGGCCCCGTCGCACCGATGATCGATTTGCTTATGCCCATATGGCGGCGTGTTTTGCAACGTGCGTCGATCCAAGTCGAGGACAATTTCTTTGATCTTGGCGGTAATCCTTCTCTAGCTACCCGGCTTTTTTCTGATATTGCTGCGGCGTGTGGCCGACATCTAACGCCTGTGTGGATCTACCAAGCACCTACGGTTAAGGCCCTGGCTGAGATATTGGAGCAGAGCAGCACGGCGGTGAGGCTTCCTCCGCTCGTGCTGCTAAGGGCAGGCACCCTCGGTACCCCGATTTTCATGGCCCATGGCATGGGCAGTAATGTGTTGGAGCTCTTCGAACTCGTTAAGCACATAGCGGTGGATAGTTCAATCTATGGTATGCAGGCAAAGGGCGCTGACGGAGTAGATGAGCCTTTGGAGCGCATCGAAGATATGGCTCACTTCCATCTGACAGCCATTAAGAAGCTGCAGCCTCATGGTCCGTACCTGCTGATCGGTTACTCTTTCGGGGGGCTAGTCACGCTCGAGATAGCCCAGCGACTGTCTGAGAATGGCGAACGGGTTGCATTACTGGCGATGTTGGATTCATACCCTCACAAGCGCAATTTGCGACTTGGACAATATACGCGTCTCATTGCCCGCCAAGCGAAACGGCATGCCAGTATTGCGATGCAGCTGCCGATACGTCAGGCGCTTTGCTACCTTACTCGCCGTTCTGAACGACGATCCTATGCTTCGCGAGATGGAGGGGAGCAGGCAATCGATCGAGAAGCTGTCAGCGGGCCATTTGCCCAGGTGACTGAAAGTGTGCTTGGCGCCGATGTCCGAGCCTTGAGGCATTATAGCCCTCGCTTCTACCAAGGCAAAGTAAACTTCGTGAGGGCTGAGATCACCACTGACTTCCCAGATGACGCTGCCGCAGTCTGGGCCGACTCAGTAGATGAATTCGAAGTCGAAACCGTGCCAGGCGATCATCAGAGCATACTCACCGCGCACGCCGAGAGTCTTGCTTCTGTACTCTCTCGCTATCTGCGGGGAATATCTGATTTCGGATGAAGTTTAGGCTGACGCAATCTACCGCCTCTGGTTTGCCAGATACAAAATGCAAACCACATGTAACCAAATGGCCTCCCGAGGTCACGGCCAATTCCAAATTAACATCAGGATCGCCCACGGCGGATTAGAATTAATCTGTTTAGAAGCAATTGCACAACCCTCCGTAAGAAGATCATCAAGCAGGCGATATGAAAAAAAGCACCATAGACTGTGAGCGAACGGTCGTAGCGCACAACCAAGCGCCGGAAGTTTCCCAGCTAGGCATTGGTACGTTCCACGATCCATCGCCGCTGGTAACGTCGCAAGGCCCGTCCGTCCTGGGTGGCCGGCCGCACGGGATTCCTCTTGTGCGGACAGATCAGTTCAATTCCGCGCTGCCGCAAGCGCTTCCTCAACGGATCGCTGTCGTAGGCTTTGTCGGCGATCACCCGCACCGGCTTCTGCCGAGGACGCCCTGCACGATGACGCCGCCCTACGCGAATCGTCGCGAGCGTCGTTTCCGCGAGCCGGACTTCCGCCGGGGATGCAGAGTGAAGGTACTCTCCCAAAGGAAGACCGCGGCCGTCGACCACCACCATCCACTTCGTCCCCTTGCCCCGCTTGCTCTTTCCGACTCCGCAGCCCCTTTTTTCGCCGGAGCGAAACTGCCGTCCAGAAACGATTCGCTCCACTTTAATTGCTGGCGTTCGTTCAATTCGCTTAGAACCGCGCGCCAGACTTTTATCCAGACGCCCTGCTTCTCCCAATCCCGCAGTCGTCGCCAGCACGTCGAAGGATGCGGGAATTTCTCCGGCAGGTCCTGCCAGCGAGCCCCGCTCCGCAGAATCCAAAGAATCCTTTCCAGCACACGGCGATTCTCGATCCACGGACGACCACCTTTGCGTTGTTTGGGCGGCTTAGGGAGCCAGGGCGCGATTTTCTTCCACTGCGCTTCGGTCAGCAACGGACCGGATCGCGCCATCGGCCCTCCTTCAGCGCTGCTGACTCTGCTTATCCCTCATTTCTCCAAACTCAACCATAGTCATTTCAGAGGCTTGTCCAGGGTTATGCAACAGCTTCTAGAGAGAAATACCACGGAGACGACTTCTGCCCGGCCGATTGAATCGAGGCGTCCACCTCTTGAGTCCTCTGTGCCCTTTGCTCGAACCGGGCATCTTTGCCACAGAACTGAGCTATTGCTTGCTTTGCGGCTGCTTGGCAGCGCCTTCGACGGAATGTGTCAATGTCATTATTTGGATGTTCCTGAGAAGATCATTTGAGGGGGAAAATAGATGAACGGTGCAGAGAGTCTTATCCGCACGCTGCTTGCAGGCGGAGTCGATGTCTGCTTCACGAATCCTGGCACCTCGGAAATGCATATCGTTGCGGCACTGGATCACCTGCCGGAGATGCGTTGCGTGCTGGGCCTCTTTGAAGGGGTCGTCACAGGAGCCGCCGACGGCTACGCCCGTATGGCCGGAAAGCCAGCGTGCACCCTTCTGCATCTTGGCCCTGGGCTCGCTAACGGCCTTGCTAATCTGCACAATGCTAGCCGGGCGCAAGTGCCGATAGTCAATATTATCGGCCAGCACGCGACTTACCATCTGCGACACGATACACCACTCACTGCGGACATCGAAGCGATCGCGCGACCTTATTCGAAATGGCTTCGGACATCTTGCGCGGCGCCCGAGATCGGACGTGACGGGGCAGATGCGGTCGTTGCTGCGCGCAAGGCGCCAGGACAAATCGCCACGCTTATCATCCCCGCCGATGCCGCTTGGAGTGATGGTGGCGGCATCGCTGCGATTCCCACCCTACCAAGAGCACCCATACCCGCTCCCGAGACTATCGAGCAGGCGGCCGTCATGCTTCGGTCGGGTCTGCGAACAGCCATGTTGCTCACCGGAAATGCACTTTACGGGAAAGGACTAGCGGCGGCCGGGCGCATCGCTCTAGCCACAGATTCCAAACTGTTTTCCCCTTATCCATTCACGCGCATGGAGCGTGGTGCTGGCGTTGCTATCGTCGAGCGAACTCCGTACATCCTCGAGCAAGCTGTTGAGAAACTCAAGGAATTCCGTCAGCTAATCTTAGTGGGCGCATCGGCGCCGGTTTCATATTTCGCTTCGCCAGGCAAGAGCAGCATCCTCACGTCGCCTGAATGTCAGATCCACACGCTGGCGAGTCCAGGAGAAGATTATGCGGGCGCGCTCGATGCCTTGGCAGCAGCCCTGTCCCTGAAAGGGTCACAGTTGTTGGCAGAGAAGGCAGAGCGCAGGCTGGCACCGTCCGGAAATATCACCTTGCCCGGTCTGGCGGCTGGAGTGGCCGCTCTGCTGCCCGAAAATGCGATTGTGGTTGATGAGTCCATGACTTCAGGACATGGCATGATGGCGGCCACAAGAGGAGCTCTGCCGCACGAGTGGTTGGCGAATACCGGCGGCTCGATTGGGATTGCCTTGCCGCTGGCGGTAGGTGCGGCAATAGCATCTCCTGCTCGTCGCGTATTGTGTCTGTCGGCCGATGGCAGCGGCATGTATACAGCGCAAGCACTTTGGACAATGGCTAGGGAAAGTCTCAAAATCACAATCGTTATATTTGCTAACCGCGCTTATACCGTTTTAAAGCGCGAATTTTCCAATCTGGGCGTGGGTAATCCAGGGCTAAGCGCTTTGAATTTGTTCGAAATTGGGCGCCCGAATATCGACTGGGTGTCTCTTGCGAAGGGTATGGGAGTGCCCGGCACACGAGTTAGTTCCCTGAATGCTTTTGGGAAGGCGCTGCGGGAGGGTTTCGAGAGCGAGGGACCGATGCTAATCGAGGTGGGACTCTAAACTGGACGCTGTTGGTGACGTCAGCGCGCTTGGAGCTCGGATGCAGCCAGCCCTGGTAGCTCGGCCTTGACAATTTTCCCCGTCGGAGTCACCGGCATTGCGGATACAAGAATGATCACCGACGGTCGTTTATAAGGAGCTAGGTTTCGGGCGGCGTGTTCCGCCAATTCAGCGACTGTGAGCGTTGAACCGGGCCGCGGCTGAACATAAGCGACAACTTCTTCATTCCCTTCAACCGTTCGGCCAATCACAGCAGTCTGGACAACTGCAGGATGGGTGTTTAGTACAGCCTCGACTTCGGCCGGGTAAACGTTGAATCCAAATCGGACGATTAGTTCCTTCGTACGCCCGACGATGAAAAGATTTCCATCTTTCACCCGTGCGAGGTCGCGCGTGTTGAACCAGCCCTGAGCATCCATAGCCGCAGCTGTTTCATCGGGGGCTCGATAGTAGCCTTTCATGACGTTGGGCCCGCGTACCCATAGTTCACCCACCTCGCCCTCGGCGACCGGTTTGCGGTCTGCTCCGACAAACTTCACTTCAATTCCAGGAAACACGCGGCCCACGGAGGTGTCGGGACGCGGGTCCTCGATCCTGGCCTGGCCAATATTTGGAGAGCATTCGGTCACACCGTAGCCGTTGTACAGCGGCATGCCGAACTGTTTCTCTACGGCAGCCTTGATTGCGGGATCAAGAGGAGCTCCAGAAGAAGAAATGATACGAAGTGCAGGGAATGCAAGGGACGCGGATCCTCTTAACTTCGCGTGAGCGAGAAATTGGGCGAACATAGACGGCACGCCGAGAACCACGGTTAGCCGCTCCTTCTCCAACGTCACTCGTGCTTTCATAGGGTCAAAACGCGGCGACAAATAGAGCGTTGCGCCGCTGAGTAACGTACCCAGGAGGACCACCGAAAGGCCGACAGCATGAGACATTGGCAGAACGCCATAGAGTCGATCATCGGGGGTCAGGCCGCGTAACTTTGCTGAAATCGTCGCCACGAACAGTAAGTTCCTGTGGGTCAACATGACCCCCTTAGGAAGGCCGGTAGTGCCGGATGTATAAATCAATGCGGCGACGGCATTCGCAGCGTTCTCATCGATTGGCTCTGGTTCGACTGTCTCGTTTAGCGACCCGATGCCGATCGGACCCAGAACGCCGGTCTCCGCGATAACGGCGGCATGCCGCTCGGCATGCTCCGCGGCATGTGGCGACACGCTGATGGTGTAGATCACACGCCGGGCGCGGCAGTGATCCCGGATTTCATCGATCTCACGGGCTGAGAGGCGTGCGTTTACGAGCACCGGCCAAGCATCAATACTGGCTGTCGCCAAAAGAATCGCAACGAATGCCCGGCAGTTCTCGCACACGATCATGACTCGATCACCAGGTCGGACGCCTGCGTCCAGAAGCCACGCTCGCGTTTCGTCAACTGCGAGAGCTAGTTGCCGATAGCTCCAAGTACCAGCAGTTTCCACTAGAACCGGTTTATCAGGAGAGCGTTGAGCCCATGGTAGTATCACGTCGCTAATGCGATTGGGGAGGCTTTGCAAGATGCCATCGACCTGATCCTCAATTAGCGGCGATCGTTTTGACATTTCGTTATCTGGCGGGGTCGCTACTGTCGCTACCGCCGGAGTACCGCGGACAGTTTTCATTGGATGTCTACGCGGGAAGTTTCTCGTCCAATTTGTGGCACCGCCGCGAAGGCCGACGAGTCAGCTTTTCTGGACGCCACATACTGCAGCCAATTGCTATACACATGCGTTGCCGACGAGTGCCATCTGCTCGCCAGGCTGCGATCGGCAACAATCTCGGGAAAGTCTGCCGTGAATTCCTCGCCTCGGTGCGATGATACTTTCTCGCGAAAACGGGTCAGAAGTTCAATTGCTGCCGGATCGAAGTATCCATGCGGCATCAACGGATACGTTTCTCTTTCCCCTCTTAGATATCGCTTCACATCTCTTCGGTATTCCTTGAATAGGGTTTCCGCGCCATACTCAGGATGGCCTTGGAAATGAACAAACAAGCTCCTCTTTTTCCTTTTCACAAAGAGGTTTACACCAGCTTCGGCAGACTGGGTCAGCACGGTATAACCACACGAACCAAGTTCATTCTCCCGCACCTCGTTCCAGCGCGAATGTGGAAAAGGCATAAATTCCGAGGTCCCACTAAGCAATGCGTGGTCGGAGACTTTTCTGTCGTCAAAAATACCGAACTGCTTGTCATCGAGTCTGTGGCGATCAATGCCATCGCTATGCAGGACCGCTGCGTGTGCCGCGAGGCAGGACAAGACAGTAGAGACTGTATTGCTTTCGGCCCAGTCCAGAACATCTACCAAGGCGCTCCAGTATGGTTCATTCCGCAGGTTAGATTGACGTGGCTCGGTTCCAGTCATGATGACAGCGTCGAACCGGCCGCTTAAAAGCTCATCTATCCCGCAATAGAAGGTGCTGAGATGCTGCTGCGCCCGCTTGCTCCGCGGAATGTGAGGGAGAGAGTAAAGAGTGAGGTGCAGGTGAATATTCTCGGCCGCGGCATCGAGAAGCCCGAAGAATTGCGACTCGGTATCTTCAAGAGCTGCGTCCGGCATATTGTTAATGAACGCGATTTCAACATGTTCCGCCCGCGCTGCGTATCTCAAGTCCGGTGCCGGCGGACTTGAACTTCTTTTCTCCGTCCAGTGAGTAGGAGGTCGGTTCCTGTCCATTGTCAGAGCCATGGCATGTCTCCCAAACTGTTGACCGCTAAGATTGCAACAAGCTCATGATGTTGTCTTTTCAAGCGCCTGAGAGAGATCGGCGATAATATCGTCGATATGCTCGATCCCCACGCTAAGCCGAATCATCTCTGGCGTCACACCCACCTTCGCTTGCTCCTCGGGCGTTAATTGCCGGTGTGTCGTGGAGGCGGGGTGGCACGACAACGACTTGGCATCGCCCATATTGACCATCCGTTTAAATAAGCGAAAGGCATTAAAACACTTTGTGCCCGCCTCGAAGCCCCCTTTCACGCCAAATGTTAGTAGGGAGCAGCGCTGCGAGCCCAGATATTTTTGAGCCATTGGGTATAGCGGGCTGTCTGGAAACCCTGCGTAGTTGACCCATTCCACCTTGCAATGGTCGCGCAGATATTCCGCTACGCTTCGGGCATTCTTTACGTGGCGTTCTACACGAAGCGCCATCGTCTCAATCCCTTGGAGCAACAAGAAGCCGTTGAAAGGCGACAACGTAGAACCTGTGTTTCTTTGGGAAACGGTCCGGCATCGGGCGACGTAAGCAGCGGCGCCAAAATGTTCCGTGTAGACCACGCCGTGATACGCGGGTTCCGGCTGATTGAGCATATAAAATCGCTCGGGATAGTCGCGCCAGGGAAACCTTCCGCTGTCAACGATCATGCCCCCTATAGTTGTACCGTGCCCTCCCATGAATTTCGTCATGGAATGAACAACTATGTCGGCACCATAGTCAATCGGCCTCAATAAAATAGGCGTGGCGACAGTGTTGTCGACGATCAGAGGTACGCCGTGCTTGTGCGCAACCCGTGCTAAACCTTCGATGTCTGCGACGTTGCCTGCTGGATTGCCAACGCTTTCGCAGAAGACTGCCCGGGTATTGTCATCGATCAACTTTTCAACGTCGTCGGGATGATCACTCTCCGCAAACCGACCGCTGATTCCCTGCTTCGGCAGGATATGGGCCAACAAAGTGTAGGTAGCGCCGTAAAGTTGAGGAAGAGAAACAATATTATTTCCCATCTCCGCAATGTTGACGACAGCATAGTGAATGGCGGCCATTCCCGAGCTCACGCTTAGTGCTTCCACGCCGCCCTCAAGTGCGGCAACTCGTTTTTCTAGGACCGCATTGGTGGGATTTCCGATGCGCGTGTAGATGTTCCCTTGGACTTCGAGATTGAATAAAGCTGCACCATGCTCCGCGCTGTCGAATTCAAACGCAACGGTCTGGTAGATAGGGACAGCCACGGCCTTCGTTGTGGGGTCGCCTTCGTAACCTGCGTGAATTGCAATGGTCTCTATCTTCATGCGTTTACTTGCTTCCGCTTAAAGAACACGACTCGGACCTACCTCCACCTGCTAAGGCGTGCACTCTCCCCGAGTGGCCGCAATTGCGAAAGGGAACCGTAAGCCTGCTTCGACGACGCAAACTTGCAATCATCAAAACGGGTTCACATGTGTGGCGAGATGGAAGGTGCATGCAATCTCTTATCGATGTTGCGCTCGATCTTGAAAACGGAGCGCGGCCATCCTGGCTCAGATTGCTCGACTCCCTCATTTCGATGTCGCCTCAAGGCTAGAAACGGGAATAGATGCCCGCTCATGCGATAGTGATCTAGCCAAGGCTCGCGTAATTCGGCGAGCAGCAAAGCCGGCACCGAAGGCGAAACGCATCACAGGCCCAAAGCTGTTTGCTGCTGCAATCCCCACGAAATAGAGGCCGTGAACGGATGATTCGAAGGTGGACGAGAGCACAGGTGTGCCCTCTACAGTCTTAAGCGTCGAGCGGATCTCTGTACTTAGGAAGGGCAATCGCGCTACATCAACTTTGTAGCCAGTTGCTGCAATGATGTGTTCGGCCACGATTTGATGTTGAGTTCCACTGGCTGAACGAAGCTGAAGACGTACCATCCCATCTTGGACGTCTGCACTTTCCGGCGTGTATCCGAGCAGGAGTGAGACTCGCCCGATCACCTTATCCTTAGCAAACCATCCGCCTGAAGGGCCAAGATGTGTTCGGACAGCCTTGAGACGAAAACGCTCCGACAAACGGTGAAACACTAACGGCGAATTGGCAAAGAACCATGACCGCAAGCCAGGGCCAAGCCCGGATTGTGGGTTGCGAATTCGCTGCCACCAGGAACGGGGCTTTACTTGAGGTGGATTGTGGAAATTTAATTTTTCTTGACGGGCGACGAGCTGCACTTCGGCCCCGCCCTCATGAAGTAAACCAGCCAAGTCAGTCGCAGACGCGCCCCCACCGATGACGACTACTTTACGGCCTTTGAACCGTTCAAGGTCGCGGTGAAAGGCGCTATGCGTGAGGTATTCGGGGGCCAGATGTGCCAGTTCTGCAGGCATGTGCTCGAAATGGGTGATACCGACAGCCAGCACGACACGCCGCGTGGTAACTAACTCGCCGTCATCGAGCCGGAGACGAAATCCGCCTGGCAAACGGTCAAGATTGACAACAAGTTTATCTTGGAGCTCCGGTACCATTCGCTCCTTGAAGGCAAGTCCGTAGGCACTGAACGTCTCAAGGGTCACTGGAATGCCGATGTCAGAATATTCTATTCTCCGTTCTGTACAGAATTGTTTCAGAGTGAACTCAGCGTCCGGATCATAGATGTTCGAGGCGAAGCCGTCGGATTTGAGCATCATGCCTTTTGGCATGTGTGCCAGCCAGCTGTCCATTGGGCGCCCGAAAATACGGAAGGGGATACCACGACGTCGAAAATGCGCAGCGATGGAAAGCCCATAAGGGCCCGCGCCGATGATCACAGTATCAAGCATGGTTTATGTCGAGAGATTCCTTTCCTAGTTTATGTTCCTAAGAACCGACGGATTTGCGCTCCGACCAATGGGTTTTCTGCTGCCGATCTTTCGAGTGCGTCCTTAGGGAGCGCGGCGGAAGCCACTTAGGCGTCGTACTCAATCGGCATACACTTCTGAAAGCATCTATATTGCCGACCTGGAATCAAATAACTGCTTTAGAATGAGCGGAATAGAAGATTAGTCCACGCCCTGAAGGGAATTTGTTATCCCTTTGGGACAACCTTTTACCTACGATCTGCGGGCGCGGACCGCGCCCGCTCCCGGGGTCTGCCAGACGCAGAATGGAGAACCCCACAGGCAGAAATCATAGACGGCCCCTGGCGAAACTTCGGGCCGAGTCTACGCCTTGGACTGAAGCTTTTTGGCAACGTAAGCGACTACGTTCTTTACAGAGTCGAGGTTTTCCGGGACCACTTCCTGATCTTCCACAACGATGTCGAAATGGTCTTGAAGGAAGCCGACCAGTTCGAGAGAACCCGTGGAATCGATCACGGTCCCTAGAAGCGATTGATCGTCACGCAATTCTTTTGCGCGGCCAAGCAGGAAGTTATCAGTGATAAAACTACGTATGTCATGCTCGATCTCTTTTTTATCCATTTTTAAATGGCCTCTCTTTAGATATGCAAAATCCCTCAACGTAAGTCAAGGGAATGTCTGACCAATTTATCGCTGCTTGTGTTGAGCACCCAGACGGTTCCAGACCCGTGTTTATCGGATTAGTCAGGAATTCAATTTAGCGCTTTTTCCTTGCGACCCAGAAGTGCTTAGTAGAGGCATTAGAGTCGCATCGCCGTCGTATGGAGATGCATACCATGCCGAGCTATCCGAGAGTGCTTTGTGCAGCGTCGGGTCCGCCGCTTTGTAGTAAAAAGGACACGAAGGATATTTTCGCAGATACGGATTCCATTGAAGGCACACTCGGCGAATGCTGTGGGGGAAACCCATCACCTCAAGAACGTAGCTTCCTGCCTGCTTCGCATGATTGTAAGCTGCAATCAAAAGAGCGCTTACAACCTGTGGGTCATCATGTCTAACTAACATGTCTGCAATAAGGGATCTTCGCAAACCGTCCGATTGATTTGAGTCATTACGAATGACCGCATAGCCAACTAGATTTCCGCTCCTATGACAGCACAGTACCCGTGTAGTCCCACTATCGCCTGGTATTTCAAAATGCCACTGCATCACTGCGGGACTACGATCGGCAAGCAATCGCGGTCCTTCGCTCAGCTTTTCTTTCCATAGATCTTGAAAATCACCTCCAATATCCTTAACGCCAATTTCGGTCACTGCCAAAGTTGCCGAAGACCTTCGCGGCCATCGCCTCCGGAGGATTTTGTCAGTTCCAACTGCAAGCGAACCGAGCATGGCGCCCCAATGCGCGAGTGATGGCCTGAGATTTAGTTTTTTAGCCACTTCTTTGAGGAAGAGAGTAGGCTGTAAGACCCAAAATAAAACAGTTTCATAGTCTTTCTGTGGGAGTGGCTCTGATTTGAATGCTCTTGCGATCTTGCCCACCGCTTCAATGGCAGTCGAAGTAAGATAAAGATCCACAGATTTCTGGCGATAATAAGCGGCGATCAAGCTCAAGCTGACGGCACGGTACGCGGGTTCAACAACAAACCCGGACGCCGCAACTGCGATCAGCATCTGGTCACCGTAACGATATGGCAGCGAAATGTTTCCCAAGTATCCCACCACTTGTCCTTGCGCTTCTAAAACCCAACCGATCGGAGGTTCAAACAGCGCATGGCCAAGAGCTGGGTTATGGCGCCACAATCGTTCCCAATTCTCGAATGAATCTAGGACTAAGCCCCAGCGTCGCTTGAGCGCAGTCACCGCAGTGAAATCGGAAAATTGGGATTCGCGAATCACGGCTGGCCCTGCCGGGGCCAACCGAGGTGCGCTCAGGTCCCTTTCCTGAGAAGTGAGCGCCGCCTGACGCGTGCGTATCAAAGTCAGGATCTCAGTGAGAATCTTTTTTTCAATAGATGCCATCTGATCAGTAGTGTCCGGTTTATTTACGGCGAAGATCTTGCCAAGCAAACAAAGACGTGGGTTTTGACGGATTCCTGTGCCTCCACGATTTGAATTTTGGATTGTGCATTTGCGATGCTTTCGTGTTTAAACGACCTGGGGTGACGCGTGAACGTGGGCAAGACGCTGTTTGCGCAAGTTATGGAGTACGTGCCATGGAAGACCTTCGGACGCATCATCGCAGGCCACGGTGGCGATGCGGGCGTACGCACTTTGGGCTGCACCGATTTGTTTCGCGTGATGGCCTTCTCGCAGTTGACTTGGCACGAGTCTCTGCGCGACATCGAGTCCTGCCTGGCAGCCAATCAGACCAAGCTGTTTCATATGGGCTTGCAGGGCGTGCCGGCCCGCTCGCCGCTCTCGGATGTGCTGAACCTACGGGACTGGCGCATCTATCATGCCTTGGCGATGCGCTTGATCGCACGCGCCAGGAAGCTCTATTCCGAGGAACCTTTGGGCCTGGACCTCGACGCAACGGTCTATGCACTGGACGCCATTACCATCGATCTGTGCTTGAGCCTCCTCGACTGGGCGCCGTTTCGTTCCACCAAGTCGGCGGTCAAAATACACACGTTGCCGGATTTGCGCGGCGCGATCCCTGCGTTTCTGCACGTCAGCGACAGCAAGATGCACGAGGTCAAGGTATGGGACTTCTTGCCGGTCGAGGTGGATGCTTTCTATGTGATGGATCGGGGCTATCTGGATTTCGCCCGGTTGTACAAGCTGCATCAAGCCGGCACCTTCTTCGTCACGCGCGCCAAGCGCGGCATGGACGCCCGGCGCGTGTACTCGGCCAAAACCGACAGAGCCAACGGGGTGGTTTGCGATCAGGCCATCGCGATGAACGGCTTTTACGTGTGGCCAAGGATTATCCCGAACATCTGCAGCGTATCCGTTTCAAAGACCCAGAGTCGGACAAAACGCTGCTCTTTCTGATCAACAACACGGCCTTGCCACCGTTGCTTATCGCCGCGTTGCACAAGAGCCGCTGGCAGGTGGAATTGTTCAATTGGATCAAACAGCAGCTGCGCATCTACGTGCTCATTGCCATCGTCAAAAAGGAGTTATACCTCAGTGCCTCGTTCTACACTTTGCCACAGATTCTGTCGGTCTCGGTATTCGAGAAAACCCAGATTTCATGCGCCTCGCAGAGCCAAACCAATACAGCGTTTTCATCGCCCATCGATAACCAATTGATTGCGTTCGACTTTTAGCCGAGCACTACTAATCTTCAGCTGCTAGCTAATGTCAGTATCCTAAACTCTTCCAGGAAGTGAGGTTGAAGATCCCCCTTTTTTCCATTCTAGAAACCACACTAACCATCGATATGCTCCAAGCAATTTAAGATTAAATTCAAGATTCCAGTCGGTCGGATTCACTGCAATTCTGCCCGCTACAAATTCCTGATGGTTGGCAAAGGCGAGTTTTGGTTTGATTGTGAAGACGCGCTCGTAACCGACCTCGCGGCATAACATTACCAATTGTTCAGTCAATGCACCGTAAGGAAAGCTGAAGACGCTAACATCCCTGTTTAGGAGGTTTCTGAGCTTTTCGCGGGAACCGGACAGTTCACTCTTGGCCTCCGCGTGGGACAAAGAAGGGAGCCAAGGGTGAGTCATCGTATGAGATCCGACGGTTATCAAATCAGGTGGCAGTTCCCTAAGCTCCTCAGCCGTGACAATTTTCTCACCTAAAATATGATCTTCGTTTAACGTGGTCCAATTCGCGGCCTCTCCAAGCAAGTCAGACACAACGAAAAGAGTGGCCGGAATTCTTCTTTGAATAAGTTCCGGCACGGCGTTTTGAATGACACATTCAAACCCATCGTCGAATGTTACCGCAGCGTAGTTCTCTCCCGGAGATAATGGTTGACGGTGATTTGTCGCGATGGGTGTAGCCCAGCGGATCAAGGTGTCCATCTGTCGGGCGAAATGAGCTCGAAATTCAGGCCCGACTGAATGATAGTGAAGTATCACGCATCTGGCTGGTGGCTTACGTCCCATCAACCTGAGAATTGTGTCTCTTATAGAAGTGATGAGAAAGAAGCCAATGCTGATGATGAGTTTCGTCAAGCGTTTAAGGTTGTGCATTTTTTTGACTTGCCAAGACTGTTTATCCCAACCGGGCACGGCATTCTTAACTTCAGCTAAGGC
>Ga0209166_10000830_pt1 | contig 29295 bp, 22 predicted proteins | sample Coa_R1_3_FD_187151 | JGI IMG/M metagenome (GOLD analysis project Ga0209166, IMG submission 187151) | Surface soil microbial communities from Centralia Pennsylvania, which are recovering from an underground coalmine fire - Coalmine... | ecosystem: Environmental > Terrestrial > Soil >...
GGTAATCACGAAATCGATCTCGTTGCCAACCTTGAAGTCCGCCTCCGCAAGAAAGTACAAACCTTGATAACTGAGATCGCGAGTCTGCGCTGTCAGTTCGTGCCCCTTTGCTTCGCGAGGCAATACGCGCAACGGAAGGTTCATGTTAAAACGCCGCGCTTCACGGCGTTCGGATCCATCACTCATTCAATACCCCCGCCGTTCCAGGATTTGGCGCAAAACTAGCATTCGGGAGGGTAAGTTTCAACGCGAAAATCCAAGAATATTGTCCTAGTACGAGGTCTTGCTGGATTCGATACTTGAAGCCTATACTTCGTGCGATGCCGTCCGCGGGCAGTACTGTAACTCCATGGTTTCCCGCGCACATCGCCGCGTACGGATGCGCCTCCCGGCGCGCCTGCGTTGGACATCGCCTTTGGGCCAGAAAATCGAATTAGCAGAGACGACGGACGTTTCGCGCGGAGGATTGTTGCTCTCCAGCAGGGAACTGCATGCGGCCGGGGTGCCGCTCTGGGTTACTTTTCCTTATGACGCTTCTCTCCGCGAAGGCCAGCCGGAGGTGCCTGCCCGCGTGGTGCATTGCGAAGAGTCGGACGCGGCTCCGGTTAGTTTTTCGCTGGGGATTCAATTCGAAGTGCAGGTCCGCGCCGTTTCCAACGGAAACGGCGCGCAGCGCGATCCCGAGCGCCGGCAAAGCCTACGCCGATCGCTTGCCACGCCCATTCGTGTGCGTTTGGAAAATGTTCCCTGGTTTGAGGAGGCGATGTCGCTTGATATTTCGCCGCGCGGGATGTGCTTTCGCAGTCAGCGCGAATACGCTACCGGACAGCTGTTGAGGATCACGTTGGAAGATGCTTCTTCGGCGTCCTTGCCAGGTTCTGGAGAATTTCGCGCGACAGTAGTGCGCGTTGCTCCGGTGCCGGGCGGAGTGGAAGTAGACGTAGGCGTTTGTCGCGGAACCCAGGCTGGACCATCCAACCAGTCCGCGATTTCAGACGTTTCGTTTCTTGCGCTACACTGAAAAACTCATTAAGACTTAACAGAACATCGGCACGCATCGATGGCCGCTCCCCATGATTCACGGAATTTCTTTCTCGAAGGGCCTGCCGGCCGGCTCGAAGCGATTTTGTGGACGCCGTCTGCGCCCGCACGGCACCGGCCTCCGCTCGCGGCGGTCGTGTGTCATCCCCATCCGTTGTTTGGCGGCACGATGCACAACAAGGTGGTCTACCAGGCCGCGAAATCACTGGATGCGCTGGGCTTGCCGGTGCTGCGTTTCAATTTTCGCGGAGCAGGCCTGAGTGCCGGGAAGCATGACCGAGGCGCGGGAGAGCAAGGTGATGTTCGTGCGGCATCGGACTTTCTCGCCATACAGTTTCCAGGCGTTCCACTCCTGCTGGCGGGATTCAGCTTCGGTGCCTGGGTTGGTCTCCGTGTCGGTTGCGAGGAAACCCGAGTTTCTCATTTGATTGGCCTGGGCATTCCCGTCAACAGCTCTGATTTTTCCTACCTGCGAAAATGCAAGAAGCCGAAGCTCTTCGTCCACGGAAGCCAGGACCAGTACGGCGCCATGGAAAAAGTCAAACGGCTAGTTACCTCATTACCCGGTGAGAATCATCTTGTGGTTGTGGAGGGCGTGGATCACTTTTTCGCGGGCAAGCTCAATCAACTCGACGCTGCTATCACGAACTGGCTGAGAGAGGTCCTGCACCTTCGCCATTAAGTTAAACTCCTTCTCTGTGCTCCCTGCGCTTCTGCGGACTCCGAGTTAGTTTTTCACGCGCCTTCGCCATGCGAAAACAACTTGCTGAATTCTTCCATCGTTGCGGGGGGCACGCTTACCAGCCGTGCATTAGCTTTGGCATGTTCTGCGCGAGACATTCCCACCAGCGCCGTCGTGATTCCGGGCGCGGACCGCGCGAATTGCAGCGCGCGCTCCGCATCGTTTTCGAGGCCGAAAGCTTCGGCAACAGATTTGGGCAGATTGCGCGCCACTTGGCCCTGCAAGAGCGATGCGCTCGCAATCACGGTAATATCCAAATCGGCCGCCGCCTCCGCCAGGGTTCGCGCTCGTTCGCGCACCATCTGATTTCCCAGCGTGAGCGCCTCCGGCATTCCTAAATTGAACGGGAGCTGCACGAAGCGAAAGTGGTGCAAGCCGCCGGCAATTTCCTGCGCTATCTGCGCGACTTCGGCAAGCTGCATGGCGTCACGTGCGCGAGGATCCTGCCGGAATCCATTCCAGGTGGCCATACCGTAATAGCGAATCTCTCCAGCCTCCACCGCTGATTCCAGAAATTCGAAGGCGGCACGCACGCGCTGCAGAAACTCGGGCTTGGAGATTTCGGATAATTGCGTCTCGGGATTGTGCAGGTAGTAGACGTCCACGCATTCGACGCCCAGGTTTTTCAGGCTGCGCCCCAACTGGTCTTTCAGGAATTTCGGCGTCATGCAATGGCTGCCGGCGGCTAAGTCCTTCCCACTGAAGATTCCTTGCTGAATGTATTCGCGGAAAAAATATTCGTTTGGATCCGCGGGCATGGCCCCATCGGGTGTAAGGTAGCCACCCTTCGTGCACAACACCATTTCTTCCCGAGTAAAGCCTTTTGCCGCAAGCTGCTGCAGGGCGGCGCCGATGCTGCGCTCGCTTCGCTGGAAGCGGTAATTAATGGCGCTGTCAATGACGTTGATACCGTTCTCCACCGCAGCGACGACAGCCGCAGTATAGGACACATCAGTCTTTTCGTCGGGCTGCCCAAGGTAGGTTCCGATGCCCAGCGACGAGAGTTCCATTCTCTGTGTTTCCCGGAAGTGACCGTCTGCGGCCCGTCCTGCAAACCTCTGCGCGTACCGCATGGTTCCTTCTTTCGTGGCGGACTTGGTCATGACGCTCCTTCGGCCGATGGTGCCGGGCCCGGCGCCGGAATCTTCCCGGGTTCGCCGGTGCTGGAAGCCAGCAAGCGAGAACAGGCTCGGAGAATCCTACGATAAGGCCAGTCTTTTTCGCGGAAGAAAATCTCGCCCTCGCGCGGCTTGCTGTAAAACCAGCGCGAGACAAGCGACAAGTGTTCGTTCAAATCCCCTTCTAAGACAGGTTGCGGGGGCGGGGCTTGTTTTTCCTGAGCCTCGAAGGACCCCGCCCGTTCTTGATCCAAATGGTCCCGAAACATCTCTTCCGCCGACCGCGGTTGGCTGGCGATTTCCGCGAAGCGGAGAAAAAACGGCTCGGCCAAACGGCCGCCATGGACCGCGAAAACTCCAATGGTTTGCTCTTCCGCGGCGCGCTGCAAAATCACGGCGTCCAAATCCTGAATGCGCCGCGTGATCTCCGGCCTGCCGCGCAGGACTTCGTCCAATTTCTCCACTTTTTTGTGAAGCGTCGCCGCGTGCTCGAAATCCAGCTCCTCGCTGGCTTTTTCGCGTTCTTCCTCAAAAGCGGCTCTGAGCGAGCCGCCGCTGGTTTCCAGGAATTGCACCAGCCGATTCACTTCGACGTCGTATTCTTCTTTCGTGCAGCCCGCAAAGCACGGTGCGAGGCACATCTTCATTTCTGAATAAATGCAGCCTGGAAACGCGGGATCGCGCCGAATCTTGATCTGGCAGCGCCGCACTCTGAAGAAATCCAGAACGCGCTCAGCGAAGGCCTCCGCGCCGCGGCGGGAAGGGAATGGGCCGTAGTAAGAGCCTGCGGAGGGTGCTCTGTCTTGATCCAGTTGGATTTTGCGCGTTACGTAACAGCGCGGGTAGGCATTCTGCAGATTCACTTTGAGGACCGCGGGAGGACGCAAGCGCATGAGGTTGCGGTAGCGCTTCGGAAAGAGCTTTTTTGCCTGCTGATAGTAAGTGAGATTCTGTTCGAATCGCGAACCCGTCAATCGGTACTCGATGCCGTGCGCAAAATCACGTAGATTCAGACGTTTGCTCGCTGAATCGGGTGGTCCCAGGAGCCTCTGCAATCGCCTTTGCAAGTTCTGCGTGCGAATCAAGAACGGCTCGGCCTTTTGCTCGCGGGGTTCAATCAAGCAAACAGCGGGGCGTGGCGGCAGAGCAGGGAAGAAGTCCTTCTCCGCTTGTGCCACATCGAATTCCAGTCCGCTGTCCAGTTCAAGCACGTCGTCAGGATACTACGGCGCGGCTAAGACCTTAGAACCCAGGAAGAAATGACCAGGCGCTGGATTTCGCTGGTGCCTTCGTAGATTTCGGTGATGCGCGCATCGCGATAGTTGCGTTCGACGGGATACTCGCGGCTGTAGCCGTTGCCGCCGTGAATCTGAATCGCCTTGTGCGTGACGCGCGTGGCCATTTCGCTGGCGAAGAGTTTCGCGATCGCAGCGTCCATGCTAAAGCGCGCGCCAGTGTCCTGCTTCCACGCGGCTTTGCGGTTGAGCAACCGCGCGGCATCAATTTCGGTGCTCATGTCCGCGAGCATGAACTGAATCGCTTGGAACTGCGAGATGGGGTGGCCGAACGCCAGCCGCTCCTGAGAATATTTCAAAGCGGCCTCGAACGCGCCCTGCGCAATGCCCGTGGCCTGCGCGGCGATGCCGATGCGCCCCCCGTCCAAAGTCGAGAGCGCGACTTTGTAGCCTTCACCTTCGTTCCCGATGCGATTGCCCACCGGCACCGCACAATCGGTGAAAACCAGTTCGCAACAAGCCGTGGCGTGGATGCCCAGCTTCTCTTCTTCTTTCCCGACCTTGAATCCCGGGGTGCCCTTTTCCACTACGAGCGCCGTAATGCCTTTTTCCCCCTTGGCGGGATCGGTGTTCACGTACACAATCGCCGCGTCCGCCTCACCGCCGCAAGTGATCCAAGCCTTTGTTCCATTGATGACGTACGTGTCGCCCTTCTTCACCGCCTTCGTTTGCAGCGCCGCGGCGTTCGAGCCGGCTTGCGGCTCGGTCAGCGCGTAACAGCCGATTTTTTCACCGCGCGCGTAGGGGTGCAGGAATTTCTTTTTCTGCTCTTCGGTGCCAAAGCGATGAATTGGATCACAGTAAAGCGAGTTCTGAACGGAGAGAATCACTCCGGTGGAGGCGCAACAGCGCGAAATTTCTTCAATCACGATGGTGTACGCGACGTGGTCGAAGCCGGCGCCCCCTTCGCTCTCGGGAAACGCCACAGCGGTCAAGCCGAGCTCGGCCGCCTTTTTAAACAACGCTCGAGGGAAGTGCCCCGCTTCGTCATGCTCTTTCGCCAGCGGCCGGACTTCCGACTCCGCAAACTCGCGCACACTCTTCTGCAGCAGTTGTTGTTCTTCGGTCAGTTCGAGATCCAAGGTCGTTCCTTACCGGAGCGAGGTATTCTGGAACTCGTATTCTAACGCGGCTCGACCAACATCGCGAACCAGACGACTGCTTGCCGAATCAGGCGAGCGCCTTGGAGAGGCGTTCATACGTGGTCTTCAAGTCTTCCGGATGCACACGCGTTTCTCCGGTCACGGTCATAAAATTCGAATCGCCAAACCATCTTGGCAGCATGTGCAAATGCAGGTGTCCTGCGACGCCTGCGCCTGCCGCGCGGCCCAGATTCATTCCGAGGTTCATGCCATCGGGCTTGTAATTTGCTCGGTAAACGGCCTCGACGCGCTTCGCGAGTTGCATGATCTCACTCAACGTTGCGGCATCGCACAGTTTCAGCTCCGCCACGTGCGCGTACGGCACGATCATGACGTGCCCTGAAGTGTAGGGAAAGCGGTTGAGGATGACGAACGCTTCCGCGCCCCGATGAACGATCAGCGTCTCCGAATCCTTCTTCTTCGCCACCGCGTCGCAAAAAATGCATTCCGGTTTCTCGCAGCGGGCCGCTTCCGTCATGTACTGGTAACGCCAGGGAGTCCACAAGTAGTCCATCGCGACGTTTCCTTTGCCTCGTCGAAACCGCGCGCACAGAATAACCCAGAATCACCGCCGGGTGCGCACGTCCGCCCGACGAAGGGAATCTGCCCAGAAACCCGAAACTCTTTTTGTCTGGAACTTTAGGTAGGGGGGTGAACTGCGAAGAACCTAAAACACCTAACCGCCCTGCGAATCTCCGGCGGCGGTATGCGCGGCGGCGTTATTCACAAAGTCTTTCAATTCCTTGCTGGGTTTGAAATAAGGAATCTTCTTCGCCTTTACTTCCACTTTTTCACCGGTCTTTGGATTGCGCCCTACGCGTCCGCGGCGCTCGCGGGTGCGAAAGCTGCCGAAGCCGCGAATCTCGATTTTTTCGCCCTTCTGCAAGGCGGCGATGATGTTGTCAAATATGGTTTCGACAATCGTTTCCGATTCCTTGCGAGGGAGTTCCGTCACGTTTAGAACTTCCTCGATCAAGTCGGCCTTCGTGAGTGTCGATGTCGGTTGCTTGGTCATCTTCGCTGTGCCTCTTCGCGCAGTCCTGGAACGGACTGCCTCACTTCTCCCACCGCTTCACTTTGCCCAGCGCAGTGCAGCGTATGGGTTTACAAGGGGCTGGCGTACCGCCGAATTGCTCCCTTTCCTATCATTAAAATGACCCGCAGGTAAATGAAATTATGAAAGCCGTCCCCCAGGGGCAGGCTTCCACAATCTAACGCGCCTGAAGCTTGGACTTCAGCGCATCTCCAATCGTCGCCGTCGACGAGGACTTCGACGCCGACCGATACTGTTCAATTTCCTTGCGCTCGATCTGTTTCACCGCCGCGCGATAGCTCAAGCCGATTCGCCGCGTCTCCGGGCTGATCTTGATGATCTTGAAATCATATTCCTTGCCGGGTTCGAGCGGCCCCGCGCTCTTCAGTGGACCGGTTGTCGGGCGGTAGCCGCCCATGCCCTCGTCGCGCCGGCGCCGGTCTTCTATTTCTGTGTTGTGGCAAAGCGCTTCGATGTTTTCGCCTAATTCCACGAACGCGCCAAATGTGGCGATGCGCGAAACCTTGCCCTTCACGATTTGTCCCACTCTGTGCTGCTTGAACCAATCGCCCCAGATGTCGTTGACCTGCTTTATGCCCAGCGACACGCGGCGATTCTCCGCATCAATCTTCAAAACCTTTGCGGTGACCGGTTCGCCCTTCTTGAACACTTCGTGAGGATTCTTCACGCGGCCCGTCCAGCTGACGTCGCCGACATGGACGAGCCCGTCAAAGCCGTCCTCGATCTCCACGAACGCACCAAATTCCGCGATGTTGCGGACTTTCCCGGTAATTACGGTTCCCACAGGATATTTTTGTGCGGTAAGCAGCCAGGGATCAGGCTGCGCTTGCTTCATTCCCAGAGAAACTCGCCGGTCGCTCGGCTTGATGTCCAGCACCACCACGTCCACCGCGTCGCCGACTTTCACCAGCTTCGACGGATGGGACACTTTCTTGTTCCAGCTCATCTCCGAAACGTGCACCAGGCCTTCGATGCCCCGTTCCAGTTCAACAAACACGCCATAATCCACGACGCCTACTACGGTTCCCTGGACCTTGCCGCCTGCAGGATATCTCTCCGCCGCGCCCGCCCAGGGATCCGGCGCCAATTGCTTCAAGCCCAGCGAAATCCGCTGCTTTTCCTTGTCGAACTTCAAAATGATCACGTCGAGTTCTTGCTCGGGTTTGACCACGTCCGAAGGATGTTTCACGCGGCCCCAGCTCAAGTCCGTCAGGTGCAGCAAGCCGTCGATTCCGCCCAGGTCCACGAACGCGCCGTAGTCCGTGACGTTTTTCACGTGCCCGTGCACGACCTGCCCTTCGCTCAGCGTCTCCATCAACTCGGCGCGCTTGGCATGCAGCTCCTCTTCGAGGATCGCCCGCCGGCTCACCACCACATTGCCGCGTCGCCTGTTGAGCTTGGTGACGCGCACTTGCACTTCCGTGCCCATCAACTCGTCCAAATTCTGCGTTGGCCGCAGGTCAAACTGCGAACCGGGCAGGAACGCGCGCACGCCGATATCCACCACCAGCCCGCCCTTGATGCGGTCCACCACTTTTCCGGTGATGGTTTCCTTGGCTTTGAAAGCCGCGTCGATTTTTTCCCAAGTCCTGCGGCGCAGCACTTTCTGGTAGGAAACAATCTCGTACCCGTCTTTGTGTTCGCCGGAGCGCTGCACTTCGATGGTGGCGTTCGGGTCCGGCCGCGGAATTTCCGTCTCCGCAAACTCTGCCGCGGGGATCAAGCCTTCTGTTTTGCCGCCCAAGTCAACGACAACGCCGTGCTCGGTGTACGCGACAACCTTGACCTCGACCACCTCGTGCGAAGCAGCCGCTTCCTGCTTCTCGTCGAACTCCTGCATCAGCTTGCTCATCTCTTCGGAGCCAGCGGCTTCTTCTGCGGCAGCCATAGCTTCGGCATCTGGTGCGGGAGCTTCGGGCGTCTCACTAGACGCGCTTGCCGTTTCGACCGCGGGAGCAGGTGCGGGAGTTGCAGGCGCTGCATTTGCGGATTCGGCCTGTTGTGTTACGGATTCTCCTGCCGGAGGAGCAGTCTCTTCGGGTGTGCTTGTTTCGTTGGTACTTGGCGCGGTTGCGGCGGCGGCCGCGATGTTCGACGGGTTCTCGTGGTCAGAAAACATGGTTGTTGGCCTCCAGAAGGTACTTCCTAGGTGGCGGCCGCTCGGCGGCGCCACACTCTGTCGCATAAATTCCTTGCGGAATCCCTACTAGGGTTTAGTGCAAGGTGATTGACCGGGACACAAGGACACGGTCAAACGGGAAATGCTGCGAACGTCACGGGGTACGCTGCAACCTAAAAAGCATACTCGCCGCCTCGCTCCTATGTCAATGAAACCACAGGGCTAGCGCCGGGAGTTAGCCGGACATGCGACAGCGCAAAAGGCTGGAACTCTCACTCCAGCTTTCAGCTCTTTCAGCAGCTTGCGAACTCACACTTTCAAAATCGGGTGGCTGCGCACTGATCAACTAGCTACCAATCTACTCCCAACGATTCAAGGAACCTTCTTGCTCGTTTGGGTTCTCCTAGCAGGTTACTACCCCGTTGCGAACAGCAGTCAAGGAACCGCTCGCAAATGGCGTTTGGTTGCCCGAACTTTGAGCGTAGCTCTTGTATTTCCTCTGCCAGTTTCCTTAGCCGCTCAGCATCAGGCCAATAAAGAGCGGCCGCAGATTCTGGTTGTTGATTCTGCCCAAACAAACCCCACCTTCCGTTGGCGCACTCTTTTAGACACTTGATAAGTAGCGGCTCGAAATCGCTTTCCAAAGCAGTCAGTCGTTGCTCCTCTGCTCGTATGCGCATTTTCAAGCCCGCGCGCGGCCAGCCTGCGTCTTCTCACGGCGAAAATCTGGCGCGGAGATCTCCACGGTGCGGCACATTTCGTATAACCTCGAGCGCATACGGCTGCCGATGCGCTGCTCCAGCGTATCTTCGCGCACCGCCGCCACTAGCTTTCCTGTCGGGAGGCGAACGTTTTCCCCTTCCGAAACGGGGCTGTCCAGATAGTTCGTGGTCACGATCGTCGTGCGGTTTTCGTTGTAGCGGGCGTTTAAGACGATTCCAACAATATCGCGCACCCAATCCGACGGTTTGCTTGCTCCGAGATCATCCAGCACCAGGACTTCCACCGTCCGAACGGGCTCCAGGATCCGCATCTCGGTGGATTCGCTGGCGGGATTGTAGCTCGCTTGGATTTCCTTCAGCAGTTCGCGGTAATCGCAAAACAATCCCACATGCCCGCGCTGAATCAGTTCCTTCAACGCAGCCACCGCGAGATGCGTTTTGCCGACACCCGAGGGCCCTATGAAAAGCAGGCCCTTTTCCGAAGAGCCGGGATAATCGCGAACGAATCCTTGCGCCGACAGTTTTGCTTGCTGCAAGGATTGTCTCTGTTGTTGCGTTGATCCAACATCGGTGCTGTAACTCTCGAAATCGCAATGCTCATAACGCTTGGGAATCCGCGCGCGCTCCATCACGCGAACGGCGCGTTCTTGCATGCCGCAATCGCATGGCACTGCGACTTTGCCTGCCGCGCCATCCGCCCGCGGCACCAGCTTCCATCCCGTTCCTCTGCACAACGTGCAATTTTCCAGCGCCATGATCCCGCTTCTGTAGAGTCCGGGCTTTAGCCCGGCCCTTGCCTTTTCTCTTGTAGCGCCGGCTTCCAGCCAGCCGCTATTTCAGCTTCGCGTAGTGACGGTTCTCTAAGACCGTCCGCTTTTCATTCTGCCGACAGCATACGGTCGCAACGCATCTTCGGCAAGTTGTCTTCTCTGGGAATCTTGTGGAAGGCTCTTGGCTGATTATCTTGGGGCGCCTCACAAAAGGCGTCCAGAAAAAGGCGTCAATAATCTGCAAGAAAGTTTGAAAGGTTTCCGTTTTCTCTTACTTAAGACTTAAAACTTAAAACCTACAACTTAAAACGTAGACTACCCGCGTACCACTCTCGGCGTCGCCCTCACAATCGCATGACGCGGCGTTCTCTCCCGCGCGTACGACGCTGCCACCCGCGACAACTCCTGCTGAACGACCTGCGCGAACTCGCCCATCTGCTGCTCCATTTCAATCATCTTTTCGCGCATGTTCAAAATGATCTCGATTCCCGCCAGGTTCACGCCCATGTCCCGCGCCAGCGTCAGAATCACTTCCAGCCGCTCCAAATCCGAATCCGTGTATAGTCGCGTGTTTCCCTGCGAACGCGACGGCTTCAGCAAACCCACGCGCTCATACAACCGCAAAGTCTGCGGATGCAGCTTGTAAAGCTCCGCCACGGAGCTGATCATGTACCCCGCTTTGGCCCGCTGCTTTTTCTCGCCTCTCGGCATTCTCCGAAACTCCTAATCCCTAATCCCTAATCCCTAATCCCGAGTCCCTAATCCCTTCTTCTTCATACTCCCGCTTTGCTGAACAAATCCTTCCGCGGATCCTCCGGCTCGATTTTCTCCAGTTCTTTCATCAAGTTGCGCACGCGCTCGTCCGTGCGTTTGGGTACTACCACTTGTACTTCGACGTACTGATCCCCACGCGTACCGTTTCGCGCGTTGGGAACGCCCTTTTCCCGCAAACGCAGCGTGCTCCCGCTGTTGGTCCCCGGCGGAATCTTCACCAGCGAGCGGCCGTCAATCGTGGGCACTTCAATTTTCGCGCCTAGCGTCGCCTCGCTCACGGTGACCGGAACCTTGCTGTACAAATCATTTCCGCGCCGCTCAAAAAACGGATGCGGCCTCACCACCACGCGCAAGTACAAGTCACCTGCCGGAGCGCCCATCGTTCCCGCATTTCCTTTTCCCGGTACACGCACGCGTCCGCCGTTGGCCACGCCTGCTGGAATGCGCACTTCAATCGTCTCCGTACGCCGCACGCGCCCCTCGCCGCCGCACGTCCGGCAGGCGGTGCGCAGCTTGCCCGTGCCGCCGCAGCGTGTGCACGGCACGTTGAAGCGCATCTTTCCAGCCGCTTGCTGAATGGATCCCGTTCCATGGCATGTCGGACACGTTTGCGGCGAGCCGATCGCGCCCGTTCCGTGGCATGTCTCGCAGGCGTCCATGCGCGTGATCGAAAGCTTTTTCACCGCGCCTCGCACTGCATCCCAGAAGTCAATTTCAAGCTGGTATTCCAGGTCGCCGCCCGGTTCATGTTCGGGTGCGGTGGCCGCGCCGCCGCGCCCGCCAAAAAACTGGCTGAACAGGTCCCGGAAGCTCCCTCCGCCGCCTGCCCCCGGCGTTCCACCACCGAAATCAAATCCTCCAAAATCAAAATTCACACCCGGATCGCTTGCGCCCTCATGCCCTCCCGGATACCCGCCCGGCGGCAAATTCTCGCTGTAGAAGCCGTACTGGTCGTACATCTGCCGCTTTTTCGAATCGGACAGCACGTCGTACGCTTCCTGGATCTGCTTGAATTTTTCTTCCGCGGCTTTGTCGCCGGGATTCAGGTCGGGGTGATATTTGCGCGCCAGCTTCCGAAACGCCGCGCGAACATCCTTCACGCTCGCTTTACGCGGCACGCCCAATAGTTCGTAATAATCAGTTTTCGTCGTCGTCGGCATGTTTGCGCCAATTCCGGCGCCAAATTTCTTAGCGGCCGCCCATCGCGCCCTTCAACTGGCGCCCGCTGTTTAGGGAGCCCCAGCAAATACTATTCGCCCTCTACAGCTTCGCTGCTCTCTTGCTCCGTCTTTGCGGCCGGTGACCTTGCTTCATGCAAAAGGGTAGCAAAGGCCTCCAACACATCTCTCCCCGCCTGGCCTTCTCGAAGTGACTTGCTCGAATCCTGAATCTCCAACCGGTTCTTCAGCAGAAATTTCGCACGTTCGATTTGCGGGTTCCGCGGATCGCGATGGCTCAGCTCCTCCGCCAACGCCCACAAGCAGTTCTCCAATTCCGTGATGCGTTTGACCACCTGCGGCATGGAAGACTGCGCTTTGGCAATCTGATCGAAGGATGTTTCCCCGTCAATCTGCTCGATAAACTGCTCGGCCACTGTGTCGTCGGATTTCGGGGCCGGGTGAACATTCATCGGAATTTGCGAAAGCGGCCCAGCCATAACAACCTCTCTTCAGCCCCACATCAGCGGGAAGAGAAAGAAACAAGTTCCTCCCCTTCCCACTCAAAACTTACAACTTATAACTTACAACCATCTTCAGTTCGGCTTCTTGCTCTCGTCCACGTCCACGTACTCGGCATCAATCACGTCGCCAGGTTTCTTCTGTTCCGGGCCTCCGCTCGAGCTGGAGGAAGGTCCCCCGCCACTACCGGAGCTGCCCGCAGCCGCCCCGGCCGCCTGCTGTGTCTTGTAGAGCTCTTCAGCGACCTTGTGCATCGCCCGCTCCACATTCTCCGTGGCCGAACGCAGCCGTGCCGTTCCGCCTTCGGTCATCGCCTTCTTCGCGTCTTCCAGCGCCTCTTCGACCTTCTTAACGTCTGCTTCCGCCAGCTTGTCCTTGTTTTCGCGAATCGTCTTCTCCGCGTGGAAGACCATGCCATCCAGCCGGTTTCGTGCTTCCACTTCCTCGAATCGACGGCGGTCTTCCTCCGAGTGTGACTCCGCCTCCGTGCGCATCTTCTCGGCTTCTTCCTTGGTCAAGCCGCTCGACGCGGTAATGGTGATTTTCTGTTCCTTGTTCGTCGCCTTGTCCTTCGCGGTCACGTTCAAGATGCCGTTGGCGTCAATGTCGAACGTCACCTCAACCTGCGGAACGCCCCGCGGCGCGGGTGGAATCCCGTCCAGCTTGAATTTCCCCAGCGAACGGTTGTCCGCGGCAAATTTGCGTTCACCTTGCAGGACGTGAATCTCCACGCCCGGCTGGTTATCCGCCGCCGTCGAGTACGTTTCCACCTTGCGCGTCGGAATCGTGGTGTTGCGCGGGATCTGCACGGTCATCACTCCGCCAAGCGTTTCCACGCCGAGCGAAAGCGGCGTCACGTCCAGCAGCAGGATGCTCTGCTTATCACCTGCCATAACGTTGCCCTGAATCGCTGCGCCTACCGCGACGACTTCGTCGGGGTTTACGCCCTTGTGCAGTTCTTTTCCGCTGAAAAAGTTGCTCACGAGCGATTGGACCTTCGGAATACGCGTCGAGCCGCCGACCAGCACCACTTCCTGGATGTCGTTCGGCGAAAGCTTCGCGTCTTCCAGCGCCTGCTTCATCGGCTTCATCGAACGCTCAAGCAAATCGCCCATCAACTGCTCCAGCCTAGTCCGCGTGAGAGGCCTTTCCATGTGGATCGGTCCTGCAGCTCCCGCGGTAATAAAAGGAAGATTGATCGTTGTCTCCATCATTTGCGACAGTTCGATCTTGGCCTTTTCCGCGGCTTCCTTCAGCCGTTGAAGCGCCATTTTGTCTTTGCCTAGGTCAATGTTGTGCTCTTTTTTGAACTCATCAATCAGCCAGTCCACGATGCGCTGGTCTACGTCGTCGCCGCCCAGGTGCGTGTCCCCGTTTACTCCCTTAACTTCAATAATTGGAATATCTTGCTCAAATCCGACATCCAAGACTGAGATGTCGAAGGTGCCGCCGCCGAGGTCATACACGGCGATCATTTCATCTTTTTTCTTATCCAATCCGTACGCGAGCGCAGCTGCTGTCGGCTCGTTGATAATGCGCACGACTTCCAAACCAGCAATCTCGCCTGCTTGCTTGGTAGCCTGGCGCTGTGCGTCATTGAAGTACGCGGGTACCGTAATCACCGCTTTAGTGACCTTCTCGCCGAGAAAGTCCTCCGCCGCGGTCTTCAATTTCGTCAGGATCATCGCGGAAATCTCGGGTGGGCTGTAGGTCTTCCCAAAAATCTCCACGCGGGCATCTTGATGCGGCCCTGCGACCACCTTGTACGGAATTCGCTTCACCTCTTCGCCCACTTCATCATACCGCCGGCCCATGAACCGCTTGATCGAATACACCGTGTTTTCGGGATTCGTTACTGCCTGGCGCTTGGCCACCTGGCCGACCAGCCGCTCACCCGTCTTGGTGATGGCTACGACCGACGGCGTTGTGCGCGCGCCTTCCTGGTTGGGGATGACCACTGGCTCGCCGCCTTGCATGACGGCAACCACCGAGTTCGTCGTCCCCAAGTCAATTCCAATAATCTTGCTCATGACCCCTTAGCCTCCTCAAACTGCCTGCCTACCGCAGGCAGGTTTGCCGTTGCCCATCGCCCTGTAAACTCCAAGAGGGCAACTCAGGAGCTTAGTCCCATCGCTCCAAGCCCAGCATCCCGTGCAGTATACAGGTTGAGTGTGTCCTTGTCAAGTTTTCTCATAGCATTAGTAACGCCTTTCTTTTCAACCCCTTACATCCTCCTCACCGAGACCTGGCTTTTTGACATCCTGCCTCAGTGCGCACTTGCGAAGAGGGGCCTTCGCAACCTCTTTAGAATGCGCAGTTACGAAAAAACCGGGGGGAGGCGCGGTTATCGTTAACGAGGTGGCTTGAAAACCTCAAGTACCAAGACTGGGCAACAGCAACGGTATCCTTCGGCAACCGACGAATTAGAGGCCCAGTCTCAGCCCAAGGGTTCTCCTTACGGTTCGGGCCAGTGCACTGTCCGCTCATTTCGGACCATTTCGCGGTAGAATCGTCGGGCACTCGTAGCGAACTTCTTTACTTAGGGACTTATCGCGAAGAGCTTGGAGGATGGTGTGAATCGTCGGCGTCTCTTGGCAGCAATCATTAGCATGACTGTGCTCGTATTGGTAGCTCTGTTCCTGCCTTCCCTGCACAAGACACCGCCGCCTCCTTCTATCGCCCCTCCTCCCGGACCCGTGCCTATATCTCAGGCCCCCACATCTGGTGCCACAACGGAGCAGCCCCCCGTTCTTCCGTCCGCTCCGCTAACGACAGAGGCCGCGCCCCTGCCTGTCCCTCAAGCCGCCAATGGCCTTCAGGATGTCGATCCTCACAAAGCATTCGGCTCGAAGAACGCCCCGGTGGTTATGGAAGAGTTCAGCGACTATCAATGTCCGGCATGCAAGACGCTTTACACCACCACCAACCGCTTGCTCATGGACAACTACGTCAGCACGGGCAAGGTCTATCTGATTCATCGGGATTATCCTCTGGCGATGCACGCGTACTCGCGCATCGCTGCGCGTTACGCTCGCGCCGCGGCGGAGATCGGCAAAGTCGAGCCGGTGGAACAGACACTTTTTCAGAACCAGGAAAAGTGGGAACAGACCGGCGACGTGGATGGCACTGTTGCCGCCGCACTCTCCCCTGCGGAGATGAATAAAGTGCGCGCCCTCGTCAAGGGCGGCACGCTCGAACCGCTGATTGACAAGGACTTCGCCCTCGGCCAGATGTACCGCGTCAACCAGACGCCCACCACGGTTTTTCATTGCAAAGGGCAGACTTACCCGTACGCCGGCGTCATGAGCTACGACACGATGAAGCAATTCCTGGAGCAACTGCTTTCGCAAAAATGATTTTGCTCGCGGGATTGGCTCGATTCCGCAGGCAAGGCAATTTCATCGCGGAAATCAGTAAGTGAAAGTAAGAGAAATGCACGAAGCCCCGGAGCGTAAGGGTTCTTTACTTAAGACTTGGAACTTACAACTTAGAACTTCAAGATGATGCAATCCAGCCCATTCAACTTTCGGCGCGCCGTCATCCTGATCGGGCGACTCGTTCTCGGCGGAATCTTTGTCTACGCCGGTGTGGCAAAAATAATCCTCCCCAACAGGCACCTGTGGCCCATGTTCGTTTTGAAATTCTCCATTGCCACGAACCTTTCGACCTTTGCCCAGCAAGTGGAGTCCTACAAAATCCTTTCCGCGGGAGCTTCCGATTTTGTGGCCCACACCCTGCCGTTCACGGAAATTGTTCTCGGGCTGTTGCTGCTGATTGGCTGGAGGCTTCGCATCTGGGCCACCCTGGTCACTCTGATCCTGCTGGGATTCCTGGGAGCGGTCACACGCGCCTATCTTCTGCACATGCAGATTGATTGCGGATGCTTCGGCGTTCCCGAGCCGCTCACGGGCATCACCGTCCTCCGCGACAGCCTCTTGGCATTGCTCGCGGTGCTGATGACCACCTTCGCGTTCATAGAAGCACGCAGGCCGCACCCTTGGTCTGCCGCAGAGAAGCCGTCGCTGTCAGCTCAAAACTTGTCATGAAATCGCTCAACGAATACCTTGAACTTTCCGCGCAGGCGCACGGCCATCTCTGTGCCGGGCAAGTCCTTGGCGTGCGCCTGGCGATGCTCGGCTTGCGCGAACTCGGCATCGATGATCCCATCGCCGAGAAAAAGCGCCTGATGACCTACGTGGAGATCGACCGCTGCGTGACCGACGCGGTCGCGGTTGTCGCCAACTGCCGCCTCGGCAAGCGCGCGCTGAAATTCCGCGACTGGGGCAAAGTCGCCGCCACTTTTGTGGATTTGAAAACGGGCCGCGCCATCCGCGTCGCCGCCAAGGAGTCCTCGAAGCAAGCCGCGCGCGAAATGTTTCCCGAACTCGAGAAGGAAGCGGGCCAGCGAAAAGCCTACGCACAACTCCCTGACGAAGTTCTCTTCGACAGGCAATGGGTGAAAGTGGAAGTTGCCCCCGAAGATCTTCCCGGCTTCAAAGGCCCACGCGTCGTTTGTACGCAATGTGGCGAAGGCATCAATTTCAAACGCGAAGTCATGGTGAACGGCCGCACACTTTGCCGTTCCTGCGCCGGCGAAAGTTACTACGCGACAGAATGAACTTTCAACACGGTTTAGCGATCAGTTTTCGGGGATGCTTGGCTCGCTCACGCTTTTTGCCTCGCTACGTCCTTCGCCGATGCGGACGATGACGTAGGCGATCAGGGCGAACGCGAAAAACACCAGCAGCATCCAGGCGATACCTTGCAGCGTTTCGATGGCGGCGCGATACAGTTCGAAAACCCAGCGGTCGAAACCAAGCGAAGCCGCGGATTGCACTTCGCGGCCTCCCAGCGTCGCGCTGACGAATCTCTCGATATCATGCACCGGCACGCCGCTGGAAACGCCGACAACGAGAATCGCGAATTTCATGTACTTCGACCAGGCCGCGCTGATTTCATCCGTGATGATACGTCGCAAAACGCTGTCGATCGGTTTCGTGAACAGCCACATCACCGCAAACGACACGCCGAGAGCCACGGCGAAAGTAGCGAACAGCAACAGGAGGAACATGACGTTTCACCTCTGGGACAGTCGGTCGATTCGGCTAGTGAACGAGAACGCCCGTGGCTGGAAGTTCTACTATAAGCGATTTCGCGACTGTTTCCTTGTTCACCGCATCCCATTTAAGGCGAGCGCTGTTGGCGATTCTTTTGTGCGTTAAGATATTTCTTCCATGCTGAGCCTTCCCCCGATCACGCTGCGTCTGCGCAGTTTCAAATTGATTGACCGCGTGGCGCTGGCCTTTCTCCTTTTGTGCTCGATTTTATTTGGCACCGTGTGCGGGTTGCTGTTCGTTTACGCCAGCGACTTGCCGGAGATTCGCGCGCTCGAAACATACCGTCCAAACGTAGTCACGGAGATTTACGGCGATGACGGCCAGCTCGTGGGCAGCTTCGCGTTGCAACGCCGCATCCTGATGACCTACGAGCAGTGTCCAAAGGTGCTCTACAACGCGGTCACTTCCATCGAAGACCAGCACTTCGAGGAGCACTGGGGCATTGACTTTCCGCGCATGTTCACCGCAGCGCTGCGCCACCTGACGCGGGGACGCCGCGCCGGCGGCGCCAGCACCATCACCATGCAGCTGGCCGGCAATTTGTTTCTCGACCGCAGCGACATCAGTTTTCGCCGCAAGGCCGAGGAAACGCTCCTCGCGCTGCAAATCGAGCGCCGCTACAGCAAGCCGCAAATTTTCACCATGTACGCGAACCAGGTGTACCTGGCTCACGGCAATTACGGCTTTGCCGCCGCCGCGCAATTTTATTTCGGCAAATCGGTTGGCGACCTGACGCTTCCGGATGCGGCACTGCTCGCGGGGATGATCAATGGTCCGAAATATTCTCCGCTGCTCAATCCCGAAGGCGCGCTGGTGCGGCGCAATCTGGTGCTGCATCGCATGGAAGAAGAAGGAAAGATCAAGCCCGGCGAAGAAGCGGCTGCAGCGAAGTCGCCGCTCGGCTTGCACTTGCAGTATCCACGCAACGATTTGGCGCCGTATTTTTTCGAAGAGGTCCGGAAATACCTGGAAGCGACTTACGGGACCACGGCAGTCCACGAACGCGGCCTGCGCGTTTACTCCACGCTGAACACCAACCTGCAGCGAATCGCCAACCAAGCCGTGCGTGGCGGGCTGCATGCTTATGAACGCCGCCACGGCTGGAAAGGCAATTTGCCCAACGTGCTGCGCGACAATCTCGGCACGCTGGATGCGTACGAGGACGAAGATTGGCGCCACGCGATTGAGAAGGGAAGTTACGTCACCGGGCTCGTGTTGAGCGTGACGGAGCACGATGCGGTCATCAAAATCGGCCCGTACCGCGCCATCCTTTCTCCCTCGGATTTTGCCTGGACTGGCCGCCGACGCCCAGGGGATCTGCTAAAGGCCGGCGACCTGGCGCAATTCTCCGTGCAGGAGTTGCGCGGAACCACGGCCCGCGTGCAACTCGAACAGCAGCCTGGACCACAGGGGGCCATGTTGTGCATCGACAATGCTACCGGCGAAATCAAGGCCATGGTCGGTGGCTACAGCTTTGAAGATTCGAAATTCAATCGCGCGACGCAAGCGGTCCGCCAGGTTGGCAGTTCTTTCAAAGTCTACGTTTACGCCGACGCCCTCGAAAAAGGCGCGACTCCTTTCGACACCATCGTGGACCTGCCGTTCACTACGATCAGCGGAGGGCAGCCCTACACGCCACACAATTACGATGAAAAATTTGAAGGCACCATCACGCTGCGGCGCGCGCTGGCGGGTTCCCGCAACGTTCCCGCGGTGAAGCTCGCGGAAAAAGAAGGCATCAACACCGTTGTGGATATGACGCGGCGATTTGGCATCACCACGCCGCTTCCGCCGTATTTGCCGCTCGCTCTCGGCGCGGCAGACATGAAATTGATCGAGCACGTTTCCGCTTTCACGGTTTTCCCGAACGACGGCATTCGCATCGACCCTTACATGATTCGCCGCGTGACCAGCTACGATGGTGCGTTGCTCGAAGAAGCGCATCCGGAGGTCCACGACGTGATTTCACCGGACGTAGCGCGCACCATGGTGGCGATGCTCGAAGAAGTGATTCAGTTCGGCACCGGCGTTGCCGCGAAAGCATTGGGACGGCCCGCCGCCGGCAAAACCGGCACCACGCAGGATTACACGGACGCGTGGTTTGTGGGATTCACGCCGCAACTCACGGCGGGAGTTTGGGTGGGCTTCGACGACAAGCAAATCTCGCTCGGCAAAAAAGAAACGGGCGCGCGCGCGGCTTTGCCCATCTGGCTGGAGTTCATGCAAGGCGCAACCGCAGGAACTCCGGTGACGGATTTTCCGAACGTCGTGCCGCTCGAACAGCTGGCCGACGAACATCAACAACTTAATTTGACGACTCCCGACACCGCTCCCACCGAGGACGAACCTGCGGAAAAGCCCAAAGAAAAACCGCCTACGCCGACTCCTCCACCGAGTGCTACGGCCCCCGCGAACCCAAACAAGGGTGACGGAGCGCAAGCTTAAGAGTGGAATTCAGGCGGGCCCGTGCCATTTAGAAACGATTCATACAGATACCTATATAAATCACGCCCCGAACGCTACGCGATTTTGGAAAATAGAGTCGCTCACCAAGGTCCATTCAACGTAGACATTATCTAACGTGGTTTGTTTTGTGTGCGTTTGAGATTGTGTTTTTTCTTGATGTCTTCTGGAATCCAAGATGCATGTCTCCATTCAAAGTAAATCTGTGGTGAGTTGCGCGAGAGTGGTCAGCAAAGTTGGCTGACAGACGGCGGCTGGGGTGCAAAGCATAAGGAAACGGGGAACTTGCCGTTTCTTCCCAGAAGCAAAGACGGAAGCAAGGTAAGCAATCGAAAGATTCCGCTACCAGGACTGCGCGGAGGTGTGTCCGCGCCCCAGGTAGCTACGATCATGGGGATTCCAGGCTCTCTTCGGCGGATGCTGGGAAAAATTCTTATCAGATTTGAAGCTTGAAAATTAAAGAGGGGGATTCGTGAGAAAAGCGGCTGCGGCTACTCTCTTCAGTGTTGTTTTAGTTTTCTCGTTCTTAGTCTTTGCAGCTTCAGGCAAGGCCCAAACGGCAACCAGCGGAACAGTGATCGGAACGGTCACGGATCCAAGCGGAGCCGCCGTTAGCAACGCCGAAGTGACTTTGAAAAACAAGGCCACCAACAATCAGGCTGCGCAAAACACCAACGCGGCCGGACAATACACGTTCGTCAATGTCGCGCCAGGCCTGTACCAAATCAGCGTGAAGAAAGACGGGTTCCGTACATCCACAATTTCCGATTTAACAGTTGATGTAGCGAAGAGCTACAACGTGGACGTGCGACTGGATTTAGGTTCCGCGACGGAGTCTGTAACTGTAACCACGGAAGCGCGCGTCGAACTGCAGACGACTGACGCGCAGGTGGGAGAAGTTATAGGTGGAACACAGCTGGTGCGCCTGCCCACTCTGCAGCGCGATGCGGCTGAACTGCTGACCCTTCAACCCGGCACGACGCCATACGACAGCGGGAACGTCAACGGAACGTTTGGCAACAGTGGGGGCACAGTGGCCGGCGCACGCAGTGATCAGAACACCGTCATGATGGATGGAATCGACATCACTGACAACACCGTGGGGGGCGGATCAAACGCTCAGAACTTCATCCCTACGGGTGTAGAAAGCCTGGAAGAGTTCAGAGTCGGCGTTACGAACTCAAATGCTAGCTTCAGCCGCGCTTCGGGTGGGCAAATCACGCTGCTTAGCAAGGGCGGGAGCAATACCTTTCACGGGGATGGCTATTGGTTTCATCAGAGTGATGGACTGAATGCCAATTCCTGGGACTTGAATCACACCGCGGATACGAATACTGGAAAGACTTTCACCAGGAAGACGCCGTTCAAAGACAATCGCGAAGGAGTGAGCATTGGCGGCCCTATCTTCAAAGACAAGACATTCTTTTTCAGCAATTACGAGAAGCGCCGTTTTCCAGCGGGTCAAACCGTCACCCATCTTGTACCGACCGATAGCCTGCGCGCCGGCATCCTGGAATTCAAAGACGGCACCGGCACGCTACGCCAGTACGACTTAGCGACAGCGATGAACTGCGGACCAAGTGGGAACCTCGCGTGCGACCCGCGTGGAATTGGAATCAGTCCAACCGTCCAGGCTCTTTACAAGCTGAATCCCGAGGGAACTGATCCCACCGTGGCCGGAGTGGACGGGAACAATACGCTCGGGTTACGCACCACGGTAACAACTCCGATCAAACAGGATTCCGTCACTTTCCGACTGGATCACAGCTTCACGCAGAAAATGCACTTTTTTGGACGTTATCTCTATTCACGCAACCTGCAAACCACGCCCATCCAAATTGCCGCGCTGGCCGGAAAACCAGCCATAGCCACTACTGGAAATGATCTGCGAGGCGATGGGGTGATCGGTGCGCTCGATTATGCTTTCAATCCTTCAACGACGAATGCAATTCGTTACGGATGGATTCGGAGTCGCAGCTTTCTGCCCGGTCTGTCACCCAGCGCATCGGCCGCTTCCCTCGGACTTCCCGGAACAAATTCCTCAGCGGGGTTTGTAGCGCTCGCGCCAGGCCTTGGCACAGTCGGCTTGCTCGACGTGCCCATTGACGTGGACACGCAACGCGCACGGACGCAGGGTAATTTCCAGCGCAATAAGCAACTCGTGGACGACTTTTCGAAGATCGCGGGAAATCACACGATTGTCTCCGGCGGTTCCATTCGCTGGCTACCGATCACCGCGCAGCGCAACGACAAGGTTGTCGGTTCGCTTGCTTCACTCGTGGCCCTGATGGACGCGGATGGAAACGGAGGAGCTTCCACCATTCCGGCGATCAATCGTCCCCCAAACTGCAGTGCTACCGTGACTGCGTTTTGTTTGGCGGGCCAGGCCGATCAGCAAAAATGGGATCGCTTGTATGCCGCAACGCTGGGGATTGTGGACAACATCAACGTCCTGGCTGTGCGAGATGGCAGCCTGAACCCTCTTCCCTTCGGCACTCCACTAATCGCCAATGCCAACATGCGAGCCTACGACATGTATGCGCAAGATACCTGGCGGTTGAGGCGGACGCTCACCCTGACGTACGGTCTCTCGTACGGTTGGCAGACACCTCCTCACGAGGCACGCAGCGAACAGACCTTCATTGTGGATGCGTCAAACAACCAGATTCTTACTGCACAAGGTTACATCAATTCGAAATTGCAAGCCGCTCTAAACGGCGACGCATTCAATCCGCAGATCGGTTATCTTCCGATCGCCAAGTCGGGCCGAACCAATATCTACAATCCGGATTACGGAGACGTAGGACCACGCGCGTCGCTGGCTTGGAGCCCTTCGTATTCCGATGGATTCCTGGGTCACGCCTTCGGTCCCTCGAAGACAGCTCTACGAGCAGGTTTTGGCATCTACTACGATCGCATCAACAACGTGCAGAGCGTGGAGATTCCGCAACTTGGTGTGGGCTTCGCCCAAACCCTGGTATTGAAGTCGCCGCTTTGCTCTGTAAATGGAACCTCAGCAGGTCCTAACTGCAATGCTGCCGCGGGCGGGAGCAATATCGGAGGATCCGGCTTTCGTGTCGGTGTGGACGGTAGCATCCCCGTGCCATCCTTTCCCGCCGTTTCCTCCCCGATTGTTCCAGCAAATCCGTTCGGCGAGGTGCTTTCTTTCTCACTCGATCCGTCCTTCAAAGTGGGGAGAAGCTACAGCTTTGACTTCACCATTCAACGCGAACTGCCGGGCAACATGCTTATGGAAGTTGGCTACATTGGCAGGCTTGGGCGTGATCTACCGAATAGCATCGATTTCGATTCCTCCCCGTACATGTTGAAAGATCCATCTTCGGGGCAGACCTTTGCGCAGGCTTTTGATAAAACTGCGGCGCAGGTTGCTGCAGGCCAGACGGTCACTGCGCAACCATGGTTCGAAAACCAACTCCCTGGTTTCAACGCTCTCTCCATTGCTAATGGAGGTTGTGGCGGAGCCGCTGCGAGCACGACTGCCTGCCTGGCGAGTCAAAACGGCCCGCTATTCTCCGGCCGCTTCGTCACTTCTTTGTTTCAAAATATGGGTTTCGATCGAGCAGCCCTCGGCCTCTTGCCGTTCAACAACTTACAGGTTGTGCTGGCTCTTTTTGTGCGGACGCACATCGATCTATCCAACTATCATGCGGCCACATTTACTTTGCGCAAACGACCGTCACACGGCCTGCAGTTTGATTTGAATTACACTTTCTCGAAGTCGCTCGACCAACTGGGAGGCGTGCAGAACAACGCCGGCACTTACGCGACGAGTTTCAATCCTAACCTGCAATACGGACCTTCCCTCTTCGATCGCAAGCATGTCTTTAACGGAATCTTTAGCTATGACCTGCCCGTGGGCAAGGGGCACAAATTCAGTTTCGGCAACAGCGTCGCTGACAAAGTCATAAGCGGTTGGTATATCTCCGGCGTTTTCAGGGCGAACAGTGGGTTGCCATTGCCTGTGATCGGCGGCGACTTTGGCGGCGGGCCATTTGCGAATAGCGTCAACATGATTCCTACAGTAAGCACCAGCAGCATCGGTGGAGGAGCTCATTTCGGCGTTACGGGAACGAACTTTGGTTCCGGTGGCACCGTGAACCTGTTCACGAATCCGGACACGGCCGCTGGTGACTTCCGGTATCCCAACATCAGTACAGACGGTAGGGATGGGTCCGGTCACCCATTGCGGGGGCTTGGGCTATGGAACCTCGACTCCCGGCTCGGCAAAACCACATCGTTCCACGAACGCTACAAGGTCGAGATTTCAGCAGACTTCTTCAACCTGTTCAATCACGTGAACTTCTTTGACCCGTCTTTGAACATCAATAATCCTGCTAGCTTTGGCGTAATCAACACCGAACTAGTTCCCGCAAATCGCACGCAGGGCAGCCGATGGATTGAATTAGGCCTACGCGTTTCCTTCTAAAACCTAACTTATTCATAAAAACCGGGGAGCGAGTCTCTTGCGCTTCCCGGTTTTGTTTGTTTGGTCGCTAAATTGAAAGTTTGGTTCGACTCGCCTGGGAACTAATTGGGTCCGTTGGCGTCGAACATTATTACGGCGTGGTGCGTAACTCCTTGTGGCGAGTGGAATGGATGGTTAGGTCGTATCGCGCGTCAATCCGCTAACCGCGTTGCGCTATGAGTAGCCCGGCCTGAACTGACCAACTTCGCATCCAAGTAGCTATCGTTCCTATCGAAAGGGGTCCCAGCCGCCGGCCACCAGCGGGCGCTCTCGGGCATTTCCATCGCAGACAACCAGCTTTTCTTTCCGGGTGATTCTTCCAATCGCTGTTAGCTTTACGCCTTGGAATGCGCTCGGCAGCGACCTCGACTTTCGTGGCGGCACCGTGAACAGCAATTCGTAGTCATCGCCTCCGTGCAAGGCGAGGTCCAACGGATCCAGGCCGAGCTTTCGTCCAATATCGGAGCTTCGAATTCCAGGGATTCCTTCGCTTTCCAACAGCGCGCCGACCCCGCTTGCGGCACAAAGCCGCCGCAGGTCGCTCGAAAGCCCATCCGAAAGATCCATCATCGCGCTGGCAAGCGCTTTCTTCGCGAGCCACTGCCCCAACGGAAGTCGCGGCTCTGGATAGAGATGTTTCCTTAACAAAGGATTCTTTGGACTGGCTGGACGCCTGCTTCGAAGAATCTGCAGACCGAGCTCCGCCTCCCCCAGGTGGCCACTGACGTAGATAATGTCGCCCGGGCGAGCCCCTGAGCGGAGCACGGCCTGCCCGGCCTGTGTTTCGCCCACGACAGTAATATTGATTAGGATTTGCTTCCCCTGCGTGGTGTCTCCGCCAGCTAAAGCACATCCAAATCTTCGGGATGCGCGTCGCAGCCCGCCTAGGAATCCATCGAGCCAGCGGCCGGTATGAGAGGCGGGGAGCGCCATGCTCAGAAGGAAACACCGAGGAACGCCCCCCATTGCAGCTATGTCGCTGAGTGCCCGAGCCAGGCACTTCCATCCCACGGAATCTGGCGGATGCTTGTCGCGAAGGAAATGCGTGCCTTCCAGGAACCAGTCGCACGTAAGAACAAGCTCTTGCCCCGCTCGAGGTCGAAGCAGCGCGGCATCGTCGCCGATGCCAAGGCTAATTTTGCGTGAGCCATAAAAGCGCCGCCCCACGGCCTTGTCAATTTTTCCAATGAGCTCGGTTTCACGCACTTTCTTTTGCAAAGCACAGAGCGTGCTCAGGCCCTTTCAGCTCCCCTTTTGCATCGTAGCCCAACGCCCCAGCGTTATGGCGTACTTTTGTCGCTTCTGGTTGGCTATTCAACGGTCTGCCTGCCCTGCTCTCAGAGGAGTCCCAAACGGCGTACCTGTCCTTTGGTACAGGAAACTCCTTAGCACCGCCTGTACCGCACTGGTACTAAAATCAGGGTTGACGAACCCTTTTTCAAGAACTAGCATGGGCCAGGTCGCGAACCACCCCCTCGGTTCAGACCAGTAGTATTTCTGTCTGGTGCGGGTCAAGGGTGAGTCACCCGCGAATGGCGAACACAAAGGCCTAAAGGGCCTCTAGGCGAGTATGCGAGGTAAGAGCTATACATTTTTTATTGCATCTACTCCGGGGAAGCTCCGGAAAGTGGTCGTACCAGCCTACCTAATACACGGTGTCGCCATCCTGGCTTTGATTGGGGCTATCAGCGTAACCGCAGCCGTTGCCTCCTACTCTCGAATGCTCTGGAAAGTCGGAAATTACAACGCCGTTCGCCACGAATTGGAAACCAGGACTCAGCAGTATCGCCAGTTGCAAGCCACCGTCAATGATACCAACCAGCGCCTCGATTCCCTCCAGTCTCTCGCGACCGAAGTGGCCATGACCTACGGCGTGTTGCGCTACCACCCGGCGGCGTTCGATCAGAGCGACAACCCAGCGGACACCCAGGATGCATTTGACCGTTCTATCGAGCAATACACTTTTCTGAAGCGCAATGCCGCGGTGATAGCCAGCAGTGGATTGCGTTTGTTGGATCCTACAAAGACTTTTGCCGACTCCAGCTACACCCCTTCGATTTGGCCGGTGATGGGACACATCACGGACAGTTTCGGCGAGCGGCTTGATCCGTTCAGCGGCGAAGGCGCGTTCCACACGGGCGTGGACGTGGCCTCCGATTACGGCGCGCCGGTCCATGCGACGGCGGACGGCGTGATCACTATCTCGGAGAATCACGCAGGGTATGGCCGCTTGGTGGTCATCGATCATGGGTTTGGCATCACTACCTGGTACGCGCATCTTTCCGCATTTTCGGCTGTGGTCGGTGCGCGAATTAAACGCGGTGAAGTGGTCGGTTATACGGGTATCAGCGGACGCTCTACCGGGCCCCACGTTCACTACGAAGTTCGGGTAAACAACGCGCCGGTTAATCCTTGGCGCTACATGAAGTCAAGCCCGGCGGGCGACTAAGGAATAGACAACAGCGTGTGGTGTAGTTGATGCGGGCTCCGGCCCGCTTTTTTGTTTTTGGACGTCCGCGTTTCGGTGATGTGGTCACGAACGCCCCTTTTTGGAACTTTCGCCCTGACTTCGCGGGACGGGTTTGGCTGGAGGAGCTGTGGAACCTACGGAAGCGCGGCGGGCCGACTCTAGAAACGCCGGTGTGATTTCAAACACGAGCCGAACGGATTTCGTATCTCCCCTGTCGAGTTTCGAAACGTCCACGCTTTTCAATAATGCAAAGTATGCTTCACGAAGAGATGGGTCCAACTGCTGGCGCGTCTTTACATCATTCAGTCCTGCCTCCGCGAGAGCGACAACTCCGTTGAGTAAATCCGTAAGTTGACGCGCGGTGTCATCCGAGGAGCATTCTCCTTCAGCGACGACGTGTAGGCGGTCATTTTCAGGTTTGCCAGCGAGAGTAATCCATTGCAGTTGGCCCAGCGCCGTGGAGAGCTGCGGAGAGCTAAACCCTCCGGGAGTCCGCCCTGTGAGTGCCTCTCCCGTTGCGGCTTCCTGGCGAATCACGGCGAAGACCGGCGAGCCTCCAAGACGCTCGAAACGCGAGCGCCATTCCATACCGTCACCACTGCGCTTGTTGGCAGGCAGCGTTTGTGCAAAATCTGCGCGATTTGTCATCGTGATTCGGTCGTTGCTCAGGAAAGTAAAATAGATCTTTTTCCCATCGCTGCTCTCTGGAATCGCGAAAATCTCGTGGCCGCTGCGTTTCTCCACGCTACCCATCTTATTCGCCAGTTCCGAAATCTTATGCCGGTCAAATCTTCCGTCCGCTACAGCGAAAAAAACGGAATCCTGCCCAACTTTTTGAAATGCGATAGCCAGGCGATCGAGATCGCGTTCGTAATGGAAGCCAGTTTCGTTCAAAAACTTCGCGTAATCCTCGTCCGGTTCCGGTTGCGGAGCCCATGCAAAGAGCTGCGCCACAAAAGGAGCGGTTCGCAATTCCGCCGCGTCCGCGAAAATGACAGCGCTCGCATCCACAGGCATCCTATCCAGAAGATCGTCACGGCCCGAGGAACTGCTCGCGCCGTTCCGCTGGTAAAGGTAGAGGCCGGCGGCGCTCAACAAAAGCAAAGCCGCCGCTGCGCCAATCCATTTGCTCTTCGTCATTTCACTCGTATCGAGTTACACTAGCAATCTTGTGATTTTCCCATGAGGCTCAACGCGAGCTACACGAAAATCCGCTTAAACTACGAACGCAACCTGTGAAAATCTCGGCTTGCCAGACCGGTCAATTGGAGACTGCCACAACTCATGCTAACTCATAGGAAATGCAGGGGATAGCTCTTGGCGGCATGGGCATGGCCTTAAGCGATTCCCACAGCCCTGGCCCCCGACGTGCTCAATTTCTTGAACCCCTCCTTGCAATTCTGATTCCGCTTCTGGTATGCTTACTCGGTTTGAGCGGCGCTGGCGTAGCTCAGCTGGTAGAGCATCTGATTTGTAATCAGAGGGTCGGGGGTTCAATTCCCTCCGCCAGCTCCACCGGAAGTTTTGAGGGGAGCGAGGCGGAACCAAATCTGGCAGCAAAAGCCAACGGGCTGGTGTCTCTTGACACGAGTCCTATTTGTGTTTTTGCGTGAAACGTTCGGAAGTCATTGAAGGAATTGAAGGAAAAGCATCGGAACTCGTAGTTCGCGTCCGAAAAGTTTTTTTGCGGGACGGGTGGGTGAGTGGCTAAAACCAGCAGACTGTAAATCTGCCGCTCCTTGCGGGCTACGAAGGTTCGAATCCTTCCCCGTCCACCAGGCTCTCGTCGTGGGGCAGTAGCCAGGAACCGCAAGCAGGAAATCGCATGCAGCGATGTTAGGTAGTGGTCTGATTCGCGATGATGGCGCCGCTTAGGAAAAGTGCGCCGCGAGAGAGTTTGTATCGAGGATGGAGCAGGCGAGAGAAACGGATTCGGCCTGGGTAGCTCAGTTGGTAGAGCGCGTCCTTGGTAAGGACGAGGTCACCGGTTCAATCCCGGTCCCAGGCTCCAGAGGTTGAGTGGTTCTGAGGCTGGGAAGTTTGCGGGGCATGAGCGGGGGTAACTCAACGGTAGAGTCTCACTCTTCCAAGGTGATGGTTGCGGGTTCAAATCCCGTCCCCCGCTCCAAAGTTTGAAGTGTAGCGCCGCCGCAGCTGAGTGGCCGGCGCAGAAGGCGGACGAAATGGCGAAGGAGAAATTCGAGCGCAGCAAGCCGCACGTGAACATTGGGACGATCGGGCACATCGATCATGGCAAAACGACCTTGACGGCGGCGATCACCAAGGTGCTGTCGAAGCACAAC